>Ga0131853_10014944_pt1 | contig 14211 bp, 7 predicted proteins | sample TergutLab28metaG_FD_92764 | JGI IMG/M metagenome (GOLD analysis project Ga0131853, IMG submission 92764) | Labiotermes labralis P1 segment gut microbial communities from Petit-Saut dam, French Guiana - Lab288 P1 (version 2) (version 2) | ecosystem: Host-associated > Arthropoda: Insects >... | reverse complement strand
TTGGCTTGCGATAATTCCACTCTTTTTTTTCTTTGTAACACGAATTCACAAACTATCGGTTAACTCCGGTCATACCTGCGCTTTTCGCAATTACCTATATAATTACTATTTATTACATTTCGTATGCAACATCAACACTTAACGATCTCACTAACCAATTGACAAATCTTGATATCGTGAGCAATTCCAACACATAAGACTTCACCCTCAAGTCCTGCATAATATTGATTGTCATGAATTTGCTTCAAAGCTTCATATTTTAATTTTTCAACATCTGCTCCTTGCTTAAATTCAATCAGAATATGAGGCCGACTAATATCTTTTGATTTCATGATAATATCACTTCTACCGTGTCCAGATTCGATATTGCTTTTAATCTCATACAACTCACGCAGATTCATCACCATTCCCAAGAATAACATGTGATAAGCATTTTCTCGACTATCATGAAAGCTCGTAGAATCTAAAACTAACTCACGATAAATACTTAAAAACTCATCCGTATCGCTATCAATCAATGCAAGAAACATATCTTGTAACATTTCACTTGATAATTTTGTGTAGTCACTTACGATCAGCTCAAATTCGTGCTTAATTTCTTCATTAGGAATCCGAACTGTAAAGCGTCGCAATCGATAGTCTGCATCTATAACGGTTAAGTAACCCGCATTGACAAGTAATCCCCAAAGGGTTTCTGTTTTTGCTAGTTCGATAAAAGAAGCGTCTAAATTCAAACGAATAGCGACATCACCATCGGCAATCAATTTTTTAAAAGAGCTGTGGAATCGTGAATCTGCTTTTAGAATAGACTCCCTTATTAAGCCGTTGGTTGAAGTGTTTATCCAATAGCTCTGTAGTGTCTTCTTATAGGCGTAATTCAAAATGGACCATGGATTATAAACTTCAACATCTGCAAATGAATAGCCATCATAATAAGAAGTGACTTCCTTGTTTAGTTCTAAATCATAGTATTCTAGCAGCTCTTTTGTTTCATCAGTATTCAATCCAAAATAACTGGCATACTGTTCATCTAGCACGGTGTAAACAATAAAGTTATTAATTTCAGAAAAAATACTTTCTTTAGCGATACGTTGGATTCCTGTAAGTAAAGCCTGTTCTAAATAGTCGTTACCCTTTAAAGCAATCCCTAAAAAGCTACCATAGATTTCTTTAGAAAATGTTTCACGATACCCCATATCATGTGCCTTGATTAATGGTTGATCATATTCATCAATAAGCAACACGGGCTTTTTATCATAAAAGACGCATACCGATTTGATAAGTTCTGTCAAGCTGCTTTTCAGCAAAGTTCGATCCACTTTATATATCTTCTGTACAACGCCTCGGTCATCAATAATATTTTCTTCGCTTACTTCTTTTAGCATCTCATAAGTTTTATAAAATGCTAAATAATCATTGCTCTTTGGATCCACCTTTTCTGAAAAAATAGGCTCATATTTAAAATACTCATTTCTAATCGACTTTGCTAAACTAATGCACATCTCATCAATGTTTCTCCCTGAACAATTTTTAAGCGTCAAAAAAATAACAGGACGAGAATTAATCTGATTCGCATATTCAGTTTCCATAATGCTAAGTCCATCAAAAATAGCTAAACTATCCTGTTGAATATCAAAGAAATCTCGCAACATGGTCATGTTTAAGGTCTTTCCAAAACGTCTTGGGCGAGTAATTAATGATACTTTATTTCTATAAGCCAAAAAATCTTTTATCAATAACGTTTTATCCACATAATAATACTCCCCTTCGCGAATTTCCCTGAAATTATCCATTCCAATTGGTAGTACTTTCATCATTATGCACCACTCCCTACTAACTCTTACCTGTAAGTATACTACATTTTTCTAAAAAAAAAAAGCAGTTGGTGCCACAAACTTTCTTTTTCAGCTCCGAGTTTACCTATCACCACAAAAAAGACACTCTCGATGACGAAAGTGCCAAATCAATTAATAAATATCCTAAACCGTTCCAGGCAATAATCTAGACTGCATTGGTTCTGGCTGCTCTGGTCTTGAGGAGATTTCAACCTGCGCCTTCGCTTCACTTGAACGCCCAAAAGCAGTCATCACTTCCAATACATGGAATGTTAAATCTACACCAGCGCGCGGCTTTGTATTTGTCGCAATCGCTTTTGCCATATCTGCAAGACCTAAACCACGGCTATCTTCTGGATAATCAAACATCAGCGGAATATCCATAAATTCACCTTGCTCTGGTCTAAATAAACGAACAGGACCACCAAATGTGTTAGGATCTGGGACAGACAGTGTCCCTTCTGTTCCATAAATTTCGATAATTGGTAAATTGTGCGCATACACATCAAATGATTGAGTAATATTCCCTACTGCACCATTTTCAAACATTAATTGCCCCGTAATATGCGTATCTACTTCCACATCAACTATTTTGCCAAAATGAGGCTGACTCGTAATACGACGTGTATCAAAAGATTTTTTGGTTATCCCACTAACCGATTCTACTGCACCGATCAAATTAACTAACGCACTAATATAATAGGGTCCCATATCCATCATTGGGCCGCCACCAAATTGATAGTAAAACTCTGGATCTGGATGCCATGTCTCGTGTCCACGACCTACCATGAATGCCGTTGCCGCAATCGGTTTCCCAATAAAGCCATCATCGATTAACTTACGACATGTTTGAATCCCTGCTCCAAGGAATGTATCTGGCGCACCACCAAGCATAACACCTTTAGCTTTCGCAGCTTCAAGCGTTTTGATCCCTTCTTCCAAAGTCGCACCAAGCGGTTTTTCTACATATACATGCTTCCCAGCAGCAATCGCCGCCATATTTACTTCAAAATGCTCATATGGACGCGTTAAATTCAAGACGATATCTACATCCTTATCTGCAAACAATTCATGCATATCTTTATATTTTTTAGGAATGTTATACTCATCCACAGCTTTTTGTGCCCGTTCGTCAATCAAGTCACACACACCAATCACTTCTGTGTATGCAAACACTTTAGTTAAATTTTTCAAGTAGATACCAGATATCGCCCCACAACCTACGATACCAATTTTTGTCTTTGTCATCTTGCTAACCTCCTACTCCTAGTACATTTTTGCCGTATTTTCAAAGCGATCAGTCGTTAAACCATTCTCTTTTACAAAAGTCTTACCCTCTGCTGCCCATAACATCCCGCGACGCATTAATTCTTGCGCATTTGGTGAGTTGTCAAAAACATTATCTTGATGTCCAAGAGAATTGTAGAATACGCGTCCTAGACCCCACATTTTTGTCCAAATAACAGGCATATCTATCGGCTTATTAGAAATGTGATAATACGGCACATCTGGGTGTGGAAAACGAGTCGTTGCCAACACTTCAATCGCTGGGTCAACATGTAAATAATAATGCTCGCTCGCTACTGGGAAATCGCTTAACCCTTCTGTAATTGGATTAGAAGGTGATGAAATGTTCACCATATATTCGATGCCATCTCCACCTGGATGACTTACCCATTGACCGCCAGTAATAAACTGCCACTGAGTATCATTACGGAATGAATCACACATCCCACCATGGCAACCTGCTAAACCAACACCATTCGCAACAGCTTTACCAATATTCTCCGTACACTCTCCTGGGATCTCCCCCATGGTCCAACACGATACCAATAAATCCAATTCCATCAATGCATCTAAATCCTTTAAACAATCTAACGTATCCGAAATGGTAACACTAAAACCTTCTTTTTCTAAAATATCTGCAAATCGTTTTGATACTAATTCAGGTTGATGTCCATCCCATCCGCCTTGAAAAACCAATGCTTTTTTCATACTTCTTGCCTCCTAAAATTTTGATTTCTTCGGCTATACTTTACCATAATGCGCTAACATTGTCAATCCATGGAAGGATTAATTTTGCAAGCGTTCTTGTATAAAATCCATTAACTCTACATTTTTCTCGCTCAAAATTTGCTATCAATCATGCCATTCTTGCTTTCCAGTCATCGGATTTTCCACCAAAAAAGCTTTAATCATAAAACAAGAAACCTCCTCTGGCAACTGCGCTCGCATATACTTCAAGCCCTCTTCATAATAATTTTTTGCCACTTCTTGGAGCTTTTCTTTGAATGAATCAGGCACAGACTGCACATATTTCTTCAAACTCACCAATCCCTCAGCTGCGCAGCGAATTAAATGATCCTCAACACGATCCTGACTAAGCGCCCTTACCGCTGCAATCTCTTGCACACTCTTCCCATCTTGGTAGAGCTCTAACGTAACGAGATGGCTCGATTTCTTAAGCGCCTCGATTGCTGGTGTTACATCTTCATCACAATACTTTCCAATCACTTTCAACAAGCCGATGCCATACCTGATCTTTTTCTGCTCGCCAATGCCTTTAACTGTCACTAATTCATCTAAAGTCTTTGGCATTTTCATACAAATATCTCGCAAAGTTTGATCTGAGAAAATAACAAAAGGCGGTAAATTTTCAGCCCCAGCAACTTTTCTTCGCCACTTTCTTAAATCCTCAAATAAAGGATGCTCTTGAACGAGTTGTGTTCCTTGAGCTTGCTCTTTTCTAAAGACTTGAATGCTTCCTAATAAAACTTGATTACCCTTTTGCGTAATTTTAACGATTGGATACTCCCCTTGCTCAACGGTTAAATAATTTTCTGAGATCAAAAATTCGATGAACAAATTCATCTCCTTCAATTTTTTATGAGAAAGCACACCGTAAGTTTGCAGTTTTTGAAAGCCCAAGTTTTTCACTTTCTTGTTATTAGAACCTGTTAAAACTTGAGCGATCATGGTCTTGCCAAAGCGCTGACCCAAACGGGTTACACATGAGAGCACTTTTTGAGCATCAATTGTCACATCCATTCGCTGCCTTGTATCGGTACAATTTGCACACTGGCCACATGGATGTGCATCACCTTCTCCAAAATAGTTTAAAATCGACGCTTGCAAGCACCCTTCTATATGACAATAATCAATCATTGCCTGTAACTTTTCTAATTCACTTGCTAGACGATCTTGATGCACGGATTGATCGATTAAATAACGCTGAACCTGCACATCTTGCGGGTGATAAAACAAAATACATTCACTTGCTAAGCCATCACGGCCCGCTCGCCCAGCTTCTTGGTAGTAACTTTCCATATTCTTAGGCATCTGGTAATGAATCACATAACGAACATTTGATTTATCAATCCCCATCCCAAAGGCAGAGGTTGCGACAATCACATTGACCTGATCATACAAAAAAGCTTCTTGATATTGCTCCCGTTCTTCATTTTCCAAACCGGCATGATACTTAGCTACTTTAAAATCAGCTTCTTTTAATTCTTGATAGAGCTGCTCAACATTCTTTCTAGTTGCTGCATAAATGATCCCTACTTCATTTTGATTTTTGCTAATATAATCCTTTAAAAATAGCTCACTATCCTCACTTTTTAGCACTTTGAAAGCTAAATTAGGTCTTGCAAAAGTCGTTATCAATTGATTCGTTGCCGGAATGTTGAGTAATTGGCAAATATCTTGCCTGACTTGCGTGGTTGCTGTTGCAGTTAAAGCAAGTATCATGGGATCGTTCTGCAATTCGTTAATCACATTTTGAATATAACGATAACTTGGTCTGAAGTCATGTCCCCATTGTGAAATACAGTGCGCTTCATCGACCGCAATCAGGGGAATGGTTAGTTGTTGTAACAATTCGATAAAAGTAGCATCTTCTAGCCGTTCAGGTGCAATATACAAAAGCTTGAATGCGCCTTTGCGTACTTTTTCGATCCGATGGGCAGCTTCACTATAGCTCAAAGAACTATTAATATACGTTGCAGAAATACCCATTTGTAACAAAGCATCTACTTGATCTTTCATCAATGAGATTAAAGGCGACACAACCAATGTAGTTCCATCTAAAATAAGTGCTGGAATTTGATAGCAAATCGACTTTCCACCAGCAGTTGGCATCATACAGAGCGTATTATGTCCAGACAAAACATGCTCGATTACCTGTTTTTGTCCTGGCCGGTATGACGAATAGCCGAAATATTGTTGCAATAATTTTTCTGTTTCCATGATTAAACACCTCGCATTAATTTAATCCCCCTACTTATATTTACGCGAAAAAGAAAAAAATCCTTTGTGAAATTGCAAATTTTTTGATTTTTAGACCCAATTTTATGCTTATACAAATCGAAATCGAAAAAAAGCAATGATCCCAAAAGTTAAACACCACCCCGCCTAGCCCCACAAAAAGAATACTTTCGATCAAAATAAAAATTGCTAGAATCACTTTCTCAAGTTTCCAGCAATACTTCATTAATAGATACTTTTTTGTAGCAACTCACGCAACCCATCGACTTGACAAGGCGTTATTTTGCTATGATTTAGTAGCAATGCAATTAATAGATCTAAGGACCCATTAAACATCTTTTCAACTAAAATGTCTACCTCTTGTTTTTGAGCTTCTTCTTTCGAAATCAGGGGGCGGCAAATAAAATCAATTCCTACTCTTTCGATTAAACCTTTCTTCATACATGTCCTAATGATCGTATAAGTCGTTGCTTTGTGCCACTTTGTTGAATGCTCAAGTTCAACTGCTAAATCCTTAGCCCTCATATCACCTTTACTCCATAAGATTTCTAAAATTTTTAACTCTGAATGGAAGATCTGATTTCCCATCACACCCACGTTTCCTTTCTTGGCACTCAGAACAAAGATAAGAAAATGACATCTTTATATTCGAGTTTATTATCGCTCTAATTATACTCACCAGAGGATCGTCTCACTACACCCAAAAGGGTAAATTTCGACAAAAAAAATGACTTGAAATCTGAAATTAATCGATTTAAAATCATTCTTTACGTAAGTAACTTATTCTCAATCGCAATTCGAATGGCATCAACACTATTTTGAGCATTTAACTTTGTATAAATTGACTGCAAAATCTTTTTAACTGTATTGATAGACAAATGCTGATTTGTTGCAATTTCTTCTCGCGAAAGTCCATGATACAAATCAACTAAAACCTCATGCTCTCGATCTGACAATGGCACACATAATCCATGCTCGGTATCAATTTTTAACGCTGTTGCAATAACCGCTACTTTTTTAATATAAATAGCTGCTTTGCGATCCATTTTCTTAAGCCACTCTGTCGGTATCGTACATGAGGGCTGTTTCAAAGCTGTAACGACTAATGGGTGCAACTCTTTCCCAAGTTCAATAAAAAACAATTCGAATTCACCGTTAAAAGACCATTCATATGCCATTTCAAAATCCATCATCGCACCAGAAATATCATGCGTTTGAAGGCGCGCAATGGCACTTAATAAAGTTAACCTTAGCTCTCCAAATAAAAACCGTTCATACTTTTCCCGCGGATAAGAAGCACTTAAAATTGACAAAGCTTGATGGTATTTCCGATGCGCAACATAGTACATAACCATCACGATCAACTCTCGCACAGGATTATTTAACTGCGACCGCAACTCTTGCTCATCAATCATCAACCATTGTGAAACATGCTCAAACATCCCAATCTTCACATAAAAGAAACTCGTATACAAATCATAACAAAGCTGTCGACTCCAAAAATCTGAGTTATCCAGATGAGCTGTTAATTGTCTCAATAGTTCTTTCGTTAGCTTAACATCCCCTTCTTGCATCGCCATTTGCAGTAAATAACTTTCCGCTAAAATGACAAGGCTATGCTGTTTGTACTCACGTGCTTTTAAAATAGCATTATAAGCATGATTCCTAGCCTCATGAAACTTGTTTTTAAAAAAAGCATATTCACAGAGAACGAGATCTTCATAACCAGCATATATTTTGTAAGGGGTTTGATCAATTAACTTTGAAACTTCCTTTGCAGCTTCCAAATAAGTTTCAAAATTCGCTGAGGTCGCTCCAACACCAATGGTGCAAGCAAAAGCTCGAAGATCTGGATTAATAAACGCGCCTGTTGTTTCTCTTGGCGTAATAGATGATCGTCGGTAATATTCGACCGATTGATGCAAATAAAACGCGCCATTATACTCATGTGAAGCAGTAGAAAGATACGTATCAATGTAAGCTAAATTACTATAAGCAGTATAAAGAAGAACAACCGAAAGCTCATTATCAATCAGCTCCCACTCTTTTATGACAAGCAGCGCATATTCTTTCGCTTGCTCATACTGCCCGACTCCAGTCAACAACAAAGGGGTGAAATAATGCACCAAGAACAAAGCATGAGGATTATTTTTCAGATTTTCTTTAACATCCAAGTTTTTTAAAATTTTCAGAAAATAATCACTCGCATCGCATGATAATTTGAATGGATAAGACAAAAATGCTTGGAGCATCTGTTCATACTGGTGTGTTTTAGCAAGATAATAGATGGTATCCATATAAAAATTCTTTTCCGAGCACCACTTGACTGCTAAACGATAAGTTTCTTGCTTTTGTGCTTCTGATAAAAGATGTTGTTTACTTTGCAAGAATTCCAAGTAAAGTGGATGAATTTTAAAATCATTTGTAAAGCTATGAAACCAAATGAAGGCGGATAATTTAGGAGCTTGCTGCAAAAACTGAAGATCGCCTGTGATCTCTTGCAAAGGAAGAGCTGATAAATTAGATAAAAGCGATAACTTTAACATTGTTTTTTGAACATCATCTGATAGATCATTCCACGCTTCAAATTCTAACAATTTAAAAATATTTTGCTTCATCAACTCAAGTGTGTGATTAAAATGAGCTGGTGTTCGTTGCAAAATGAACGAAAACATATTAATCGCTAACGCCCAGCCTTTTGTCACGTCAATTAATGTAGCAAGCGATTGCGTTGTAATCGAAATTGTCCGCTGCTCGAAAAAAGCCTTAACTTCTGATGAGGTAAAGCACAATTCTTTTTCCGTAATGATACTCGCTTCACCTCTAGCTAGTAATGAAAGAATATTGATATTAGGTTCAATTCTAGCAATAATGATGAGACACACCTCAGGATTTTTTAAATTAACACAACGCTCAGCAAAAGTAAGCATCTCTTTAGAATGGATCAAATGATAATCATCAAGAACAAAGAATGTTTTATGTGTCCGATGTTCCATTTCCAAAATAACCTCAGCAACTTGTTTAAAATGGGATTGTGTCGTTGGAAAACCAAGCTCGCGCAACTTATTCGCTAACTCTGGATTATCCGCTGCGACCATATGTGTCAAATTTTCCCAATGACGAGAAGGAATATTATCACTTTCGGTCAGCTGTACCCACCTGACAACAACATCTGGTTGCTGTTCAATATAGTGGCGTACCACTTGTGTTTTACCATAACCAGCACCTGCAATCACATAAACAAGCTGAGCTTTCGTTGCTTGCTCTAAAAGCCGATCAATACGGGGACGTGGTACATAGTCTATATTTAAATTAAAAACTTCATTTTTCTTCTTCATGTGATTCATCATCCACTCATTTCATTTATTTTATAAAGCCATAATCGCTTTACGAATCAACCATTCTAAGTATTCCCATTTACAAATTTTTTACTAATCCGCTCAAAAAAAGCTAACAGCTTAAATGTGTCTTCTTTTAAGCAATTAGCTTTCAAAAACTCGGGCTATAACGATAAGGCATTCTTGCTGCCACCTTCTGGCAAAAACAAATCCCCCATCTTTACCCCTCTTTTGCTAAATTCTCGAATGCAGTAGCAATCATCAACTTGATTCGGTTCAACTGATTAACCTCACTCGCACCAGGATCATAATCTACAGCAACAACATTCGCAAGCGGATACTGTCTCCGGAGTTCTTTAATAACCCCTTTGCCCACAATATGATTCGGCAAACAAGCAAATGGTTGCATACACACCACATTTGGAACCCCCATTTCAATCAGCTCCACCATCTCCCCTGTTAATAACCAGCCTTCCCCTGTCTTATGCCCCAACGAAATAACTTTATTAGCAGCCGCAGCAATCTTATCAATCGACATTGGCGGCGTGAAACGTTCACTTGCCTCAAGGGCAAGCTTCATCGGCTTACGATACCTCTCCATCATCGCAATCACTGTATTTCCAATTAAGATCGGCTTCAAATCACGCTTCATAATCGTCGAATCCGCAACATAAAGCCCATATAGCAAGAAATCAATCAACCCAGGCATGACCGCTTCGCCACCTTCTCGCTCGACGACTTTCACAATCTCATTATTTGCCGTCGGATGGAATTTCACTAAAATCTCGCCAACTAGACCAATTTTTGGTTTAACTTCATTTGTTAGTGGCAACTCATCAAAGGCGTTGACAATCTCCTTAACTAAGCCTTTAAACACAGAAAATCTTGGTTTCTCCAACGATGCAATACATTTAACTTTCCACTTTTCATAAAGTTCATCAGCAGCACCTTGGTCAACTTCATATGGGCGTGTCCGATACAACACATTCATAAACAAATCACCATAAACAAGCGCCATCGCTGAACGATTCAAAATATCTGGTTTAATTTTAAAGCCAGGATTTGTTTCAAAACCTTGCGCAGAAATGGCAATGACAGGAACATATTCAAAACCTGCATCCCGAAGCGCCTTGCGAAAGAAACCAACATAACAACTCGCACGACACCCACCACCTGTTTGACTCATAATAACCGATGTATTGTTGACATCATACGCACCAGACTCTAAAGCAGCAATGACTTGCCCAACGACTAAAATAGCTGGGAAACAAGCATCATTATTCACATATTTCAGTCCCGTTTCGGTCGCATTCGCATCATTTGCTGGTAAAACCACCATCTTATAACCCGAATACTCAAAAGCAGCTTGCAAGAAATCAAAATTCATTGGCGACATTTGTGGACACAAAATCGTATGATTCTGATTCGCCTTCATCTCTTTAGTAAAAGGATGCGGGTAGTAATGATTATCGATCATTTTGCGCTGGAAGTCGTTACGTTCTCGCTCTTTCATCGTTGCTTGTAGTGAGCGTAACCGAATCCGTGCTGCGCCTAAATTATCCCCTTCATCAATCTTTAACGTCGTATAAATCTTTGAATGGGCTTCCATAATCTCCTGAACTTGATCAGTCGTAACAGCATCTAACCCGCAACCAAAAGAATTTAGCTGCACCAGTTCCAAATCATCTCTTTGTGCGACAAATCCAGCAGCAGCATATAATCTTGTATGATAAACCCATTGATCCATCACCCGCATTGGTCGCTTAATCTCACCCAAATGCGCTACCGAATCCTCAGTTAAAACCGCCATCCCAAGCGCATTAATCATCTCAGGAATCCCATGATTAATATGAGCATCAACATGATAAGGTCGACCAGCTAAAACAATCCCTTTCATGCCCTTTTGATCCATAAGCGCAAGTGTTTCCTCCCCTTTTTGCTGGATATCCACCCTCACTTTTTCTTGTTCAGCCCACGCAAGACTAACAGCACTTTTAATCTCAGCCTTATCGATTCTAAAACAAGCAAATTCCTCATGCAACCTTACCGCTAACTTTTTGATATCAGTAAAAGGTAAAAATGGATTCATATAACGAATCTTTTGCTCGCTCAATTCATCGACATTTAACTTAATCACCTCAGGATAAGAAGTCACGACTGGGCAGTTAAAATTTTTCGCTGCATTTTCATCTTCATAATTGGAATAAATAATAGAAGGATAAAAGATCGTGTCGACTTGTTTTTCAATCAAATCGATAATATGACCATGAACCAATTTCGCTGGGTAACAAACTGACTCCGATGGGATCGTCTCCATCCCTTTTTCGTATAACTTTTTACTTGATTCATCAGAAAGCACTACCCTAAATCCTAATTCTTTAAAGAACGTTGCCCAAAATGGATAGTTCTCAAAAAGATTTAAAACGCGGGGAATCCCGAGCGTACCACGATGTGCTATCTCAAGAGATAGCGGTTCGTAGTCAAAAATGCGCGCTAATTTATAAGCGGCCAAGTTCGGAATCTCTTGATTCGTTTTCTTAGCTTTGCCCGCACCTCGTTCACATTTATTTCCTGAAACAAAACGCCTCCCATCTGTAAAGCGATGAATCGTCATCAAACAATTATTCGTACATAACTTACAACGCGCTGATGCAGTGTTTGTCTCAAAATCAGCCAATTCTTCAGCAGAAATCAAAGTTGAGCTTTCGTTTTCGTGATTGTAACGCTCTTTAGCGATCAAAGCACAGCCATATGCACCCATCATGCCGGCGATATTCGGTCTCACGACTCGACAGCCAGTAGCCAGCTCAAAAGCACGAAGAACCGCATCATTGTAAAAAGTCCCGCCTTGAACGACAACACGCTGACCTAGCTCTTTTGGATCACGAATTTTGATAACTTTATAAAGCGCATTCTTCACAACTGAGTAACATAAACCAGCGGCGATATCACCTACATTTGCCCCTTCTTTTTGCGCTTGTTTAACGCGAGAATTCATAAAAACTGTACAGCGTGTTCCCAAATCAACAGGTCCCTTTGAAGCGAGTGCTTCCGCAACAAAATCCTCAATACCTAGATTCATCCCTTTCGCAAATGTATCTAAAAACGAGCCACAACCTGACGAACAAGCTTCATTCAACATGATATTCTCAATATTACCCGCTTTAATTTTCAAACATTTCATATCTTGCCCGCCAATGTCTAAAATAAAGTCAACACCAGGCAGGAAATGGTTAGCAGCTTTATAATGAGCAATCGTTTCAATTTCGCCAATATCAACCTTTAACGCTTCTTTTAGCAATGCCTCACCATATCCTGTGACAGCAGAGTTCGCAATTCTGGCATGTGCAGGTAAACTTTTAAACAATTCCATCAGCGCCATTCTCGTTGACGTCAAAGGATTCCCAAGATTGGAACCGTAATGAGTAAACAACAGATTTCCTTCGTTATCAGTCAAAACAACTTTCGTCGTAGTAGAACCGGCATCGATACCTAAGAAACAATCGCCGCGATAATCGACTAAATCTTTGAACTTTACCGCATTTTTCTGATGTCGGGTTGCAAAATCAGTCAATGCATTCTCTGTTTCAAATAAAGGTGTAAGGCGTACAAGATCTTCAATATTGCCATCTTTAGTCGTCTCGATCCGGTTCATAAAATCCGCGAATGAGTGACGTTGTGCATCTGCTGAGATAGCAGCCCCCATCGCAATATATAGCTGAGAGTCATCAGGAAAAATAACTTGTTCTTGCTGCAAATCTAATGTTTCAATAAAGCGCTGACGCAATTCTGATAAGAAATACAATGGCCCGCCTAAGAAAGCAACATTCCCACGAATCTTCCGACCACAAGCAAGGCCACTAATCGTCTGAACTACGACAGCTTGCAAAATCGAAACTGCAATATTCTCCTGACTAGCACCTTCATTTAACAAAGGCTGTACATCTGTTTTAGCAAAGACGCCACAACGCGCTGCAATCGGATAAATTTCATCATAATTTTTAGCAAGCTCATTTAAGCCACTCGCATCAACTTGCAACAAACTAGCCATTTGATCAATAAAAGAACCTGTTCCCCCTGCACAAATTCCATTCATCCGTTGTTCAACACCATTTGTTAAATAAACGATCTTAGCATCTTCTCCCCCAAGCTCAATCGCGACATCAACTTCTGGATGGTTCGCTTTTAAAATCTTTGTCGTTGCCACAACTTCTTGGACAAAACTAACACCTAATCGCTGGGCTAAACTCATTCCAGCTGATCCTGTAATAGCGATTTGCGTATCAGCTTCACCAATGACATCATACGCCTCACTAAGAATCGTTCGCAACGTGCCTAAAATGTTCGCAAAATGCCTTCTATAGATACTATATATCATTTCTTTGTTCTCGTTTAAAATGACAACCTTCAGTGTTGTTGAGCCGATATCAATTCCAATTTTTAATAATTTCTCCATAAAAATCCAACCTCTAGTACAAATTTCTCTCATTTTAGACATTATACCACAAAAGTCAAATTTAGGGGGAAGTAAGCGTTATTCTCGGAGAGCATCCAAGCTTTATGTGCTTAGGAAGCGAAGTAAACGTTTGATGAAAGCTCATTATCAACCTTGAGATAAACTTGCTAAATTATCAATTTTCGGTTATAATAGTGTTAACAAAGTCATGAGTTCAGAAAGGGTGTGAGCATGTTGGATAAGTTGTTAAAGCGTACCAATGATTTGATTTTCAAGCTAATTTTTGGAAATGAAAAAAATATTGATATACTCGCGG
>Ga0131853_10014943_pt1 | contig 14211 bp, 6 predicted proteins | sample TergutLab28metaG_FD_92764 | JGI IMG/M metagenome (GOLD analysis project Ga0131853, IMG submission 92764) | Labiotermes labralis P1 segment gut microbial communities from Petit-Saut dam, French Guiana - Lab288 P1 (version 2) (version 2) | ecosystem: Host-associated > Arthropoda: Insects >... | reverse complement strand
CTTTTGTTGCTGATGTGACTGTAGCCTGTTCGGATGGAAAGTCTTCTGTTGCTGATGTGACTGTAGCCTGTTCGGATGGAAGGTCTTTTGTTGCTGATGTGACTGTAGCCTGTTCGGATGGAAGTTCTTCTGTTGCTGATGTGACTGCAGCCTGTTCCACATCGTTTGGCCAGACCACAAATATTTCATTTAAATTTCGGAGCCATATCGATTTCTTATAATTTGCCGTGCTGGAATTGTTGTTAACTAGCTCAGGTAAAGACGTGTCCGATATTTAGACAAGGCTTCCCCGTTGTATTACAGTCCAATACATAATGTAACGATAAGTGGAGTCTACCACAACTTTAACTGACTATCATTTTAAATAATTTACAACAACATGTTTCGGCTTTTAAAGGTAACTTCAGGCTGAATGTAAAGGAATATATATATTTATTTTTATTTATGTTTATGTAATTTAAAACTTTATGTAAACGAGACCTTGTCCATTTAATGGCATTGTATTATATATATATATATATATATATATATATATATATATATTCAGCCTGAATATGGTTTTTAAGAACCGAATTATGTTGCTATAAATTATTTAAAATTATAACGAATTAAAGTTGTGTTAGACTTTGTTTATTTTTAATATATATATTTATTTATAGCTATATCCCTTTTTATCGTTTAACAACAACCCACCCATCAGACTGTTAGCAATCCCGAAAATAATTTCCAATAATTTCACCTTCTGAACCTCCAATCATCAGACATTGCATAAAAGTAAAATCATGCGAACGATATTACCAGCTGATAAGGAATTCTGCCGGAACGCTGACTGGTGTGGCGTGCAGCATAACAGGAGCCTGTCCACCTCGCGGCAAACATACGGAAGACTGAACCTTTCTTCTGACATGGCGTCGAGGCCATTCAGCTCCAAAAGGCGTTTTGTAGGCAGGAAACAGAATCTTGTAGCAAGTTGTTGGTTAGGGGCTGGGGAAAGACGGTGAAGATGGAGGTCAAGGGGTTAGTCGAACCTTTCTCTGCTTGTGCGTGAGGAGATATTTTTGTAAAACAGTTAGTGTTATTTAAGAAATTTAATTTTTATTCACCTCTCTGTCTCTTAAATTATTAAAAAAAATTTGAGTTTTGATATCTCGGGGAAAATTTCATCTATCCACAGGGTTCAAACTTCGTGACGTTGACTCTAATTGGATGTCAAACTTACTTACTTACTTACTTACTCCACGCAGCAACGTTCTTCTTGAGACGCTAGCCGGTTTGCCAGGAACTATTAAGTTTTTGGCGCCGGAATTATTTTTTTAATTTTAGCACACCCTGTATATAAAATGTGAATAATACAGGAACCAAAGACGTTAGAATTATGAAACAAACTGCATTTTGAAGAGAAAAAAACGGAGAGTATATACCATGTTTAAAATATTCGGTACCTATATTTGTTGAATAAATATACAAAATGCAACTTTGGAGGTTAGGGGTGCGGTACGTCAACTATAGTTGACGTTAGGCGTCTAAAGGTTAATAATAAAAGTGGCAACATGTTTCGTCCCTATTGGGTCATCATCAGGCCTTCACTATGAACCAGTTAACTATAAAGATGCATACATACTTGGGATCCCAAACAATGTTTGCAAGTAATAATTATAAACAGTTCAGTGTCTAATGGCCTTGTTAAATAATAACATTCAGATAACGTGAAATCTCATTAGTTGCAAAACAATAAAATATATCAATAAAACATGTAGAATGTGTAAGTATCCTAGAAGCGGTGTAAGCCAGTGTTTCTCAACCGCCGGGCCGCGGCCCGGTACCGGGCCCTGGCATCAATTATACCGGGCCGCGAGAGGTTCTCCTGGAATTTGTCATTTTAGTTTTCTAAGCAATTTTCATATACAAATGTTTTATAGTGGAAATATTCTGTGACGAAAAATATTCGTGAATGTGTCGAAAAACTCAGACCCAGATGTTGGCCTGAAGAAACTACAGTATGTTGCAAGATTTCATTAGTCCAGTGATTGAAAACTAATTTAAATGTAATTTTATATTTGTCAACATGACACACCTTACACATACGAGGGGTGTTCAATAATTTATCTATCTGAGTAAGAAAGAAGGCAATGAGCAGATTGAAACAAGTCTGTGCGTGTTGGGACATGTCTTGAGGTGTCACATATGCAGCCTCAGCTGAGTGCGATTCTAACTGTCAGAGTGACAGCATGTCAAGTGAACCTGTGTGTGAGGTTTCTAAGAAACTGCTCGATTTAGAGCAGAGATCACTTATAAAATTTCTTACTAAAGAAGGTAAGAATCCAAAGGAGATACTTGAACGCATGGTGGCAGTTTATGGGGAGTCTGCCCCCTTACTACAAAGTGAAATTTTGGAGTAAACAATTTAAGTGGGGAAGAGAGTCGATGTAAGATGACCCTCACACTGGGCGTCCTGTGGAAGCGACTTCTGAAGAAATGTGTCAGAAATTGGAAAGTTTGATTTTGGCAGATAGGCGAATGAAGGTGTCGAGATTAGTGGAAGAGACAGGCATCTCAGCAGGAGTAGTTTGGACCATTATTCATGAAAAGCTGGACATGTCCAAGGTCAGTGCAAGATGGGTCCCAAGAGTGCTGAGTCGTTTTCAGAAGGACACTCGTCGCCACTGCTGTCAGAGAACTTGGAGCTGCTCACTGAGCATCCGGAACATTTTTTTTCAACGTTTGGTGACAGGAGACAGGACTTGGGTATATCACAGAGATCCTGAGTCCAAAATGGAGTCCATGCAGTGGAAGCACAAGACTTCCCCTACCCCTAAAATGTTTAGGGTTGAAAAATCTGCTGGCAAAGTCATAGCAACTGTTTTCTGGAATGAGAAAGGAATTCTGCTTTTAGAATTCATGCTACAGAAGACTACCATAACTAGACAGACCTATGCTAACACAATTACCGCTTTGCGAGAGCCCATGAAAGAGAAAAGGCGAGGAAAGCTCTCAGCAGACGTGCTGCTCCCTCATGACAACGCGCCAGTGCACATCTGCAAAATCTCAAGCTGCCATTCGGCAATGTGGGTTCCAACAGCTAAATCACCCACCCTACAGTCCAGACCTAGCTCCCTCGGATTATTTTCTATTCCGAGTTATGAAAAAATTTCTTCGCGGTAAACGATTTTCAAGCGATGAAGAAGTCAAGAAGGCAGTCACGACCTGGTTTGGAGAGCAGTCAAAATTTTTTTTTCCAGGGGGATAAAGTCGTTGCAACAAAATTGGGCGAAGTGCATTGAGTTATTAGGGGACTACATTGAGAAATAAAAAATATTTTTTTTTGTGGTAAGTTGTTTCTTTCTTACTCAGGTAGATAAATTATTGAACACCCCTCGTAAGTGTACTAACACTCTTTATGATTATGGCATAATTAATTATTAATACTTACGTTAGTTTAAGGTATGAACTTAAAAAATGGAAAGGTATTTATGAGTAAATTTGTTGGAACTGGGTCCTCGTCGTATAGAAAAAGAATTTACTGGCCCGCGGTCTCACAAACGTTGAGAAACACTGGTGTGAGCTGTATGCAGCTTGGAGCGGCTGCAATGTGAAGTACGTCGTCTGAATTACGTAAGTAGCATACGCCGTCACGTTGCTACTTAACGTAGTTCAGACGACGTACTTCACATTGCAGCCGCTCCAAGCTGGATACAAGCTTACACCGCTTCTAGGATATTTACACACTCTACATGTTTTATTAATATATTTTATTGTTTTGCAACTAATGAGATTTTACGTTATCTGAATATTATTATTTAACAAGGCCATTAGACACTGAACTGTTTATAATTATTACTTGTAAACATTGTTTGGGATCTCAAGAAGGTACGCAGCTTTATAGTTAACTGGTTCATAGTGAAGGCCTGATGATGACCCAGTAGTGCCGAAACATGTTGCCACTCTAATCATAGTGAACCAGCTGTGCATGACAGAAACGTTTGTTATTAATAGGTCGTAGTGAAAACACATCGGGGTGGTTTCCATCAAAAAATAAATAGAAACTAACCGGTTATCAGCTAGACAAGAAATTCCCCGCATTTTATGGAACCCGAAGGTTCATTACCGCATTCACAAGTTCCCGCCACCTGTCCCTATCCTGAACCATCTCGATCCAGTCCACACCCCCACATCCTACTTCCTGAAGATCCATCTTATTCCTCTACCAAACCTCATGTCCATTTTTCGTTGTTTATATCTTACCAAAATATCAGTCCAGGTCCCAGACACATGTTCACGTTTGGTAACAAGTCCGTCTTTACAACGAGGAGTTGCTGGCACCTCGCCCAACACCCAAGGTGGAGGACCACCCTTTGTCGGCTCTCCGCGACTGCTTATGCGATACATTTGCAGCTGCCCTTCATATTGGAGGCCGTTCCTCAATCCGCAACCTGAAGCCGCCCCATGCCGAGGAGACAGGAACCCACTTATCACGGAGTTGGGTGCCAAATAAGTCATAAAAATTTAATAGAGTGGGCCTAAAACAAAGAGGTTTTGTTGTGTAATTTGACGTGGCATTGCCCGTCAGAAAACTTTGGAGGACACGAATGCACATTGCCTCTGTGTGGGATCGCACCAAGTGCATATATGCGAAAACTAAATTAACAAAGACAGCAGAACTAACAAATGTACAGAGGAAGAAGTAGACTCTTGATTTCTGCTCGGAACCTCCCGCTTTAATATAACCTCTAGATAAAGGTAAAGCTAACCCTGTACAGGCCTAGACAGGGCCTCAGGGCTGCAAGAGGTTGAGGCTCCCAGAATGTTAAGGCAATAGGCATCTGAAGGTGGCAAAGTTCCGGCCGCCTTTATCCCCCAGGAAACACCACTGTTACTCCTTTTTAGGGGCTAATTCGGACCTAGGGCCATAGTGCGGCCGGAAGATCAAGGCAATGACATATCCCAATGATACCACTGGGAATCGAAGCCTCTACCTTCCGGAGTGTAGTGTAGTGACTCGACCAGCCGCGCGACCGCGTGCCTCCAGTCTCTAAAAAGGTATTAATTATATCCTACACGTTCTGCAAATCTGATAACATGGCAACAGAGGAGTGTTCTTGCGCGGTAATATGAATCTAACGACTGCAGAGTTATCGCTGTGTTTCCCTTCACACTGCGAATGTTGATTTGTTTGTGGAAGGTTGCATCTACTTTTTGTATATGTGTGTGAAATACGAGCTAATATGTAGAAAGACCTGGTAAATGTCTAACTTCTCTGACAGCAAAACTACAGCGTTAGCGTTCGTACTCTGTCGAATTACATACAAATGCCGGAATTTTACATTACAAATATGCACTCATGACTAACCCTTCAAAGACGCAGAATTATACATATAAAACGACCCAGTCCGTACCGCGCAGTAAACACACTCCGTCTCAGTTATAAAAAAAAAAACCAGCTAGTTAATGCTGTATAGGGAAATAATCGCTGTTTGTTCTGAGATCCACACAAAACACATAAATACAGCTGTGTGGGGCAGAACGTAGAATTAGTGAATGTTAAAACTGGTGGTACATATAGTGACCACTGGGCTTTAAACGGTGAAGATTTGTGACATGCTTTCTGAAGACTGAAGAAGCTGCCTAGGGATGGCAGTTCATAGAAATAGAAACAGATATCACAGGAATGACGCTACGTAGAGGAAATCCTGTTTTATGTAGAGGGCTTAGACTGCACACAGCTTTTAGGACAGGGAATGCACACAATGGCGGCAGCTACAAATGTAATTCGTTTCCATAAAATGAGCAAGAAATAAAAGTATTACAGAAGAACAGTCAAATGGAGTAGAGGGTTCTTGTTGCTAGAGATATACAAAACGGACTGCACAATTACCCAGCAGTCTGAGTGAAGCCACATAAAGGAAAGTTCTTCTAATGGAAGTTTGGCTTAAAAAATTCTATTTTATGTTAAAACTGTACAATGTATGTGGGAGGAGCAGCAAGACGTACTTTCAAGACAGCGCCTTCTTTCTACGTAGCCATTTCGTCTTCGAAGTTGTCGTTGACGGACTGCAGCTTCGAGTACAAAAAAACTACTCGCAGAGTGAATGAGGAGGGAACAAAGAAATCTGGCGCTGTTTTTGCGCTTCGCCACTAGTTGGCAGAACTGAGCTGTACAGCTTCTGGGGATTTTAATTTGGAGTGCAGATTAGATGCGGCAGGGAATGGAGTGAGAGCGGTAGATGGCTTAAAAGTCTGTGTGCGGATGTACAGTATGCCACATTTGTCGGTGGATGTACGTTATGCCACCTACCTGTGGACGTAGAGTATGCCACATTTTACGGTGGGTGTACAGATGCCAAGTACCTCTGGATGTACATTATGCCACATTTAACGGTGGATGTACAGATGCCACGTACCTCTGGATGTACATTATGCCACATTTAACGGTGGATGGCAGTATGTCACGTTTAACAGTTGATGTACAGATGCCACGTACCTCTGGATGTACACTATGCCACATTTAACGGTGGATGGCATTATGTCACGTTTAACGGTGAACGTACAGATGCAACGTACCTCTGGATGTACACTATGCCACATTTAACGGTGGATGGCAGAATGCCACATTTATCTGTGGATGACATTATGCGACTTATTTCTGGATGCCACATTTACCACTCCACTGTTTGTGTGCCACTCTTCATCCCATAATTTAAAACAATCTCATCTGAAGAATTTATGCCATCTCTGGCTGCTGTCGTTCCTGATGGAACCAGACTTCAATCATTCAATACATTCTGTGGTTCAGAAATGTCTGTGTATTTTATTAAACATAAGATTCTATTCTGAATGAAGGCATCACGATGTGCTTGAAAATCAATTAGTATTACACAAACGTACGTCAGCACATTCTATTTATTCTAGAGTAAGGCTACATGTTTCGACTAGATGTTAGTCATATAGCATATCGACAAAAACCTCCAAGAAAACTCCACCCGACATCACCGCGCAAACACTCCAGGAGGCGATACCAGAAAACTAACACAACTATCCACAATAAATAAGGAAAGCAGAAACATCCCAACACCATCTGTAATACGACAACGGCATCCCACAGTTGAACATCCGGTGAACATCAGCACACTAAAAAGGAAGGAATTTTATGCTTTAGTGGTTTCATGTTTAAACACAGCCTGTAAATAACAATAATTCTGTAGTTATAACATTTCTAGAAAGCTTTAGCAAATAAATAATCCACATGTAAACACTATGGGATCCCAAAGTGGACAAAGCATCTGGTAACGAAATTGTAGGGGCCTGAAGATGAATAACATCTAGTCGAAACATGTAGCCATACTATAGAATAAATAGATTGTGCTGACGTACGTTTGTGTAATACTAATTGATAAGATTTTATGTCTTCTGTTCTTGTGGAAGTTATTTTATACTCCTGAATTCTGGTACTTTGTAGGTTTTTGGAACCAAATGGACGACTTACATGGAAAATTAATTGTGATGTCTAAATTTTTGTCAGGTTACGGACAGGCACGGGAACAGTAAGAAGGATGGGGTAAATGGAATTTTATCGCTGCTATTTGTATCAAGAAATTCAAGAAATTGCGAAAGACTAATTCCTCGCCTTAGGAGTACTGTTGGTCTGTCACGCTCTGTACATGTTGCCAGGTATCCAAGAAATATTTGTTAACCCAGGAAAGAAATGTAGCCCGGATAGCTCAGTTGAAACAGCGACAGGCGTACGGGTTCGACGACACGGAGTTCGAATCCCGGCCGCGGCCAGAGATGTGTCTCTTCTCCAAATATCCCAGACCGGCTTTGGAGCCCATTCAGCATTCTGTTCAGTTGATAATGATGTTCCTTCCCGGAGGTAAGCGGCCGGTGATTGAAGTCGACCCCTCACCGGCCATTCCAATGTTGTGGATAAGAATGTGTGGAGCTGTGCCTCCATCCCTTCTATATGTCTTCGTTTCATCGACAGGAACAGTTTTATTGTTACCTCAGCAAGGATTTAGATTTTTGCTGCAATAAAGATGAAATAAAATTCTTAAACAACGATAAGATAAGCTGAAATTTATGCCTGTGTTTCAAACCCGTAGCTGTAAAAAGGAATATGATTTACTGCTGAGTTTGAGCAGAAGTTGGAAGGTACTTTGTCAGAGTAAAGAGTTTAAATCTGACGGTTGCACACCCAGCATTCCATGTCGTCTTTTCTTTTATATCTGAAAATAAGTCTTATTACAATCGATAAACATTCGTTGGCGAAGGGATTTAAGCACGCTAGATGTGGCAATGCAGCAGAAAGCTCATCAACGTGGGCCTGTCTTCCCGCATACATGGATTTGTTTAATGCCTCGAAAAAAAATGAGTCTATTAAAAGTCTAGTCTAAACCTAGGACCGATTATTTAGGTGGAGGGAGTACTTGAGCAGATAGCTATAATAATGATGTAGTACAGTCGGAGTCAGCAGTTTATAGCACCACGAAGGTTAGTGGAAAGAAGGATAAGACACAGTGCAGTGTTAACTGAACCCTTCACTGTCGCAGGTGGACCGGTATAGCTCAGTCAGTATAGCGACTGGCTACGGGCTGGACGGTCCGGGGATCGAATCCCGGTGGGACGAGAATTTCCGCCCGTCCAGACCGGCCCTGGGGCCCACTCAGCCTCCTGTACAATGGGTACCGGGTAAGGAGGGGTCAGGGCGTGACCCCCTTCTAGTGCCGTGGTCAAGAAAGAGTAGAGTTATACCTCTACTCCCCCTATGGGCCGTACGGCCTGTAAAGAGCCTTAGTGCCTGTACAAGGGTGCACTTTACCTTTTTTACCTTACTCTTGCAGGGGTGTAAATTCCAATTGCTTTTCAGACCGTTGGGTTTCTGAGTGTAATGTGGCATATAATGTGTCCAGCTTGGAGCGCAGAGGATGGGGACATATTAGGAATTGTATTTCTTTACAGTGCAGCGAAGCTGGTTGTTGACATTGTATTCGAAACGTGTTGTATCGTTAAATTATAAGGTATAACATGAGCTGATATGTTAACATTCATTTGATGTTGCTGTATCAGTTAAGTGATTGTAACGAATGATAGCAGTGTTGCCATAATAAATACATTTCACGCGTTTTGTGACAACTAAATCTTAGGGTTTTCTAAAGTGTTCTGGAATTGACAGAATTGTAGACTTTTTATCATACAGGCTGAAACGTAACGCCTGTAAATCGTGTAAGTTACCACACCGGCCGCGAAACAAACATCGCAGGTTAGTAGTATTTCGTATTCTGGAAATAGCAGGGACGCGGAGCCCACAATATCCGTGGTTCGTCTCCGTTACTGGTTCATGCCGAAAACGTGCTTAAAAAGAGCTTTAACCCTTATTCTGCTAAAGTGAAAAATATTATGAGCTCCTAATAATGCCAGCAGATGGCAGATGGGATTTAATTCGGCGTTTAAATGGAGCAATGCTGTTTTCATACGGTTTAATTCGAGCTGCGACCTGTTGAGAAATTATTGGTGAATTGTGTAGTGACACAGGACGTGGGTGATCCTGAATGTGTGTGTAATGTGAACTGAAATTGTGGTTTTAGTTGGAGCGACGTCAGACGTGGACAGGGCAGCTCCTGGCCGTCATCAGAGGGCGCCAGTCTCTGCTGCAACGTTCGCTGCCTTTCTATTCCAGCGTTTTGCGCAGCAATGGCTTCTCCGTGCGTGCGGAGGACACCTCACTGCAGAATACTTCCAAAACAGGTAATGGGTGAAGGCACAACCTCGGGGATTACCACCTCCAGACGCTTTAAAAATGAAAATTACATGAATTATATATAAATACCCAGTCCGTACCGCGCAGTGAACACTATCCGTCTCGGTTATAAAAACGAGTGAGTTAATGCTGTATAGGGAAATAATCGCTGTTTGTTCTGAGATACACATAAAACACATAAATACATTGTGTCGGCAGAACGCAGGATTTGTGAATGTTAAACCCTGTGGTATATATAGTAACCACTGGGCTTTAGAGGGTTAATATCTGAACACGAATATTATAGAAACAGTTTCATTATCTGATTTAATTATGTTTCCAACGTAATAATTATCATCTATATCTTATCGCCGCTATGATTCAGGGGAACCTACATTTTTAGCCTGTAGATTTTAGAATCCCAGGATAATCTTACAAGGGCTATCACAATACAAGCTACTGGTAATTTTGTACAGACGAAGAAATATTTTACGAGATTTAGGATTCTCGGGGCGTTGTCGATAGGGGTTATAGTCTTCTGCGATTGGACATGGTGTAGGTTTATAAACGGTGTTCGACGATTCGTAGAAAGGTGTTGTCTTCCTATTGGAGGCCAGTCAGTGCAGAAGGAACTGTTTGCCCCCGAAGATGAAGGCACCGCTCATTAAACTTTTGGCGCCGGAAATATTTTTTTAAATTTTAGCACACCCTGTATGTAAAATGTGAATAATACAGGAACCAAATACGTTAGAATTATGAAACAAACTGCATTTTGAAGAGAAAAAACAGAGAGTATAAGCCATGTTTAAAATATTCGGTACCTCTATTTGTTGAATAAATATATAAAATGCAACTTTGGAGGTTAGCGGTGCGGTACGTCAACTATAGTTGACGTTAGGCGTCAAAAGGTTAATCTAAGCAAAGTTACTTTCCAGAAGGCTTGAATCCTCAAATTATATCTTGGTCAAAGTCAAATGTTTTTGAATTTGGAAAGAAACTGTTTTTGTGTACAGTCTGTCATGCAGCCCGGCTGTTTTCTGTCCAGAAATACTCCATATGAAATGTCTGTGTGCCATTAACTCTTTTGATATGTCCTGAGAGGTCGCCGGACGAATCGAGCGTCTGCTTTGCTTCAGTCTGTCTCCCATGCCTTAAGTTCAAAGCAGCCGTAAATACGTCATATCAATTTGAGTATGTCTCTGGCTAGTGGCTTGATAAAGGGAAGGCAAGAGGAGAGACCGACCACTCGTCTTGCCCTGTACTTGAAGAAGCCCGTCGGCGCCAGCGTGCCCTAAGATCAACGCTCGCTCACTCACAAACTCACATGCCCGCACTCCGACTTTCCGCGAACATATTTCCAATATCATTGTAATTGTGTTCAAGTTTCAGGCTGCTTTCAAATGCTTTGTTCTGTACGAGGCTATCTTATGTTCAAGTACTGGACGTAAAGTTATACTGCCAGGAGACAAACTAACAGAAGTGGTACAGCAGTCAAAGGGGGTTAAATTTCACTGCTTAGAGACAATATTAACTGCTGAGTGGAAAGTAACTACATTTTTAATTTCTTTAAATTTTCCACTATTGGTAACTCTTGGAAATAAAGTTAATAATCCATAGAGAGGTACTTATTATGGGCGTAGTGTGGGGGGAAAGAAAATTGTTTGCTGGGTTTTGGTGGGGAGACGTGAAGGAAAGCGACAGTTAGAAAGACCTAAGTGTAGATATAAAAGTGATATTGAAATTGATAACAAATAAATAGAATGAAAGATGTGGTATGCTTTAAGGACAAATTGTAGACTTTTGTAAACACGGTAATGAATCTAAGGGTTATGTAAAATGCAGGAAGTTTGTAGACCATTTTAGGAACTGCTGGCTTTTCAAGAAGGAATCCGGGGTTATGGAATTTATTTATATATTTGTTATTTAAAATTTTAAAAATGTGTCAATAGAGGAAATTTGATCAGATCTTAAAACGAACAACCTATTTTTTTTATGAGGTTACACAAACGTGTGAACTGAAAATATTGTTCTCTCTGTCGTACGTGAATTGTTTGAAGGAAGGGAGGACACTGACTGTGCCTACACAAGTATGGTCTGTTCAGTGTTAAGTGTTCAGTGTTCAGAAACTTTAATATCGTTTCGTTTAATGATGATTTGTCTACTGGAGTTTTTTTTCTAGTGTCGATCACAGATGGGAGGAAAAAATAACCGAAATGGGCGCTATTGATGAAAACTGGACTGAAGTTGTTGAGGGCGAAGTCTATTGGCCTCGTTTTCGTAATTAAGAGATTATTTTAGAATTTTATATCAATTTGCTTTTAGTAGCACGGAGTGAGAGGTTGGTAGGAAGTATGTTACGTATTACTGAGCTAGCTGTTTGTATATGGGGTTGGTGGGTATGGTGGTAAATCATTTCATACTGTGCCAAAGTTTAGACTATTACTCGCTGAATTTTTATCACCAAGGCTGCACTTCAAACCCACATGACAATTCTGTTTCTCAGAATTTCATTGATCCAGGCTTTTTTCCGCATTAGCATTGAACCCGCCTTTATTTGCACCGTCAGAAGCTGCCTCATTGCGCCTTGTCACCTTGTCGCAGATCGTCTCACCAACTGGACGCTCCTGCTGTGTTTCGCCCTCTCCGACGGAGAACCGGAGTGTTTCTCCAGGACAGAATTCCAGGATATGGGAACGTTACAGCGAGTTAACCGTATCCCTGGAATTCAAAGCGTTCTCTGGAGGCGTTCAGGTCTGTGCAGAACGGCCAGCCAGCTGTCCGACCTGCCGGCTCTGTTCTCCCGGCCCATTACACCGGCCTGCTTCGCTCTGCCGGAGCAGTACGAGGAATTCCTCAACGTCGCAGACGCAGCAGGGTCTAACGCGTCGTGGCTACTGAAGCCGTCAGTGCCAGAGGAAAGCCTGGAACATATCTCCACGATGGAATTTTTCAACAGAGTGCGTCTGAAGGAGTAGGTTATCTTGCCTTTTGTATCCATATAAACCTGAACTTAACCTGCCTGTTTGTCTCTAATATAAGACTTTTTGTGCGTCTGTTAGCGCAAATTTCATTCGAAATGTCTGCAGCGATAAATTACAAGCCAGGCAATATGAGTGTGACGTAACCTTCGGCGCGTTCACTTTTCCATTGTTGCAGTGGAAGTTAATAATTATTACACACTCTGGGTGTGTGTTTGTAGAATCAGGTATCCAGCGTGCAATGCCCGAAACATGTTGAGCCTATCATAAGTATAATAAAACAATAAGTGGCATCTAGTTGGTTCTTATTCTTCTGCTGTATTTTCATCAATAGCCTGCCAAGTTCTACAATATTTTTCCATATTATTTCATAAATGGCACGATTTTCGAAAGAAGGTTACTGAACACAAAATGTGCGTTTTGATTTTCTGTACAAATTTTGGCTGAAACATTTCTCATTCTAAGAACAAATGAGCTAGATATAACTAGAAATGTGTATTGGTTGCCCTGTACAGTACAGTACCTGATATTGGTTGCCCTGTACAGTATAGTACCTGATATTGGTTACCATGTACAGTACAGTACCTGATATTGGTTGCCTGTACAGTACAGTACCTGATATTGGTTGCCATGTACAGTACAGTACCTGATATTGGTTGCCATGTACAGTACAGTACCTGATATTGGTTGCCCTGTACAGTACAGATTTTCGAAAAGTATTCATATATATGAAATTTAATGAAAATCCGTCCAGTGGGAGCCGAGTTGTTCCATTTAGACGGACGGACGGACAGAGAGGCATGAAGAAGCTAAAAGTCGCTTTTCGCAATTTTACGGAAGCGCCTAAAAAATTCCTGTCTATAAATAGTCACAAATAGGCCTACGTGAATGCACGCGCGCGCGCGTTCGCAGTACGGCCTTCGTGATCGGAACTTTTAACTTTCCTGATGAAACAAAATATAAAACTTTTCAACTTTTTGTGTCTCGATCCGACGAATCAGGATTAAATAACGTAGCTTGTAATTCAGGTTCCCCCAGTCTCCTGCTAAAACAGACATCACTGTCAGCTCAGTCAAGGGCTGTCTTTCCGTCAGTGGGGTTAACTGTTTTGGTGGTTTGTTTCGTGAGAATCCTGTTCAATTGTTTAACGTATTTTTGCTTCCAAAACTGTCAGAATTTTATAAAAAATGGCTGTTTATATTTCCTCCCTCGTGGGGTTATTTGACACCTTTATTATTGGTATTTCTTAGGTTCTTTAAACCAGACATGCGCTTCAAATTGGAAAAGTATTCTGCATTTCGATAAAGTGCTAATAAATAACCAAATTATCGAGAATGTTCCGCTCTTGTGTGTGTGTGTGTGTGTGTGTGTGTGTGTATGTATATATATATATATATATATATATATATATACAGGGTGTCCCAGGAGGAAAGGACCTAACTTCGGGAGAGTGTTCCTTAGGTCAAACTATAACGATATAACCCAAAACACCTATATCCAAAG
>Ga0131853_10014942_pt1 | contig 14211 bp, 8 predicted proteins | sample TergutLab28metaG_FD_92764 | JGI IMG/M metagenome (GOLD analysis project Ga0131853, IMG submission 92764) | Labiotermes labralis P1 segment gut microbial communities from Petit-Saut dam, French Guiana - Lab288 P1 (version 2) (version 2) | ecosystem: Host-associated > Arthropoda: Insects >... | reverse complement strand
TGTAATGCAATTTTGACCTCCTGATGATGAGCACATGTGCTCGAAACATGTAGAGGCATGAAATAAAACTTATTGTGAAACAAATTTTGTGCATCAAGTTGGTTAAATACTGACATAAATATACTGAGATGCAGGTCAACAAAACGTCAAAATTTGTGTTAAAGATTATTTTACACGCTTTCAAATATGGTATATAAGTCCTGAAAAATGCTAATGTTTAGCACGCTTGCTTCATGTTTTGGGAATTACAGGCCCGAAACTCGATGACCCCGGTATAGGCTATTCATAAAGTAGTACATGACAGCCTACACTTTTTTTGTATAATTTGCCACTTGCAGCTGCCTTATCATTTAGCGTTGTAGCTAATGAATAAGAGAAAATCCTGGTTAAATAAACAAGGAATCAACCAGTTACTTGGGGGTTCTGCATAGTACCTATTTTAATAATAAGCCATTCAATTAACGTACGGGTTCGAGCAGTTGGTATGTGTGTAACCGACCAATACATGTCTCGGTTTCTTGGGACGTGACATTAATACGCGTAAGAATTCCTCCTTTTGTCACCATTCTCAGTCTCATTGAATGCAAACAGTATCCTGCTTACTTCAACGTGCTAAAGTAATGAGCCGCCAAATACTGAAGAAAAGTTCTGTATCATGGAGTGTATTAGAAATGGTAAGCGGGGAACATACGAAATTTAAAAAAAAAATGGGGAAATTTGTTAAGGAATATAGGAAAGGGGTCACTAGCCACAGACGGAGATATTCAGGATACTGGCGTACATGTGGTTAATACTGTGCTGCCAACAGCTGCCGAGGCGGAGTTTATGTTTGGCTCGCGCTAATGGTCAGCCGGAAACATGCCCCAAGAATCAGCCTCCGCAGACTGCCTACTTGTTTAGAACTTTCCAATCATCTCGTAAATACCTCATTATTGGTCCCGTGAAGATTGTTTACTTCTTATCAAAGAGCTATGCAACCAGCTGACTCAGTTCAGTCTACTGATGTGAATACTGTGATAATGAACACACTGACTTAACCTGACCTAATTGTAAGAGACAGGTAGTGTCTTTCTTAAAAAACTAGTGTTTTCTAAGCTGGTCCAGAGATTGGCCACTTATGGAAGTCTGCTTATTGTTTCAAAAAAACACGTCCATAATTCTCCATTCTGCACAATTACATCCGGTCTATATTTTCATTACTTATTTGTCTAAGATCCACTTCAATATCACCTTCCTTGTACGTACAGTTCCAGGTATAGGTATTTAAAAATTTCAGTACAAAAATTTTAATTCTTTGTCCTTTTTATGTACTCTGTATCACAGTTCGTTGCTATCGTGTTAATCACCATATTAGTATCAACTGAAGATTATATGTGATAAACTTATTCCGAATAGTGTTGTAAAACAACGGAACAATCAAAACACCTGCCTTCCCTCTTCTTACACATTCCAAGTCTTGTAGGGAATAACGATTTTATTCCTTCTTTTAGAGTTTAAAGCCCAGTAACTTACCGTAACATTTCGCAGCTGCATGTTACGCACTGAGAGTATTTATACATTCCGTGAAATGCTCACAGAATACAGCGATTATTTTTATGAAGAGCATAAACCAAGGAGTTTTAAAATTTCTCCTCTGAAAGGTAGAAAGTGGATTTTTGTATATTATGTTTGTATATAATTCGCAGTAGGTCAGTTGATCAAATAACACATCCTACATGGCATGCAATTTCGATTTTTAATAAAGTAGCTGCACGCATATGGGGAAAATTTTAGGGGATTTCTAAGCAGTAGTAAACGTTTTCAAGGCTTTGGGATAAGGAACAAATATATATCCAACTTCTCTAAGATATACCATGTTTCTTTAATGAAACGAATGTGAAGTGACAGTGCCATATCGAATTGGATATTATCGTTTGAACGAGTACTACTAGACACTTCACGTAAACATGCTGCGACCACGTGCGCGATGGAAACGATCAGGCTTTGCAGTCGCCAAGGCAATTCGTCAGATGCGGAACACGCCAAGTGCACAGGTTATGGTAAGCCGAGGGTCGAAATTACGGCCTGTTCTGGTACACATTGTACTTGTCGGCATTACTATTTAAACCTTTTAAATATTACGTAGATTGAAAAACCTGGTGTATACAGTATCTGTGCTATTGTGGGACACTTCTGACCCCTAGACTTAGATTTCTTACAGATAATAACAAGAAAGAAAATGCTCAATTTTTTAGGAAGGAGTAACACTGTAACACTGTAGAAGACAGCAGCTGTCAGTCACCACTGAAAGAACCTACAACTTCGTACTGAGTCCTGAAACGATGTAAGGTCACTGATATATAGCCATAACTTTAGTTAAGTAATAACACGTAGATCCTAAAACTAAAGAGTGGCGGTCGGGAAAAGGGCTTTATATCTTACGTTTTCCTGTCTATAACCAATAACTCTTTGAAGCTAGACACGTGAAATTTGGCAGCACGATAGATCACAAACAAACCTATATATTTTCTGTACGAAGTATAAACTTAATGAAGATGAGAAAGTTTGGATTTGTCTGACATAATTAACCTAAACAAATTTTAGTAATATTTTTCTTCCCAGAAATCCCTAAAATATATTTCGGAATGGTTGTCCCTGTAATAAAAACTTAAGCTTATGAGTTCTTTTGATGTGTATTGGACAGTGCGTCATCTTGATAACTGAAGGATAAAATCCAACTAGATGCCACTTATTACTTTATTATGCTTATGTTAGGCTCAACATGTTTCGGGCAACAGTATGCCCATCATCAGGATCCCACGACGACAGCGTTGGTTACCACATAGGCCGCCTGGTTCTCGAGTTGCTGTTGGTTGGAAGTTAAGTACAGGCAGGATGGATGAGTGTCCGGGCCGAAGGTTGTAACACGTGTTACAGCCTTCGGCCCGGACATTCATCCACCCTGCTTGCACTTAACTTCCAATCAGCAGCAACTCGAGAACCAGACGGCCTATGTGGTAACTAGCGCTATCGTCGTGGGCTCCTGATGATGGGCATAATGTTTCCCGAAATATGTTGAGCCTAACATAAGCATAATAAAGTAATAAGTGGCATCTAGTTGGATTTTATTCTTCAGTTATCACTTTACGAGTTCTGTTTGTAACTCCTTGCGATACATTGGTGCCCTCCGTATCTCTATTTTCTACTAAAATCCCAGATGCTCAGAAAAATACTGGAGTGCTATAAATTCGTATTTCCCCATCCACATCCCAGCAATATGTAATGTACCGAGTGTATTAATTCAGTTTAGCTGCAACATTGCGAACAATTCAGTCGTGGAATTTATTGTACGATATTCTCGCTGTAGGATAGTTCCGTTATTTGGAAGAGAGGAGAACAGGCAGTACTGAAGGCTCTAGGCCAGTGGGCAGCTGGCTCCGGTCTTGCTCGGTCGTTACTTGGAGATTACACCAGCGCCTGGCGAGATGAGTCTCGTAAAACACGACCGGTGAACAACCCCCTGCACCCACCACACACAATTTAGCTGGTGACCTATCTTTTATTACAGACACCCAATGCGGTTTTTGGATATGATACCATTCCATAATCTAAATAGAACATGTGTTTCGTGACCCAGGGAGCCGACTGTTCGCCAGAGGCGGCAAGCGCCGATAAACGGAACGTTAATTTCTGTGTCAAACTTAAGCTGAGAAGGCAGTTTATGTGTGTTCATGTACCGGGCCTTGATTGCGATATTTTGTTAACTGCATGGACTAGCTTATATAGCATCTGGGTGGCTGCAAATGTCGAAATGGAAAGGATTTCGAAAGAAGTCATTTCCTAAGTTCTTATTTTAAACATATAGCCAGAATACTTAAAAAATTACACAAATATCGACGCCAGATTTGTTGTTTCCATGACGATCATTACGATGATTAGATACTGTATCCTGAGGTATGGCACCGGCTAGATATGTACTGACGAATTAAGGGCGACTGGTGCCTAATCACGTGGGTAAAACTAGACTGAAGACGGATGCAAATGTTTCCAGTGAAACAAGGGTAACTGACTGTACACTGTCACATCTCAGAAGACGGTGGCACGAGGTAGCGCAGTTGGTTTAGGCACTGCAATACAAGCTGGAAGGTCGAGGTTTCGATTCGCGATATTGACATAATCATTCAGGCTGCGCTATGCAATGGGGTCCCCTCAGACTCCAACACAAATGAGTACGACTAATATTTCCTGGGGGGTAAAAGCGGCCGGTATGTGGGATTGAAAACCTTAGCACCTTCATATAACAATTGTTGCGACATCTGGGAGCCTCATCCTCATGGAACCCTCAGGAGTTGTTCAGGCCTGTACGGGGATTGCTTTGCCTTTACCATAATATTCAAAAGTAGTGTCATTCAAGTTTTGCAAATGTTTAATATTAGGTGTTGCTTTTTCTGTGATGATTAGACTCAGCGCTGGATTCTCCTTTTTTGCAGGGCCAATGTTCTTCCTTCTTCACAGTGCAAACCCCTGTTAAGGTGGGCAAATTTGGCAGGTAAATACATTACTATAGGCAGTACATCTCCATGCCAGTTACGTAATCACACGGTGTTTGTCAATCGAAGAACGGCCATGTGACTCTAATTTCGTAGCGAAGTTTTGTGCTTAAAAACATCTTCACACAATTAACAACACTTCATTAAAAGCAACGATAAAAATTAGACTGTATGTAGCCGCATTTTGTCATCTCATCTTTTGATTCTCTTCCTTTGTTAGGCAGAGAGCCGAAGTTGTTTTTGCCTCCATAATTTAAAAACCCCTTAATGTTTGTTAAACAATCCACATTTAGAGAATGACTATTTATTGTGGTCTCAGTAGTTCATTCTTATGTCAAACGTATGCCATATTAACTCACTCTAACATGTCGTTAAGTTATAAATTTTTAATAAAATTTAATGCTTTCCACAAAAATTGTACGAATAAATCATATAAAGACGCAGCTAATTGTAAGAAAAACACAAGCCTACATAACTATAAATACATATGTATATATCTACATACATACATGCACACATACATACATACACAAATACATACATACATAAAAACATACACACACATACATACATACACACATACATACGTATATATCTACATACATAAATAAATACATACATACATACATACATATACACATACATGCACACATACATACATATGTATCTACATACATACATACACTAATACATACATACATAATACATACATATATACATACACAATAATACATACAATCATAATACATACATACATACAAACATACATACATACATACATATATCCCTACATACACACATACATACATAATACATACATAATACGTATATATCTACATACATACGTACAAACATACATACATACATACAAACATACATACATACGTATATATCTACATACATACATAATGCATACATACATACATACATATATACATACATACACACATGCATAATACATACATACATATATACATGCATAATACATACATACATACATACACACATGCATAATACATACATACATACATACATACATACACGTTATGCATGCCTACTTATAAACGCACCTACTTACACACCCTCGAACAAGTATACACAGTACAGATCTGTAAGTTGTGGCATTAACTTCGCTGAACATCGTGGAAGTCATCTTTTTTTTCCAAGCCTCCAGCTGTATCATATTGATAAAGTATTTTATTCAGTCACAAAACAATATCAATATGTAGTCAATAATATAAAGTATTGGCTTCATGTTTCTTTTCATTAAACCATCCTCAGGCCAATATTTATTGTATGTAGGTACATTCAATGCGTGCCTACATTAAGGGATCCCATATCGTTTACATTAATAAAAACTAATATCATACCAGATTTTAATAATTTTAATTCTAACTTAATTTATTTTTAAAATCTATTGACAGAATTTATTTTTAAAAACATATGTAAGAATTCATATCGTTTCGTAGGAACTTTCATATTGGTTGCGGTGAAAGCGAACATGTCAACGCAAGGTCGGTAGAGATACGCATCTGTCAATTTCTGTAGAATTACAAAACGTACAGTGATAAGAGGTGATCCCCGGTCTGTCAATATAGAGGCCCACTGTTGGGTGAATAATCAGGGCACGATTTTCGGTAGGGGAAGTAGGAACAGCATATTTATCTTCTTCCGGCCTGGTTTAGTGTTCCGACTACAAATTTACATGTCTGTTCACAAGCAAAGCACAAATATGCAAGCAATATGCACGTTCAAGTCATTAGGGATTAGAGCTCACCTGTGCCTTATTGCGCCTTTCCCTTCAATCGTATGGTCCACAAGTGGCAGGACTGTACGTTATTTGAATCTTATTCGCTGTGTGCAGTAACCACAGTGTAGCAGATTGTCTCGTATTCTGCAACAATATCTGCTCATTTCTGAGTGTGTCTTGTTCTAAACATTTATTAAACAGAACAAAAGTTAACTCATTTCGGATTTCGTGATAAGAAACTTTGAGTAGTAATTTAACTGAAAATTTGATTAGAATACAAGAAACGGGAAAAGGCGCTGAAATTACGTCCTAACTGGGGAAACTGTGGACAACACAAAAAAGGAGATGTACAAGAATAAATGGTCGCGCCCTGTCATTTGCAGAACAATAACAACAGACTCAATATAATCTGCATCTATTTTCTTTTCAGACCCTGATGTGATATCGAAGAAACCTACCGTTTTTTTTTATCTATGCCGACCCAGCATGCTTATTAAGATAAAAATAAATACGCTTATTAAGCCATACATAACTTGATGTATCAAGGTGTGCATGGTCTAATTAGAGTATTTATTTGAACCTTAATTACTAGTAAAATAATACACCAATAATTACAACTATTAAGTTTATTGGAGCATATATGAGAGTTACCGTACCGTATATTCTCGAATCTATTCCGCGCCTTTTTTACAGTTTCAGAGGGCTAAAATATCAGATGCAGATTAGATTCGCGGTCGTGAGCTTGATTTTGGAAAAATGATAGAGCCGTTGTACGTGCCGTAAGGACAATATAATACAATAATTTATTATTTTATTTATAATATATAATATAATATTTATTATTTATTATTCATCAGACTCACCGTCATCACTCATAACTGAATTGTTATCCGTCACCCAGTCACTATCATCTTTATCTTCACCATCGCCCTCCCATAGAATGTCATCTTCGGATCAGCTGTGGGGCGTTTGTACCGCCGGCAGTTAAATGGCCACTTCACACACGGCGCGTTAGTCGGATAATGGTTAAAGCATTGGTAACATCCAATATTATTCAATCAGTCTGCCTTGTAGGCAAGGGGCGGTTGAAGGAAACGTGCGGATTAGAACCGCGAACTAACTTTTTTCTCCGTTTAAGAAATCGACAAAAATTAGTGCGGATTAGATTGTGGTGCGTATTAGTTTCGAGAATATATGGTAATTGCTCTCAGTCAGAGGCATGCATCTCAATCTGGAGGAGGAAAAATGTACAAAAACTTAGAAAAATTGGACAGAAAGTTGTAAAGGAAAATGTTTACTAGTTTACATATGGTTTATTTAGCTAAGGTTTCATTAATTCAGGTCACAGTTATGGCATATAATGCAGAACGATTAGTGAAAGATGATTTGGAAAGGATTTGGAATGAATCCGTCGTCGTCAAACTGACATATACGTTGCAGTTTGCCTGCAAAGTGGGAGGAAAGACATTATGATCTTAACTTAAGATGACCAGTGCGACGACCGGGATTCGAACCGAAATCTTCACGAATATATGTTAGAAGCGTTACCGCTTTACCCTCATCGGTTTGGTAGAAAGTAAAATAAAACGGAAGAAGAACAAGACAGGGAGAAGGGAGGACGCAACAAAAAAAAAGGATTAAATAATGCAAAAGAATTGTGATAATGAAAATAAATATTAAAAGTAAAAACAAACAAACAAACAAACAATTTTAATGATATAAAACTTTGAATAAAAGTTTATTTCTGAAACGTGTAATGTATTGCAAGTAGTTAATTTCAGAAACCTGATTTTTGTCGCCTTAACTTTGCTCTTGTGAGACATTTTAAAAACCCAATTTTCATATCCAAGCATTATAACAGAGGCAGGCATAAACCCAAAATCTTACCACATTACACTGACTTATAGTATAAGAACATCGGATGTTTTTAGATTTTCTCCTTTGGTTTAGAGAGTACGACATTCTCGAAGCAGCCGACACTTCCAACTTCAAGAACATTTGTTAAACAAACTCTGCTTTTCCCATTAGATGGGACGGGTAAAGAGATTACCTCTATCCAAAGGACTCGTACATTAGGTATCACACCTTCACCAAATTAGGTATCACACATTTACCAAATGACGAAAACACAACCAGTTCCCAAACGCTTTGCGTTCTAACCTGAACGCATCGAAACAAAAGTGAATCATAAATGTGTTAGTTCAGTAACATATCTTCATCACCACGCATGAGACCGAAGGACTATAGAACAGAAACATCTTTAAGTTTTGAAATGTGGTGTTGGGGAAAGAGCGGAGAAGATCAGTTAGACCGATCGTGTGAAAAATGAAAAAGTATTACACACAGACACGGAGGAAAGGAACGTCCCACATAAAATAAAAAGAAGAAAGGCTAACTGGGTTGGTTACATCTTGCGTATGATCTGCCTTCTAAAAGCGTTTTTGAAGGAAAGATAGAAGGAAAGATATAAAGGATGGAAGATGTGCGACACACACCCATAGTCAGGCGCATTCTCAGCAGCGTACGACTTACACAATACGACATGCTGCCACAGCACCAAGTTAATATAAGGAAATTAATCAGTGAGCGTTTTTAAAAATGTGACTTTAGCAAGCAACAGAGTAGCTCCCTGAAGATGATCTTAGGATCGAAACATGTTGGAGCGATTTTAAATGTTTTAATGTAAAAAAAAATTATGTATGTGCATTAGTTGGTGTGCTAATTAAATGACTCTACGAAATGCACGGTTCAACGATAAAGGTGTACAATGACAGTAACTAGAATCTGCAGAACAGTAATGGGTCCGTGATACACTAAGTTCTGTATTCGGGGTCCTAATGAGTTGTGAAAAATGTAATATTATACAAGTTTCAATAGCCTTCGGAATATGTTCAAATAATTCTGGAAACAGGAATTTTCTTTCAATCTCTCTTTCTTGTAATCCGACTCCAGAGTAGAACAACTGTATACCCCTCATCTAGCTGCTTTGGGGCTATCACATTTCAAAGAATATATATTTCAATGGAAGATAAAGAGAACTGCTGTAGGAACTTGTCTGCTTTGCGGATTTGAGGAACAGATGTATACAGAGACTGGTGTTCGACGAATAGGAAAATGGCGTCATCGGATAATCAGGGGGTTCTAAAGCAGTAGTGAAAACCTCGTGGGAAACAAACATGTGGTGCCATCTTATAGCAGGACGTCCTAAACCGAGGCTTACATTTCGACACCATATGATGAGCTGTTTACATGTAGCCACTTTCTCTTTGTTTGCGAGAAGATCGTATTTGATTTATTTTCAAACATTTCTCTCACCCATCTCCTTCCCACACACACCAATGCATCTCGCGCATTGGCATTCAACTATTGGACTAACAACATGTAATGTAATCCTTCTACAGTTAATGTTGCTAAATTCTCCGTCCGTATAACTCCTTTCTTACCTCCGCCCCCTCAACCTTCCTCTACTTATTTCTAATTTAGTTTGAATAAACTCACATTACCTAAAATTGACTTATGATTTTTTAAATATGTAAGGCCGTGACTAATTCATTATTTTTTTATACATCGGACCGTGATCCGTGAATCGAATTTAATAATTTCCCAACAAGATGCGACTTATTCAGTCTATTACATTACTGTAGGCAGCTGTACATGTTTCGGGTGTTGACACCCATCATCAGGAGCTCGTACAGCTGTAAATACAGCTTCTGGTATTGATTAAGCGGATCTACTACCATCCACTCTCTGGAACTGATTCGTGTGTGTCGTACGGTAGGTGAACACCTACCGTACGACACACACGAATCAGTTCCAACTCAACAACGAGAGTGGATGGTAGTAGATCCGCTTAATCAATACCAGAAGCTGTATTTACAGCTGTACGAGCTCCTGATGATGGGTGTCAACACCCGAAACATGTAGAGCTGCCTACAGAAATGTAATAAACTGAATAAGTCGCATCTCGTTGGGAAATTATTAAATTCGATTCATTATTGTTACGTAACTCATGCCGGTGTTTTAGCATTTGATACACCAATATATATGTCCATCAGACATTACTTATATTTTGATGTAAATCCTAAAGCAATGTATTCCCGCTTCCAGTAAGCTGTCATTAGGCTGTACAGGGATTTAAAAAGAGCATAAATGTACAGCAATAATGTACAGCAGTAATGCAAAGTAATTTTGTAAACGCTGCTGTGAAATTTACACTAGCTCAAAGCTGAAATATGAAGCTATTGGTTTTTTATAAAAAAGTTGTGTTTGATGGAAATAATTATTTATTCATCAATGCCTGATTCGTTATACATAAATAATACAATAATATAAACTGCCAACTGGATGGAACAATAACAGATTTTATTGTTAATTACAATCAGCTCAACATGTTTCGAACGATAATTTCTCCCACCCTCAGGAGCACTATACTGTGTTTACAGCTTGTGGTATAATGCACCGGTGACGCTACTTGCGTGCAGTATCGTCGGTGCATTATACCACAAGCTGTAAACATAGTCTAGTGCTCCTGAGGATGGGCGAAATTATCTCCCGAAACATGTTGAGCTGATTTAAATTATTAATAAAATATTATTGTTGCATCCAGTTGGCTGTTTATATTATTGTTTCAACGATGTACGCTCACACAAACATAAAAAATACATAAATAATATTGAGCATCGCACTGCACTGGAGGGTAAGTCCTGGACGAGTTTTCAAAGTAATTTTTAATTTTGAATAATCAATAACCCTACATTGAGCAACAAATGCCCATAAATGTATAAAAATAACTTATATCATAAACGTAGTATTACTCCCACATGTTTCGGTCCCTTTTGAGGCCATCCTCAGGGAGGTGAAATTCAAATTTTCGCCATGTCTATATATATATATATATATATATATATATATATATCCATAAATGCCTCAAAGACTTTTAGGGAGTTGGACTTACCCCTGCATTCATTCAACTGGTTTGTCATTATACGGATATGAATTGTGATTACTGTTTTATTTTTAACTGGTATAAACCTTCACAAGCCGAATTAAATCCCATCTGCCATTTGCTGGACTTATTAGGATCTCACCATATTCTCCACTTTAGCAGGATAAGGGATACGATCTGTTGACTTTCCAGTTGGAAATTTTGGCATTCCCCATGCACAGGTATAATTTCTACACATATCATTTCCATTGATCCGCTCTTATATATTCCATGGCTTCACATTTTCACTGGATGTGGGCATGTCATGAATTTGAAAATTTCTTAAAACACGACTTGACAGAATAATAAGCCAAAAATTTACAATATTCCATGCTGCAATACCGGCTTAAGCATAAGAACTTCTCATCTCCTTTATGGCGACATAATATTTTTAGCATTCACTGCCATCTAGGGTACATATCCGTAAATGTAATAAAGACTTGACACATGGAGAAGAATGAAGTTGGGATTTCAACACTTAAGCCTCTATGTATTTGTAATGTTAGTGGAGACAGGCAGGATATAAAGCGGTACGTCCCTAATATTAGGCGTTCCGACACCAGAAACTTGTACACTTTAACCTCACGGCACGTACTGGGTAAGTAATGATTTTCTAAATTACGATGATGATGATAACCAGTAACTAAATTTATTCAAAATCGGCAAACATTTCGTATGACTGTTCTTATTTCGAATTAGTAAATTTATAGACTTCGTACATCATCTCGTGTTAAAAAAGGGTAAAGAAAACTGCAAAACACCAGGTTTCACAGACAGGATCATTCTCCGTGATCAGGTTAAAAAGTAAGTTGGTGCAGACTTAGTTGGGCCAAACAGACAAAGATATTCCAACATTTAGGCATTTCTAACGAGCACAGCTGAGTAAGTGCTGACCGTTATGTTACCGTGAGGATGTCCACTAAAGGTAATGTCTTATTAATTGTTTATTAGTTTAAACACTTTATTATCCAACTAATGCACAATATACAATATGTAGATAATATTAAAATTATAAAATATTTAAAAGTGCTCCAACATGTTTCGGTTCACAGAGGGCCCATCATCAGGAAGCCTTGTACAGTGCTTGGCTAAAAATTACAAGAATGATTCTATCGTGTCCGTTGATATGGACAAGGTCAGTGTTATGACAGCATATTCTGACCCGTTGTGTGTGTGTGTGTGTGTGTAGTTCACTGCATATGAAGGCACAGTGAACTACACACACACACACACACAACGGGTCAGAATACGCTGTCATAACACTGACCTTGTCCATATCAACGGACACGATAGAATCATTCTTGTAATTTTTAGTCAAGCACTGTACAAGTCTCCCTGATGATGGATCGTCTGTGATCCGAAATATTTTGGAGCACTTTTAAATTTTTATAATTTTAATTGTATCTACATATTGTATATTGTGCATTAGTTGGATAATAAAGTGTTTAATTATCATTGATGCACGGTGCAAATATGAAAATTGTTTATTACTTTGTATAACAAGAGACCGTAGGGGAAACCCTCGAAGTGGAACGAGTCGACATGAAAGATACCATCTTCATACATTACAGACTCTCCCTTGTCGTTTAAGACTCAGCAGTTACTAATCTCTTTTAAGCTAAAAAAAAAGAGCCGGTATCCTCAACATTGTACCGTATTTCGTGTATATTAAGACAAGTAACGATTTGTGGGGAGAACATTCTCATTCCACGAGACACGATACAAAACTTCATTACAGAGAAACAGAAGGACAGGGTCACCTCTCCGTCCATATGAAACGTCCATTCTAAATTACAAATTATCTACATGAACAGAAAAAAAGGTAAAGTGATCCCGTTACAGGCCCGGTGTGGCCCAGAGTTTGGGTAGAGGTATAGCTTTACTCTTCCATGACCGCGGCACTAGAAGGGGGTGAGGGGTCAACAGCACGCCCTGGCCGCACTTTACCTCCGGGAAAGAACCGGTATCCGTTTTACAGGAGGCTGGGTGGGCCCCAGGGCCGGTCTGGAAGGGCGGAAAATCTCTTCCCCACAGGAATTCGATCCCAGACCGTCCAGCCAATAGTCAGTCGCTATAACGACTTAGCTACCGGCCCAACCACGAATAGAACGAAACAGCTTACATAAAAATAAAACTTAAACTTTACCACAAGATCTCACGTCACGTCGCAGCCAATGTTCTCAAATAACAATTCTGTCCTTCGTTAACACAAACAGTAACACTATTTTCTAAATCAGCAAGTAACTGTTGGATAATTATGATTTCTAAATTAATGAACGCTACTTCGTTAGCGTACAGCCGCCCGTTTCTACTAATTACACATTAGATGAGTAACAATGTGGAGCAGTGAGCAGCTTTTGTTAACCATTACGAATGGCAGTGGCGGTTAGTGTCCAGCAACAAGAAGTGCACCAAAGTATTGCGCACTGTGAATGACGTCTGCAACAATCATTCATAAAACTACCACATTATTCTCAGTTATAATTGTTACTTTACATTAAGTTTGAGCATATATATATATATATATATATATATATATATATATATATATACACAGAGTGTCCCAGGAGGAATGTGCCAGACTTCGGGAGGGTGTTTCTTATGTTCAAGTATACCGATATAACCCAAAACACCTATATCCAAAGTTGAACTGTTACGGAGATAATGGCCAGAGAAAAGTGGGGGCTTCTTTCGGTTCCAAATACTGCAACCTGCACAGCTGATACGTCACGTGACAATGCTAGCGGCCTTGAGAGGGGAATGCAGTGTTCACTGTGTCTGCGTGACGTTTTGCGCAGTCAGCCATGTTACGTCACCACTGGGCTTTATCATGTATAGTGCTTGTAACCCTAAGGACAACTATGACATGAGTGCGAGTGTTTTTGTAGTTCAATTTAATGGCTTTATGTCACTCACAAGTTAGTTTGATGTTAAGTACAGATATTAAC
>Ga0131853_10014940_pt1 | contig 14212 bp, 13 predicted proteins | sample TergutLab28metaG_FD_92764 | JGI IMG/M metagenome (GOLD analysis project Ga0131853, IMG submission 92764) | Labiotermes labralis P1 segment gut microbial communities from Petit-Saut dam, French Guiana - Lab288 P1 (version 2) (version 2) | ecosystem: Host-associated > Arthropoda: Insects >... | reverse complement strand
GAATAGAATGGCGCTATCTTCATCTGTGTTGATTGCAATTGTGGAGTTCTCGGGAGGGTAATCTTCTATCCGCCAAGTCACTGTGTAAAACGGTCCAACGCTGGTTTCGGCTTCTATACTTGCATAGTCCTCAATAAAATCGCTTCTCATGACCACTCTTGTCCGGGTGCCATAAGAAAAAACTTCAAAAGCAGGCATCCCGTACCCTGGGAATGTGCGAGCAAAGTGCATCATGTCAGCCGAGAAATGGAAGTTGCTCTTATATGCAAAGGATGCCAGATCTTCGACGGAGTAGACCAGCTGCCGTTCGTCACTGATGATTTCATATAAGGCAGCTTGGGCGCTGCCTGAGCCATACTCGTCGGGAACGAATACAAAAACTTTACTGCCGTCATCGGAAATAATCTCAAATGGCCCGGGCGCCACCCAGCACGCCGAAACCTGCAACGGGTTAGAGAAAATAAACACTAGCACCAAGCAAAGAGATAGGAATACTTTTCTCATCGTGACTTCTCCTCAAAACGGTAAATTTGCTGGCAACTCATTTACTGGGGCTCGAACTCCACAAGAAAGTACATCTGCCAAAGATGCTGATTCTCGATAAACCAGTCAGTGGGGTCAGCGTCTCCGATTTCATCCAATGTTACCGTGAAATATTGGCTTGCGCGGCCATCTCGCGTGACTTCTATTTGGAGAGAACCGTCCTCGAACATGTCGAGAACGTCGGGGTCACTAAAGGGATTGGGAGACATGCCGACGCTTTGGTCTGCAAGCATCCAGAAGTAATGTCTCTCACCGCTCACGCTAACAAAGCTTATTCCGCTTGCGGGGAGTGTACCCAAGCCAACGTAGGAGTTGATGACAAATGCCTGGCCGGGCAATAGTTCTTCAACTCGGCCAAAAGTGTCGACGGGAATGTAAACAAGCTCGTCATCAATGAAGTCGTTTGTAATTGATATGAGGGCAACGTCATACAGGGGTACGTCTGCCCAGATAACAAGCCTGACGCCGTCAAAGTGTTCGACTGCTTCGCCGGCTCGAGCTTCGCGCAAAATGGTGTAGTCCACTTCATGCAGATAGTTGAATGTGCCGAGAAGCTCATCGCTTGCGTGGGAGATTGAGAGGCCAGATGCGCTCTTATCAAAAGAACTATTCTCTGCTTCGGATTCAGGCTCGTAATCATATTCTGGTTCAAGGGTTTCCGTTGGCTCAAGAACCTCTACCGGTGCGGGAATGGGAGTAGCGGCTATTTCCGGCGCTGCTGTTTGGTTGCAGGCGGCCAGGATTCCGACCAGAAGGGATAGCGCAAGTAAAACTGTCAGTGTCTTTTTCATGTTAAGTCTCCTCTATGCAGGGGTTTATTCGGTCTATGGTCCATAGATGGGCGAAAGTGAAAAACCTTCCTGAGTATATAAACTTTGTTCGTTGTTGATTTGTTACAGCAATGTAAGCGTTCCCACTGAGTTGTTTTTGCATCTTAGTAACCGTTTTGAGCAGGACAGTCAAAATCACTTGATTGCCCTGCTTTTTCGGTCTATACTGTGATTGTAGCTACAGTAAGACTTTCGAGGTGATGCAGTGAAAATTACGATACAGGAAAATGAACATCGGACTGAAATAGAAATCGTCATCCATTGCACGGAAACTGATGACGAAGTTTTAAGTGCTGTTGCTGCTTTGTCTAGACTTAATAAAAAGCTGACCGGCACAAAAGACGGTAGAACTTTCGTCATTAATTGGAGAAGTATTTGCAGGGCCGCATCAAGACTTACTCCAACCTGTTCACTGAAATATCGCCGCCCATCCCGAAAGGGCAGGAGCACAGATTCAGTTTCAACGGCCAACTATTACCGGGATATTGGGCAGCGGGCCTACACGAGAAGCAAGCAGATGAAAGGCTGTCTGCTATAGATAAGCTACACGCTGCCCAGAATGAAATTGCCAAAAACAAAGCGGACAAGCCATCTCATGATAAATCCGTTGGTGCCTCCAATGACGAAGAGCTTTAGGGGGTGATAATGTTTGCAAGAGTACCTTGAAGAAAAATGTGTAGCCATTGTTATTCGCGCTGTCAACATACCGGCTGGGATTATATCGTAGCGGAGTTCGATGAAATCGTTTTTGAATCTTACCCCGTTGAGCAGCCACCTTTGCCTGAGTACGAGGTAGAGGACGAAGAACCACCTGAACAAACAATCCCACCAACAGAACCGGAATACGGCGAGGGTGATTATGACTACTACCCAGGTCCCGGTGACCTTCCCCCGGTTGACGAGGATGAGGTGGAGTATGAGCCGGAAGCGGACAAGCCATCGGCAGACTACTACCCACCGGAAGAAGAGCAAGAGCTGGAAGAACCGGAGGAAGAAGCACCAGCCGAGGACGAGGAACCCGACTTCGGCGACCTGGGTGACATGCCCGCCGACCTCGCGGCAGCTCTTTTGGCATACGCCGAGGGCGCTCAGAGGGCAATCGCAAACCGCTCACCCATAGCGCCAGCGGCTATGCCCGGCGATATTGGCACCATTCAATTCACAAATCAATCTCCCGGCAACCTTCCCATCGACCTGAATTATTGGCCTGTGATAAACTGGGTGAATAGACCGGGTGAAGCTATGACACCTTTCTGTGCCCGTTTTGGGCCTGATCCGCGCGAAGGGGTGCCCTACGTTGCAGCCGCCCACTCCAACACGCAGATATTGCGGTTGCTGGTGGCATACGAACAAGGGCTGACCAGCGACCGTCTTGGTGTGCAGGTAGCGATTTGGGGTATTACAGAAGGTTGGCAATCCTGGGCCAACTGGGATCGTGCGGCTGCTGCGCGAACGGCAGGCCAAAGCGCGGATATTACCGGCTGGAGACTGCTGCGATTTACCGGCCCCGCTGGATCGCAACCATTGTTCGCGGTAGTTCCACCCGACGACGATGACCCATACGATCCGTATGACCCATATGACCCACCGGACGATGACGAAAAGGAATTTGAAGTTAGGTGGAGTATAGAATCCTACACCGAAACCAGATTTGTCAGGGAAGCGTCAATTGAAATCACAGATGCGCGCGGGCAACTGATGATACGCAAACAAAACCAAAACCACGACCCGCTTGATGGTGCGCTTTTTGATATCAGAATAACTTTCAGCGATGGCACCCACCAGCAGATTAACGGCTGGGAAGCCTACAATGGCGGAAGGTTATTGACGTGGAATCATCCAGTGGGTAATCGGGACGCTGCGACCGTCACCGTGACCGAGGTGCGGGCACCCCAGCATTACACTATTGACGTCAACAATACCCGCACAGTAACGGTCTCTCCATCCTACACACTATGGGAGCATGTGACCTATTGGGAAGAAACTGTTACCACCTACACATATTGGTGGGAAGTAATTCTCATTAAAAACGACGAAGAGAACACTGTGGATCGGATTGAGTATTCATCCGGTCAAAATGTCTCTCGTTCGGCTTGGAACCGCAACACCACCACCGATTCCGTTGTAGGTGATTTACACCAGTCGGTCACATTCGTCAATGTTCGTGAACGCGGCCAGCTCATCGTGTACAAACGCTGCGCGGTCACAGGGCAACTTTTGAGCGGTGCTGAGTTTTTGGTCGAAGGCATTGACCTTGGCAACGCCGGAAGCTTTTCTCAAACCGGCGTGACCGGGCCGGGCGGATATGTTGTATTTAACGGGCTTTTTCCGGGCACATACCGCGTGACTGAGCAAAGGTCACCGTTTACCCACAACACCGACGCACCGCCCCAAACCGTCACAATCCAAAGCAATGAACTGGTGCGCGTGACCTTTGATAACACCAGACGCCAAGGATTGTCCATTTTGAAGGTCGATAATTATGGCAATCCACTACAGGGCGCGGTTTTTGAGGTAAGACGCGGTTCGGGACAGGTGTTGGGGAGTTTTATATCCGACCAAAATGGCTTAATCATCATACCTTCGCACTATCTAACCACCGGGTATTACGTGGTCGAAGAGATTCAGGCACCCGATTTTTTCATCATAGACCATGACAACAACCCCCAAACGATTTGGATCGACAATTCGGCGCAAAATCCCACCTACTCACTCGTGTTCAGAAATTTTCGCCAGCCGTCTATCGAAATCACGAAGGTGTGCGCAAGCGATCCGACCTTAAAATTGGCCGGGGCTGTTTTCAGAATCACCAACAGCCAAACGGGCCAATATTGGGATATAACTTCCGACACGAACGGACGAGCATATTTGCCTGGGCTTGAAATTGGAACGACGTATATTGTCGAAGAGAAAGTCAGTCCGGCAAATTTCGTCCGCTCGCTCTATCGTCAGGAGATTGTGTTGCGTGAAAACCGCACCCATACCATAACCCTGCCTAACTATAGGGAGCCATCACTCACCATCATCAAACGATGCGCCCATACCAACGAAAGGCTTCCCAGCGCTACATTCCGGGTGAGTTGGCAGGGAGGAGCTTCCTTCCGAGACGTCACAACCGGGCCGAACGGAGAAGTGCTACTTGAGGGCTTGGAGGTTGGATGGCATTCCATCGTTGAGCGAACCCCGCCCCCATCGTTCTTGTTAAACGATGAAACCGTCAATATTCAGCTCGCCCCCGGTGAACATAGGGTGGTCGAGTTTTTTAACGAGAGAATCCCGAATCTCACCATCCGAAAAATATGCAGCGTAACAGCCAACCCGCTCGAACACGCTCGCTTCCGGGTTGAGCGCATTATCGATACCGGCATAGAGCTTGTGGGGATATTCACATCCAACGAATACGGCCTTATAGTTCTCGAAGACGTCGGCGTCGGGCGTTTTAGAATTTCTGAGGAATCCCCACCTCCGGGGTTCGCCATAGATCGTGAAGTCCACGAGGTCACAATCTTGGCTGGGCAGAGCTACGAGCTTATCGTTACCAACACCCCGCTTGCGCCCATTTTCATACGCAAGACAGACGAGCGTGGTACTCCGCTTGCGGGCGCTGAGTTCAGGGTATCTACCATGAACGGCAACCTTGTTGGGTACGCGACATCCAGCTACACCGGATACGCAATCATACCCAACGTACAACCGGGATGGCATTTGGTCGAAGAAGTCAGAAGCCCGGAGGGGCATATTCTCTCGAATGTACCCGTGATGGTCGAGGTGTTCGCGGGCCGACCGGCAACCGTGTCCTTCATAAATTACAGTATGCCGATTTTGCAAATTTTGAAGACATGCAGTGAAACTTCCAGACCGTTGCCCGGTGCTGTATTCACTATCACCGAAGCGGACGGGCGGCATGTCGGGGAATTTACAACGGACTATGCGGGCCTTATCACGCTAACGCTCATGCCTAATGTTTTTATCATTTCCGAATTGCGCAGCCCGGATGGATTCATTCTTGACGGCACCCCGCGCACCGTCGTTCTTGAGCCGGGCGGCGGTGTGACACAGGTGGAGCATCGCAATACCCCTATTCCGGGCCTTTTGCTCACAAAACGATGCCGTATCACTCACCGCGTAATCGCTGACACAGCCTTCAACATAACTGAGGTCAGAGGGCACTACAGACGCGACTTGGGTACGTTTGTGACTGGGGAAAACGGCACCATCTTTATCCCGGAACTCTCTGAGGGGTATCTGCTCATAACCGAGACAAGGCCGAGTCCGGGGTTCTTCAAAGACCCCGAACCCATACTGTTTTTCGTCGAAGCAGGGCGCTTGAATCTAATCGAGGTGTTTAACGAACCATATTCAAATTTGAGGCTCCGAAAAATCTGCGTGGTCAGTCGTGAACCCTTGGCTGATGCTATATTCAGATTATTTGACTATCAGCAGCGCGAAATCGGCACCTTTACCACTTCATCCACAGGCGAAATATTTCTTACTGGGAAACCGGGTGGCACCTACTTTTTGCAAGAGATTTCCAGTCCGCCGGGCTATTTGAGAGATTCAACTGTCAGGCGAATTGAGTTGGTTGGGGCGCACACGACCAATATCGAGTGGCCTAATACACCCTTGGGTTCGCTGCGGATTTTGAAGGTCTGCGCAACCACTAGGGAACCGCTCTATAATGTGGAATTTGAGCTGCTTGACTACGCAGGAACTTCTCTGGGCCGCTTTACGACAAACCGCGAAGGAATCATCTTGCTTAGTCGTAACCTGGCTCCGGGAACCTACCGGCTGCGGGAGACACGCGAAAGTCCGGGGTTCTACCGGGACGAGCGGACACACACCGTTGTAATCGGGAACGAGGGCCAGACTACCGAGATAATCGTGGAAAACCAGAGACTTGGTTCGCTCAGAATCGTAAAGGTATGCTCGCAGTCCGGTGACAGGCTCCGGGGGGCGACATTCCTCTTGCATGACGCCGGGAATAACATAATCGGTGAGCATACGACAAACGAGCGCGGCGAGATATTCCTGCAATACACTTTCCGCAATGAGACCATACGCATCCGGGAAATCAGGGCTAGTGCAGGATATGTCCTCTGCGACGAGGTGCGCGAAGTCCAGACACGGATTGGTGAGACCGTTGAAATTGTGATTGAGAACGAGCCTATGCGCGGCAGAATCAGAGTTGAGAAGAGAGCCGCTGATGCCAACTCTATCACAGGGCACCGGGCCGGGGCTGCGATTGAGGGTGTTGTGTTTGGGGTGGTCAACGAGGATTTAGAGGTCGTTTACACAATGACCACCGACAGCCGAGGCGTGGCTACGACTGGATATCTCCCACTTGGCCGATACGCAATCCGTGAAACACGCGCAGCGGAGTTTTGGTTGCTCTACAACGGCGTTTTCTACGCCGATATTCGCAATCACGGCGATATCGTGCAGTTTGAAGTGCTCAACCATCCGGTTGAGATTGACGTCACTGTTGAAAAGCGCGGCAATGCGGAAGCTTTAGCTGGCGATATTATCCGATACGATTTTGCTAACATAGCGAACAACAGCAATGTCCCACTGGAGGGCTTTTTCTGGCGCGATCAGTTGCCCAGTGAGCTTCGTTTGGAAAGGCTGGTTACTGGAACTTGGAGCGAGCGGGGCCAGTTCAGGGTGGTTTACCGCACCAACCAGAACTCGCAGTACAGAGTATGGCGGGATAATCTTTCGACCACATCCAGCCATGAGCTGAATGCATCTGAGCTTAGGTTGGCCGAGGGTGAGTTTATTACGAGCTTCCGATTGGAGTTTGGTACAGTAGCTCCGGGATTCCGGCAGGTGGAAGCTCCGCATATCTACACGAGGGTACTCGAAGACTTACCACATGAGCACCGCATCGTCAACCGGACGGATGTGGGTGGACGCGTGAACGGCGAGTATGTTTACAGCACTGATTCCTGGGTGACTGTTGTATTCCGGGCTCCAAGAGGGCCTTTGCCGCAGACGGGGGTGTAGGCAGGTATGCCCCTTACTCCGGTAACGCCTGACACTCCGCTTTATTCCGCTCGTACTCCGCAGCTTCCTGACTTGTGGCATGGCGAACGTTCACGCTTCCGCAATCTGGGCAACGGTCAACCTCGCCGCTCCGCATGAAGCTGAACAGGCATTTACAACAAACGTACACCACCATGTTTAATCATCCTTGCCGTTGATATTTTAACGTAATCATTATACGCGCAAGCTGCGTTGAGTACAACATCAACAGATAGGCGCGGGAACTCCCGCGCCTATCTGTTTCAGATGTGATAAGGGCTTAGGCTATCTCGCGCCCTGTGCGCAAAACTTCCCGAACGAATGGGTTATCGCGCTCAATGTCAGAGGTAGAGAATACTCTTGGCTCAAAGCAAACATCCGGGTGGTATTTTCCGGCAATTCCCAATAAGTCGATTACAATATCAACCGAGGGCTTATCCTCAAAAGCATCCGAGAAAAAGCAAATGTCCACATCTGAATACTTGGTTGCAGTACCTTTGGCGTAAGAGCCGTACAGCACAGCTTTATCAATTGGCATAGCCTGCTTTACGTCAGCGACGTACTGGCGAACAATAGGTTCTATGTCTCCAAAGTTCGTAGCCATGAGAACACCTCCTTCGTCTTTTTCAAAAGTTCCTCCGCTTTCGCTTTGTCCAGCGCTGTACTCAGCTTTTCTTTATATTCGGGGTATCTGCCAACAAGATAGTAACCGGTGAGTGCATCAAACAAGCGAATTTGTTCATTGGAAACAGGCTTCGGCAGCTTGTCGGAAAAGTGGCTGACAATGTTACGGATATTATGCACACGAGGTACTTCATCGCCGACATAGAGCAAGAATAAGCCCTTACACAATTTTTCGACGGCTTGTTGGCACATAAAAGCTACATAAAGCCATCTTCCGGCATTGTACATAGTGTCGGCCGTGTCAAGGTCATACTGTGCGATGTCCAGCCAGTATTCGTATTTTTCTTGTGCGGTCATGCTCTGCCACCTACCTATCACTATCAGTATACCACACATTCATGAAGATTTCTACCGAAAATCGGGTGCGCATAGTGGACAACGCTTCATCATCACGCAACATCCCGCACTCTGTTTTCCACGATGTTGTGCCTTAGAAATTCGGGAATCGCCTCGCCCAGGCTTCTTTCTTTCGGCTCATCGCTGCCAAGTGCTGCGCTCAAAATCAGTATGCCCGCTGGATAAACGATTTCGCTCAATCTCAAGCGGCGTAAATCCTCGTATCCTTCATGCAGGGGCACAGCATTTTCGCGGCAGAGATAATCCACCATTGCAAGCAGATACAGAGCTTCCCGATACCAGCGTTTATTCAAATATGAGAAAACCCTGTCCGAGCTAATGGCGTCAATCAGAAAGTCGATATCTCCCATATCTTTTACAAGGTGGCAGATATTGCTCTTGAAAGTTTCAAAAGCCGGCCGGGTTTCCATATTCCTATGTAACAATCTGCTCACCCCCATGCAGTTAGCATAACGCATATTAAAAGCGATTTCAAGCGTTTTAGAAAAACAATTGGCACAGAAATTTTTTACGATCACGGAGGTAGCCATGCCATACGTTCCTGTTCCCAAAGACCTTTCCAAAGTAAAAACAAAGATTGCGTTTAACCTTACCAAGCGCCAGCTTATATGCTTCTCCATCGCCGGCGCCATTGGGCTGCCGGTTTACTTCTTTACGCGGGGGGCCCTGGGCAACAGCGCGTCGGTACTCCTGATGATGGGTCTTATGCTACCCTTCTTTTTCTTAGCGATGTTTGAGAAGGACGAGCAGACGGCGGAGAAGATAATACGCAACTACATCCGCGCCCGGTGGTTCTTACCCGCGCGCAGGGTTTACAAAACAGAAAACATCTACAACTATTTAGAGGCGGAGGGAAATGCTATTGCCCATGAGGACGAAACAGCGAGCACAGCAGGAAAAACGCTTGTCGGACAATATCCGGCTGGCCAAAAGCGACAGGGCGGAAGCCAGGGCCGGGCCGGAGAAAGATAGAGAGAATACTTTAATCGGTAAGCTGCTCGCATTGTTGGGCAGCTTTCTTACTACCATTCTCATCCTCTTTTTCGGGCGGGCAGACCGTCCGCGGACAGTGCAACAGACCATACCCTACAAGCAGATGTACCGTGACGGGGTTTGCCGGGTGAGTGACCGGACATACTCAAAAACCATCGCTTTTAACGATATAACCTACCAGCTTGCCCAGAGCGATACAAAGACGCAGATATTTGAAGCATATTCCGATTGGCTCAACTACTTTGATTCCAGTATCAGCCTGCAAGCACGAGGGCGAGTTTGCCAAGCTGGTAAAAAGGACGGATTTTATGCTCAGAGAATTGTATTACGGTAAGGTCATTCCGTGGGAGCGCAAAAGTCGGATTTGTGAAGCACAATCAAAGCTACTCAAAAAAATCGAGGAAGAAGAAAACTATTTTCTCAGCAAGCTGTCGCCAGATGATGGCGAAAGGTTCAAGGCGCTTCAAAAACTCAATGCAGACTTTACATCATTGGAGGACGGCGAAACCTTCTCATACGGCCTAACAATGGGCGCACTTTTCATGGTTGATATTTTTGACGAAGCAAAGTACATGCAAATTTAGCACACACATATCAGAGCAGCCGCCAGATTAGCGGCTGCTTTTCTACGCCCTCTTAGTATCTAGCTGTGCGCCGATATGATTACTGCTTTTCCAGCGCGGAACAATGGCCCTGCAAGCGCGTCAACCCCTGTTTTCTGTTTGGTGGTGGTTGCTTTGTGCCACCATAGGGACAGGGCTTTTTCGCGCCACAATCCGATAACACACTGACCGCCCCACAAAGGAAAGGATGGTTCAATGAATCAAAATGCCCATAGTACGAGCACAAGCGCAAGTCCGGTAGCCCCACAGCCCGCGCACCGGTTTACCCGACGAATCGGGCGCACCACCTACCGCGTAACCGTACACATGAGCCAAACAAGCAAGGAAACCATGAGCGATAAAATCGCCCGCATGATTAGGAACGAAGCGCAGAGCGGGAGGGCCTTGCCGTGATAAAGCTTTCGTTTGGAGTGTTCACAAAACGCTTTGTTTATGGTATAATAACCTTGTTGCGAATGGGCCGTTTGCCTGAAAGGGGTTCATTATGAACACTAGGCAAACAGCGATGTCGGAAAACCGGAAAATCACCGCCCTATATGAGCGATTATCGTCCGAGGATGACTTGCAGGGTGAGAGTAACTCTATCGTGAATCAGAAAAAGCTATTGGAAGATTACGCCCGCAAAAACGGCTTTCCGAATGTGCGTCACTTAACAGATGATGGTGTGAGCGGAACACGGTTCGACCGTCAGGGACTGAACGATATGCTTGAAGAAATCGAAGCCGGAAACGTGGGCGCGGTCATTATAAAAGATATGAGCCGGGCAGGGCGCGATTACTTGCGTGTCGGGCTTTTTATGGAAACATTGCGCGAGCGCTGTGTCCGCCTGATTGCAGTCAATGACGGCGTGGATTCTCTCAACGGATATGACGATTTTATCCCTTTTCGCAATATAATAAATGAGTGGTACGCCAGAGATTGCAGCCGCAAGGTGACAGCTTCATATCGCACCAAAGGCATGGATGGCAAGCGCTTAACCAATACCCCGATATACGGCTATGCCTATGACAAAAACAAAGAAAACTGGGTAGTTGACGAGAACGCCAAGCCTATTGTACAGCGCATTTTCAACCTCACGATTGAGGGGCATGGCCCTGTTACAATCGCCCGGATGCTGAGCGAAGAAAAAGTTATACGCCCCGGATATTATGCCGCACAAAAGCGGGATGGCCGAGGTAACGAAGCTTGTCTGGATGAAAGCGAAAAATACACATGGCCGGGTACAACGGTTGCCGGCATTGTCTCTAAGCCCGAATACATGGGGCATACCGTTAACTTCAGATACCGCAAGCGGTCTTACAAAGACAAAATGCACAGGCTAAGCCCGGACGATTGCTGGAAAGTCTTTGAGAATACGCACTCCGAAATCATCGACCCCGAAACATGGGAAACGGCGCAGCGTTGCCGCAAAACTGTAAAGAGAACAGACACTTTTGGAGTGGCAAATCCATTGACAGGTAAGATGTTTTGCGCGGATTGCGGCGCTAAAATGTTCAACCACAGAAAGGCAGGCGGAAAGCCGAATTACACCAACGAGAGAACCGGAAAAACGTATTTGCGCACACCGACAGACCATCATATTTGTTCCTCACACACAAACGCGCAACACAAGTTTAAGAAAGAATGTACCCGGCACCACATCAAAACTTCCGCCGTTCGGCAAATCGTTCTCGATACCATAAAGGCGGCGAGTGCGCTTGTCAAAACCAGCGAAGCTGAGTTTATCAAACAGATTCGGGAAGCGTCCGAGGTTCGGCAAGAGGAAACGGCAAACTCGTACAAAAAGAAACTGAACAAAGAGGAAAAGCGAGTAGCCGAGTTGAACAACCTAATTCGGAAAATCTATGAGGATAATACAAACGGAAAGTTGACCGATAAACGCTTTGAACTGCTCTGCGCAGAGTACGAACGGGAGCAAGAGGGATTGGAGAAATCCATTGCGCAGTTGCAGGCGGCGCTTGATAACTTTAACGCCGACAGTATGAGGGCGGATAGGTTTATTGAGTTGACAAAACGCTATACGGATTTTTCGGAATTGACCACTCTGATTATAAACGAATTTATTGAGAAGATAATCGTTTTTGAAGCGGAGAATGTAAACCACGAGCGCGTTCAAGATGTGGATGTTTATCTGAATTTTATCGACAAGTTTGAAATCCCGCCGGTGGAACTTACTGAGGAAGAAGAGCGCGAACAGTTTTTGATTAAACGGCGGCGGGGGTATCAGCGAAAGTACCGAGAGCGGCAAAGGCTGAAAAGGCAGCAGCAGGTTGCAGAGCGCTTAATCAAACCGCAGATGATACAATAAGGAGATTGTGCTTTTGAGAAAGCTAAAGTTGTATCTTGATACATCCACGATAAGCCATTTGTTTGCGGATGATGTTCCCGACAAAATGGCAGATACTAACAAGCTATGGGACGATTTTGTCAGCGGGAAATATGAGATTTGTATTTCGCATGTTGTCGTTGATGAGATTGAGCAATGTTCTGCAAAAAAACGAAACAAATTGATTGAGAAAATGCGGCTTATTGATTTTGAGGTTCTTCCCGAAACCGACACGGTAAAGGAGCTTGCGGGAGAATATATCAAGGGCGGAGTCTTAAAAGAAAAGAGCATTGACGATTGTTTCCATATCGCGTATGCTGTTGTGTATAATTGTGATGTGATTGTTTCGTGGAATTTCAAGCACCTTGTAAATTTCAGGACTATCAATAAGGTTAAGATTGTAAATGCGATGAACAGATATGGCGAGATAGGTATAGTATCGCCAACTATGCTTGTAGAGGAGGAAGATTGATGAAAACTAGCGCGGCAATGGATGAAATCCGAAAAATCCGGGATGCAAACTCGCTTCGGCGTCTTTCACAGACACCCGAAGAAAGAAGGCAGGAACTAAAGAGGTCTATGGATTGGTTTGTTGAGGCAATGGGCAAGCCTGTGAAAATCGCTAAGCCTATCAAACATTAAAGTATTTTGCAATTATGGGGAATGACAAACTATGTCATTCCCCATAGCTATTTTACTTTATTTGCGTTGTCAATGGGCGAGCGGTTGAATTTTGCCAAGGGCGCGGCAAAATTTCCACCGGCAAGTATGCCCCATTGACAAGGCAAGGGTTGCACTATATCTATCATTCATTATAGCGGCTTTGTGAGTTATCTTGCAAGCCGCTTTTGTTCGCAAATATTCAAAAAAAGGAGCAATGAAGAATGTCAAACAGAAAAACGACCGTAGAAAAATTGAGGAAGCCAGAGCCAAAATCACGCAGTACGAGAACCATATGAAACAGCTTGTACAGAAGCAGAAAGCAGAAGAACGCAAGGCCCGGACTAAACGGCTTTGCAGTCGACATGGGCTTCTGGAAAGTATGTTTCCAGAAACCATTGTGCTTACTGACGAGCAGTTCAAAGCGTTTCTTGAAAAGGCTGTTGTGAATGATTACGGGCGGCGTATGCTCGACAGCGTTATGGCAAAGAGCGGTGGGGTTACAACTGCACCCAAACCTGTTGAAGTGGCAAAGCGGGTTAATCCCACATCTACCACAGCAAAACCAATAAAAGCAACGCAGGGTGGCGCACCAACCGCACCGCAGACCGAGAGCAGCGGTACAGACGGGAATGCTGGCAAGAGCGGTAGTGCCGCGCAGACAAGCTAAAACTCTTGCTGCGCCTTTGAGAAAAAGCGCACTTATGTACCACACTTCGTTGTGGTACTGTGCGCTCTGCCGAGGGCTTTTTGTGCCTGGCGGCGCAATAGAAACCCTGAGATGTGTTTACATCAACACATCCTATTCGGTTTTGCCGTCCTCATTTCCGGTATCATCAATCACATCAGAAATCAGCTTACTAAAATCCACGGCATTTTGGGGAGTGATAACAGGCTTGCCTGTATCAGATTCAATCGTTTTTCTGGCGTCGCCCGCCACCTTGCCGCCGCGCCTTGCAACTTCTTGATTTTCGGGCAAACCTTGCGCGTCATGCGCTTTGGCTAGCTCCGTTGTCGTCGCTTCCGCAAGCATATTCAACACCAATTCAAGCGTGGACATATTATCGCGCAAGTTTTCTTTTTTCAAACCTTTGAGATTTTTGTACTGCCTTGTGTTCATACCCGACCACGATTTAGATATTTCGTCAGTTAAGATTGCATATTCCACGCCCTTT
>Ga0131853_10014939_pt1 | contig 14213 bp, 12 predicted proteins | sample TergutLab28metaG_FD_92764 | JGI IMG/M metagenome (GOLD analysis project Ga0131853, IMG submission 92764) | Labiotermes labralis P1 segment gut microbial communities from Petit-Saut dam, French Guiana - Lab288 P1 (version 2) (version 2) | ecosystem: Host-associated > Arthropoda: Insects >... | reverse complement strand
TGTGTCTTTTTTAGCTTCAAAGATTATCACAGTCGATAGATTTTTGTTTTTTGGAAAGTAGGGATTTTTGTTTGCCATTTCGCGACCATTTTAGTTTACCAGTCACAAATTTTAACTCGTGCCGGCATTGAAGTAATGTATAGCCGTACACAGGATATAAGCCCGGCGCAACGTTGGCAAGCTGCGAATGCGTGGGGCGCTGATTTATATGTAAGTATTCATTGTAACGGGTTCACGTTAGACACCGCCAACGGCTACGAAACATTCTATGCGGCAACAAAACCCGCAGACAGGGGCTTTGCAAATTGCATTCATTCCGAGTTTATCAAAGCAACAGGGCTACGCGACCGAGGCGTTAAGGTAGACAGTCAATCACAGCACAGCGGCGGGTTGTCGGTATTGAGACGTTCCACAATGCCCGCCGTATTGGTGGAATTGGCATTCATCACAGCGGCCCCCCATTCGCTCGATGTTAAAATGTTGCGCGACAGAAGGCAGCTTATGGCCGAGGCGTTGGCAAACGGGGTTTTTAAATTTCTTGGCGTTCAACCACAAAAAATAAATGAGGAGATGACGGAAATGGTTTATCGTACAATAAAAGAAATGCCCGAATGGGCGCAACCGGGCATACAGCAATTAATAGATATGCGCGTACTTAGCGGCCGCGCCCCCGACAACCTTGATATAGACGACAGCATGATGCGCACTTTGCTGATAGTACGTAATATGTTCGACCGCGCGGGTTTGATTGATAAAATGGCGGCGAATTCGTCGCAGTAATTGGAATATAGCCACCCTTCGGGATGACTTTATCTTGATGATACATTTAGTCGATTGCAGATATGCATAATACCCATATAATAAGGATATAAATAAAAAGGGCGGCGCATAAACGCCTACCCATTTTATGTACGCAAGCCGGGGGCGATAATGGCCGAACCCGAAGTCAAATAGTTAACTAACGAGTTGTGAAAAATAGCCGCTTACCTTTCCCGGGGGCGGCTATTTTTCGTTTCTTTTATCAGACCGCCACGCTAGATAAACTAACACAGCCATAAGAAGCAAATACAACACTTCGAATAAAGTCATCGGCGTCCCCCTTTCTAGGGTTCAGCCAGAAACGCCGCCGCACGGCTTGCACGGTTATTATAGCACAGTCTTATATAGCTAACAAACGGCCACCCGCGCTCCTACTTACATTATAGCTATAAAAAGAAAGAAACGCACCCAAAATGAGTACGTTTCTTTCTTTTTATAGAGAACGTCTAGCTGTTATAACAAATCAACGCATATTATAACAGCTTGTCCGTTATATCTGCATTGCTGCCCATTGGCCTGACACCTCCGTTGGTTTTGTGCCGTAAAGCACAATAGTATTATTAACTTTTTCGCAAGTTTCATGCAAGCAAAATATACATAATTAATAAATGTATAAACGCGAAAAACCGCCGAGGCTATTCACCCCGACGGCTTCCCTTATGCGCTACCTCGTAAACTCAACCACCAAAGCCACTACTTTCTTGAAGAAATATAGGGTTTGGGGCTGGTTCAAGTTCGCGCCATTCTTTGCGGTTGGGGGGACTTGAACCCCCACGAAGTTGCCTTCACTGGCACCTGAAGCCAGCGCGTCTGCCATTCCGCCACAACCGCTTGCGATGGGTATTCTAATATAGGTGTTTTTCCGTGTCAAGCACTGCGATATCAAGACCAAAAAAATATTGTGTTGGTGTAGATGTACTTAACACAAAGGAAATTATGGGTGCAGTTACAAGAGAACATATCACAGAAGCGTTTAACCGAATGGATTTAAGGCAAATTAGGGCAAGACTTATATATCAGCTTCTAATATCAGATGATGATGGAAAAAAATGAATAAATCATTTGGCATTGATTAAGCACTACGATATCTCTTGCCTAATAACCCTCTTCGTTTATAATGAGAGGGTTACTTTTATTGAAAGGACTTGTACTTAAAATGAAAATAGAAAAATACGTTCCCGAATATATGTGTCACGCGTTTGCGGCGAACGGAGTGCCTGTGAAAGATTTGCTTTTTGCGATTCACACGGACATGACCCTTGACGGCGAATTTTCCGACACATATGTTGCGGTTGACCGCGTGAATTTATACATTTTGTACGGCGTGGAACGTGTGGTAAAAGTGGATGACGCAAGGCGGCTTGTTGCGCAGTACGACACTCACGAAGTTGTAACACACGCGCTTGAAGATTTGGGCGAATTAAAAACAGAAGTACTGCTTTCAACGTGCCGGCTGGTCGGTAATAAAGACGGCAATGAAAAGTTAATCCTGCTGTTCACGCTTGGTCATCAAAGCTTTGCGGACAGGTTGATTAGAGTTGTAAAAAATATACGCAAGAATGAACAGCCCCTGCATGAAATTCGCATAGAGGAAACACTTTTTTGCTCGGAATGCGGTACGCGTTATCCCGAACCGGACCGCGCACTTTGCCCGAAATGCGCGGGACAGATAAGTGTTTTTATTCGTCTGTTGGGCTTTTTTAAGTATTACAAAGGAAAAATCGCCGCGTGTTCCGCCGTTATGCTTGGAATTACGATTATGCAAATTCTCGCACCCTATGTTGGTACACGGCTTTTTATCGACGATGTTCTGCACGAGGACGGCAGATATTACCGCATGGTTGGTATGATTGTGCTTGTAGTAATTGCGGTGCGGGTGCTTGCGACGGGCTTTCAGATGCTTTATCAAGTCGTGCTTGCAAAGACGATGCCGTGGATTATTTATGATTTGCAAGTGCGTATCTTTGAAGCAATGCAACGGCTTTCCGTTTCGTTTTACACATCTAAACGCACAGGTTCTCTAATGAACAGAGTCGGGCGTGACGCAAAAAATATCTATTGGTTTTTCGTAGACGGTCTGCCGTTTATTTTTTTAAACACGATTATTTTTTTAGGAATTTTCGCCATGCTTCTTTATTTAGAATGGCGGCTTGCGCTGGTGATTATTTTTATTGTCCCTGCTGTAATCGGGATGTTTTGGGTTTTGTTCGGTGTTTTTCAGCGGTATTGGCATAAACAATATGTGATTGGTTCGCAGTTAAACAACATGGTTTCCGACAGCGTAAACGGCCAGCGCGTGATAAAAGCGTTTGCGCGGGAAGATGAAGAAACCGCGCGTTTTTCCGCATCTAACCAAAAAAATGCCGCTGTTTTAATTGGCAATTTTAATCTTGGTTGGACGGCGTTTCCGCTTATTTATCTTTTTCTTTTTTGCGGGCAAGTTGTGATTACCGCAATGGGCGCGATGATGGTTATTAACGGCGAAATTACGTTTGGCGTTTTTCTTGCGTTCCAAGCGTATTTTGGAATGCTTTACGGGCCGTTGCAATTTATGACATCGGTTAGCACATGGTGGGCGCGTTGCGTAGACGCGGCACAGCGTGTTTTTGAAGTCATTGACGCAAAAGCTGAAGTGGAAGAACAAAAAAATCCCGTGCGTGTGAAAGATTTCCGTGGCGACATAAAGGTAAAAGATGTATGGTTTCAATATGAGCCTGCAATTCCGATTTTGCGTGGTTTGAACATTGAGATTCCCGCCGGAAAAAGTCTCGGTATTGTAGGAAAAACAGGCTCGGGGAAATCAACGCTTGCGAATTTAATCGCCCGCCTGTACGACCCAAACGAAGGAAAAATTTTTATAGACGGTCACGATGTAAAAACGTTGGAGCTTGCGCAATTACGCGCAAATATTGGAATCGTTTCGCAAGAAATTTATCTTTTTATCGGAAGTATTGCGGACAATATCCGCTACGCGCGCCCCGACGCTTCAATTGAAGAAGTAATATGGGCGGCAAAAATGGCATCTGCGCATGATTTTATCGCTAATCTTCCCGATGGATATGAAACACGCGTGGGTGCAGGCGGTCAAGACCTTTCCGGCGGCGAAAGACAGCGTCTTTCCATTGCCCGCACGATAATTCAAAACCCAAAAATTCTAATTCTTGACGAAGCAACCGCCGCAATGGACACCGAAACCGAAGGAAAAATTCAAGCCGCGCTTAATAAACTGCAAGCCGACCGCACAACAATTTCCATAGCACATCGTATGTCTACGTTAAAGGATGTTGATAATCTTGCGGTGATCCGCAAAGGACGCGTGGTGGAGACCGGAACCCACGAAGAATTAATGCGTAAAAAAGGCGAATATCATAAATTGTACATGATTCAGCTTGAGGGGTTGAAGGTTATCAGCATGGATTGACAGACCAATAGGAAAGTATATACTTGTATTAACTTATTTTGGAGGTGCTTATATGTTGTCTCAAGTATCGAAGTGGGGAAATTCACAGGGAATCAGAATTTCTAAGAAGCTTCTGCAAAGTGCGTGTATAGGGCTTAATGATAAAGTTGAAATAACGGCAAAGGATAATATGTTAATCATCATGCCCGCGGCAAAAAAAACGCTTAACTGGTATCTTGAAGGCTACGAAAACGAGCAGGACAGATATGATTGGGGTATCACGGATGAACCTAAAGGGCGAGAGTTAATATGAAGCAAGGCGATATCATCTTGGTTGACTTTGACCCGACAAAAGGCAGAGAGCAAGCCGGATACCGCCCTGCCGTAATTATCAGTCAAACAGCATATAATGAAAGGCGCGACATGGCGTTTATTTGTCCGATAACAAATACCACTAAACCGTTGCGCTTCCGCATTTTACTGGACAACCGCACGCAAACGCAGGGAGATATTATTTGCGAACAAGTAAGGATAATTGACTTGTTAGCAAGAAATTGCAAAGTTGTGGAGCAACTTCCAAAAGACTTGCTTAAACAGGTTTTGGAAGCTGTATCGGTTATCATCGCATTGGAAAACGAGTGATTTTTTATGAACAGGTAACTTAATATGTAAATATACTCCGAATCTGCGCCGTCGCCCGTCGCGAAAATTTAACCGCGTGCTTGCTCATGAATCATCTCACTTTAAAACGGAAAAAACGTCAGCCGCGGGAAGCCCGGGCGAGTAGCATTTTTGGAAGGAGATTTTAAATGGACACAATGGATTTAGGAATTTTGGATATAAGAGAAACGGAATTTTACAACGGTATCGGCGGTTTTGCGGGGCTTAGATACAAAGGCGAAGATTATCCTCATATCATTTTGCGGCGTATTATGCCGATGCAACAGCCATTCAACTACATTTCCGCCGCCATTGCCACAGACGGCAATGATTTTAAAGAGATAGGCATTCTTAAAGCCGTTGATGATTTGCCGCCGGAACAACGCGAAATTGTTATTTCGGAACTGGAAAACCGTTATTATTCGCCCGAAGTGCTTGAAGTTTTATCCATACAGGATAAACTCGGCTATGTATACATGGAGTTGCGTTTGAAAAACAAAAAGGACATAGAATATCGCAAAAATTGCGCCATTAAAGATGTAAGCCGCAACATTCGTATGCTTTCAGACACAAGTGTAATTATTTTCGATGTGGACGGCAACCGCTACATCGTTGAAGATTTAAAGCGATTAAGCCGACAAAGCTTGCGCAAGCTTGACGCTTATTTATTCTAGGGGGTGCTGGCACATGGTAAAAAATTTTAACGAAGGGGGCGGAAAATGAAAATATGTATCTTGCGGCACGGCGAAACCGACTGGAATGCACAGGGACGCTTGCAGGGCAAAGAAGATATTCCATTGAACGAAAACGGACGACAGCAAGCCGAGCGTTGCGGGCCGGCATTACGGCATTGCGAGGAAAAATGGGACGCGATTGTCACAAGCCCGCTTAAACGCGCAAAGGAAACCGCATTAATTATTGCTGAAATTTTAGGCATCGCATATGTTTTTGAGGATGAAAATTTATCCGAACGGGACTACGGTAAAGCGTCGGGATTATTTCCGGAAGAACGCAGAGCGCGCTTTCCCGACGGCAACTTTGAGGATATGGAACCGTGGGAATCTCTTAGAGACAGAGTATATGGCGCGGTAATTAAGTCTGCGGAAAAAATGTACCCCAAGAATATAATTATTGTTTCCCACGGAAGCGCAATCAATTCTGTTCTTGCGGAAATTTCAAATCATGAAATCGGCACGGGTAAAACCCGCTTGAAAAACGTCTGCATGAATATGTTTTCCTACGAAGAACGATTGCTTAAATTGGTTTTTCACAACAAGAGCTGCGAAGATTTTTTTATAATCCGAAAAGCAAACCAAAGCGATGCCGAGGTTTTAATGGATTTATACCTTAACCATCTAACCTCGAACCCCGCAAAAGAACCGCAAGATGTGCGGCTATGGCGGGAAAAAATAGCAGGTTTTGAAACCAACCCTATGTACAATATTTTTGTAGGTGAGATAGACGGGTGTGTTGTGTCTTCTGTGACGCTGGTTGCAATCGAAAACTTAACCCGCAATATGCGCCCATATGCAATAATTGAAAACGTAGTAACCTATGCCGATTTTCGCGGTAAAGGTTATGCAGCAGCATTAATGGAAAAATCAACCGAAACCGCTGCCGCGCTGGGATGTTATAAAATCATGCTGCTAACCGGCACAAAGGAAGAAAGCACTTTGCGCTTCTACGAAAAATGCGGGTTTAACCGGGACGACAAAACCGGTTTTATTAAGTGGCTTGTTAATGTAAGGGGCGGATAAATTATGACCGGCAACGAGGGAGTTTAAAATGAAACAATTTGTTTTTGAATACGACTTGAATTTGGATATGAACCCAACCACCGGGCGATTAATTTTCTCCGAAGACGGCATAGTCCGCGCCGAAGAAAACGGTGAAGAAAAATCCACCTTCCACGCGAAGGATATAAAGGAAGCAAAAGTTCAAGCCGGAGTAGGTTGCGGCTTAATTTTCGCGCAAGCAGAGAATGAGCAAGACCGCGTTATATGCCGTTTCACAATGAGCGGATTAAAGCAAGCCGGTGAGTTTTGTAAAATTGTAAATTATTATATTAAATCGGGCGAAGCGGCATTTCCGGAAGAGCCGGAAAAATTGGTGTGCGAAAAATGCGGACGTCCGATGATTTCGGAAATCAGTGTTTGTATTTTTTGTTATAACAAGTTTAGTGTTATGAAACGCGCACTTGGTTTTTTGCGCCCGTACGCGTGGACGGTTGCGTGGTCGCAAATTATTATGGTGCTTTCGCTTGTGGCGTTTTTTTTACCGCCGATTATTTTACAGCAATTAATTGACAATCACCTTGCGCCGGAAAACGGTGAGCCGTTCGGCACATGGGGGCAGATTTTAGTTTTTGCGGGTGTGTTGCTTTTTTCAAGAGTTTTTTGCGAAGGAATCACCATTTTTGGTGCGCGAAGGTATAACCGCGCGACAATTTCCGTTTTCGCTGATATGCGCACTGCGGCTTATAAAAAATTGCAAAGTCATTCGATGACACTTTTCTCGAAACGCACGCCGGGCGATTTAATCCGTCGCATTATGGATGACACCGATACAATTGGAGAATTCCTTGTAGACCTTTCTCGCTGGGTTATCGAAATGATTTTACTTTTTACAATCTCGTCGGTGATTTTATTTTATAACGAGTGGCGACTTGCGATTCTTGTTCTTATTCCCGTGCCGATTGTAGCGATAATTTTATGGGCGTGCCAAAAAATTCTGCACTCCCGTTTCGAGCGGCAATGGCGCAAGTCTTCGCGCGTTAGTTCCATTCTGCACGACATCATAAAAGGTATTCGTACGGTGAAATCTTTTGGGAACGAAAAACGCGAAATCGAAAAATTTTCCAAAGCGAATCACGACCTTGCGGCAATTTCTTCCGAAAACGAAGTTCTTTGGGGAATGATGTTCCCCCCAATGGGATTATTAATAGGAATCGGCGAGTTTTTAATACTTTTCGTGGGCGGCTGGATGGTGCTTAACGGAAGCATTTCTCTTGGCGTTATGGTGTTATTCACCATGTATCTTTGGGCAATTTATGAACCGCTTCGTTGGCTTGTGAATGTTCCGCGCTGGCTGGCTAATACGACAACAAGCATGGTAAAAGTTTTCGAGCTTTTGGATGATGAAAGCGAAATAAAAGAATCCGCCAATCCGCAAAACGTGCCCATCGCAGGCAAAGTTGCATACGAAAACGTACATTTCGGCTACAAATCTTATGAACCTGTCTTAAAGGGAATAAATCTCGAAATTGCCCCGGGAGAAATGATTGGCCTTGTAGGAAAATCCGGCGTTGGAAAATCCACGCTGATTAATCTTGCAATGCGCTTGTACGACCCGAACAACGGACGCGTTACGATAAACGAAACAAATATCCGCAACATGACACCGTCGCACTTACACGAAAATATGGGCGTGGTTTTCCAAGACAGCTTCCTTTTCGCGGGAACATTTTTTGAAAACATCGCATACGGAAAACACGGCGCGACACTCGAAGAAGTTATTGCTGCCGCGCAAGCCGCAAACGCCCACGATTTCATAACACAAAGCCCGGACGGTTACAACACGTTAATCGGTGAAGGCGGACAGTCCCTTTCCGGCGGCGAACGCCAACGCCTTGCCATCGCCCGCGCCATAATAAAAAAACCCGACATTCTAATCCTTGACGAAGCAACATCCTCCCTCGACGTTGAAACCGAAGCCACGATTCAAGAATCCCTATCCCGCATAACAAAAGGGCGCACGACAATCGCAATAGCCCACCGCCTGTCCACCCTGCGCAACGCTGACCGCATAGTCGTTCTAAGCAAAGAAGGGGAAGGCGTAGCCGAAATAGGAACACATTCCGAACTTCTGCGGAGAAAAGGAATCTACTACGACCTTGTTATGGCACAGAGGAAATGAGTAAAGAACACTTTAAGTTGTTGGCGCGGCAGTTTGGTAAAAAATTTTCGTTTGGTGATGATAATTCAAAGTAAAAGTGCGAATGTTACGTTTTGAACAAATATAAAGCACAAAAAGCGACCTAAATAAATAGGTCGTGAGGGTGAGGGTCTAATAATGGAAATGATGAAAAATGCAACCGCTCAAGGTGTCGGTGATGTTTCTCGTGTGGTAAATGAACTTCGGGCTGATGAATTATTACAGAATTTATCTCAACAGAATATAAACCTTGATGGAGCGTTGCGAGAGTTGCAACAAGTACGAGAATTTATCAAGAAACCACATATTCAAGGTGGACCCAAAAATGAACACGGAATAATAGCAGAACATATGGAGGTTCATTTTAACAATGCAGATGAGTTGGTTGTTGGTAATTCACCAACACACGTCAAAGAACCGAATGTTGCTTCACCTGTTGATTACTATGAAAATGGAACACCTATTCAAGCGAAATTCTATGAAAATCCTGTTAAAACTATTGATGGAATAAATAAGCATTTAGAAAAATACCCTGATTTCTTAGCAACACAAAATGGTAATTATGATATTCCAAAAGATTATTACGAAAAAATACAAGAATGGCGTAAATTATCGCCAGTGGAATTAGAAAACCTTCCAAGTTCCGATGGTGGAGATGTTGCTCGTAAGGTTATTAAAAAAGTTAATGACTTTGAAAAAGCAAATGATGTAAATTTTGAGGATGTAGTTAATCCTACGCAGCCTACATATGACGAGGCTCAACGTAGCAAAGCTGGCGATGCTATAGGCAACAAGGAACAAGATATACTTAATATGGACGAGTCTGAAAGACAAAAACACGAAATTCAATCTCGCGCTTCATTAAAAGAAGGGGTAAAGGTTGCGGCAATTTCTGCGGCAATTGACGGGGTGCTGTCATTTGGAACAACTGTTATTTCAAAAATCAATCAAGGGAAAAAGTTAAGCGAGTTTACCGAAGATGATTGGAAAGATGTTTTTCAAGAAACAAGCATAGGTGTAGTGCGTGGTGGTGTAACCGGCGGTAGTATCTACGCTTTAACGAATGTCACTGGAATGGCAACCCCTGTTGCGGCGGCTATTGTTACCGCTACTTTCGGAGTTGCTAAACAAGCAATACAACTCGGAAAAGGGAATATCAGCACAGATGATTTTATATATAACATTCAACAGTTGGCGGCTGACACAGCCGTGAGTGGTATTGGTGCTTTCGCAGGGCAAATTATCATACCAATTCCTGTTGTTGGTGCGATTGTTGGTTCGCTTGTTTCTACGAAGATTTTAAGTTTAGTCAGGGAAAATCTCTTCGGAGGTAGTTACTACAATTTAGTGAAAAAAGCAGAGTATGAAGCCGCTATGTCCTCTACTTATCGTGTGCTTTCTGATTCGTTAGAGCAGAGCCGACAATCATTTGAAGATATGGTGCTGACTTATGCCTCCAAAACAAGGCAATTGCAACAATTGCAACAACAAGATGCTAAAAATCACAACAAGTTAAATGACTTGTTGGAAATTATATAGGTGAAGATTATGAATTATGAAGTTGTTTCTTCTAACAATGACATTGAATGCTTTTTATCGCTTGGACGCGCCGAAAGTGACAGAATAGTTGCAAGTATGACCTCCGTAATTGATGCCAACGAGGATATGCTTAACGCAATACAGAATCAAAACTGGTTTCAACGTATGTGGCGTACAGTATCGGGCGGTAATAAAGCAACTATAAAAGAAATGGAGCAAAACCGTGATAAGCTAACTGCATACATCGTTCAAGTTTTTGTTCGGCTCATAGAGGAAAAACGTATTTCGAATAGTATTATTTCAACACTCGCAGTTCGGATTAACGAAATGTATTCATCGCATCTTCAATTGCAATCTGTGTTGTATGATATAGCAAGCAAACTAAACGATAAAATTATCAGTGTTGATAATTACCATAATCTGATAACAGATATTCAAAACGGAAAGTACGACCACACTCAATCTCTTACAAGTCTAATCGAAATTCTTTCGTTGCTTGACAAGCGAACCGTTTCTGACAAAGGGAATCTTTTAAGAATAAAAGACACTATGATAGCAAAAGGTTTCGATTTTTCGCAAACCATTACGATTACCGATTTTACGGAACAGCTTCTCTTGTTGTCCGAAGAATCAGCCGCCCAAGCATACCTTTTTTCGCAAAACCACTCTGATTTAATCTTTTTAAGATATGCTTGCCGTTTGATTGAACTATATCACTTTGCTCCTAAATCAAACCGAATAGCTATAAAAAAAGATTCTATTAATAGAGCGATGGGAATGTGCATGATTAGCGAAGATACGATGTGTAATATCGGCGAGTTGTACGATGATTTAGAGAAGTCTACCATCGAAAAAATTGCCATGATTAAAAACCTTCCTGTCGAACCTCCTAAGAAAGATAGATATGTGCAGACCCCTGCAAAAGACATCTCTGCTAAACGGAAAGTCAATGCTATCGTTGTCGGCAAAACTGGTTCCGGCAAAAGCACTTTGATTAACAGTGTCATTGATTTATTCCCGTTCAATATGGTGAAGATGTGGGATACGGTGGGGTTTGAACTTGGCGATTCTGAAAACACATCTATTATCACAGATATTCGTAATATCATAAACAAAAATAACGCCGATGTATTATTGTACTGCATAAACGCCCAATCGCAGAGGTTTGAAGATTTTGAAGTTAATCTCGTAGATTCGTTGCGGAGCGAGTTCAAACAATTGAAGATTATTATTATTTTAACGATTTGCCTTTCAAAAAAATCTAAACCTGTTCAATTGTTGGTAGAGTACATTCGCAGTAAAACCAATAAGGCAGAGGTTATCCCTGTCCTTGCCAGAGAATACGAAAGCGATGCAGGTAAAGTCAATCCCTATGGAGTAAAAGAAATTATCGAAGTAATAAGCATTAAATGAATATCTTGATATGCTGGTTGCCGCGATAAAACGCTCTGATAATGCTGAACTAAAAATTCACATTTAGTACAAAAAAGATTAAAAAGAAAAAAATAATTAGGAAAAGAGGGTATTTTGATGAATAATAAACAAGAATATATAGATTTACGCAATGAAGTTAACAATCTCGGCGACAATCTTCCACCTGCTAATATAATCATTGCGGGTGTAACAGGCTCAGGAAAAAGCACTTTGATAAATGCTGTTTTTGGAGAAGAACTGGCTAAAACCGGAACAGGGGCGGCGATTACTGCAAAAATCGACGTTTATACAAAAATAGATGTTCCTGTTAAAGTTTGGGATACGGTTGGATTAGAACTACGTCCCGAAGTAACAGATACAACGATTGAAAATGTGCGTGAAATAATTCGTAAAAAGAACGAAAACAAAGAGGATAAGTTCGACCGGATTCATGCGATTTGGTACTGTATTCAAGCTACCGGACATCGTTTTCAAAGTGAGGAAGTTAAATTTATTTCTGAGTTAAAGGGTTTGGGTGTGCCATTCATCATCGTTCTTACAAAGTGTATATCTAAGAAAAAAGATGCCGAATTTGAGCAAGCCGTAAAAGACATCTTACAAAAGAAAAAACTTGATATTCCAATATTGCAAGTTTTGGCGGTTGATTGGGAAGTTGAACTTGATGATGAAGTGAGAATTATTAGGGCTAAAGGATTGTCCGAATTGGTAAACCTCACCGCCGACAAATTGCCCGACTTCATTTGTGAATCATTTGTAGCAGCACAGCAAGTTGACAAAGTTATTAAGCGACAAATAGCTGAAAAGGTGATTGTTAAGTATACCCGTGAAGCGAAGAAGGGGATATTAAACAAAATTCCAATTGCAAGTCTATTTGCGACTAATTCATCAGCAAAAAAGATGTTCAATGAAATAGCGGAATTATATAACACTCAATTAGAAGAACATGATATTGATAAAATATATGAAAGCACATCTGATAAGTTTGCCAAAATAAATCAATTGAAGATGATAATGCCAATTAATGTGAAGATATTTGGCAAATTCCCCGAAGCTGAAAAAATTTTTGCTTCTGTGAAAAATGAAGTTGGATTTGAAGGTAGCGAAAACGAGTTTTCCGTGTTTCAAAAAGCAGCCCAATTGATAGCTTACACAGGATACACTTGGATTTTTTCAATTGAAGAGTATTGGGACGAGTTGGTTGTTGCACTAACGAAGGAGGACAAAAAGAATATAATAGACAAAATGGTTAAGAAAATGAAAGAATGTTGGAAGCAATAAAAGTATAACGTATAATAGCTAATGTGTTTCCAATGAAATCAAGTTTCCCAGTGTTCGTGTCACGAATTTTTTCTCAAACTATCAAATGGTGGTGAACATTATGGCTCAAATTAATATGCTTATTGATAAATTAACACCGTGCTTGATTGAGGCTTCAATCGGTAAAATTATATCAACTGTTTTTTCTCTTGCTACGGAAGATGATATATCGGAGTTATCCGGCAATGGTTGGCTTTTCGATTGGAGTACAAGCGACCTCAGAAGAACAAATATTTATAAACTTTTAATAAAAGACGATGAAATAATTCAAGGGTTAGTTGCTGCGGAAGTAGTTCGTGGTGCGGTTTATGTGCATTTGACAGAAAGTGCGCCGTATAATCGTGGTGAAAGCAAGCAATATGAAGGGGTTGGCGGTCATTTATTTGCAATCGCGATGAGATTATCAATGGCGATGGGTTTCGGCGGTTACATTTACTTTGATGTTAAAAACATGGAACTCGTGGCACACTATACAAAAATGCTTGGCGCAAATAGAATCCATTCCCCTGTCCACGAATACAGAATGGAAGTATTGGAAGAAAACGCGGAAAGAATCATGGAGAAATATACAATGGAAGGTGATTTGAATGTGGTCTGAATCCGAACGCCGCGATTGGGCAGAATTTGAAGCCGCCGCTGAAAGAGCAGGGGGATATTTAGCCCCGCCAAAACGTCCGTTAATAATGGATTATGATTATCGTGCGATGAGCAAATACGCAACAAAAAAAGGCGTTACCTCAATGGAATTAACCGAAGAAGAACGCAATATTTTCAAATTTGACCCGCCGCTTGTTTATAATTAACAATAACCCTAAAACAGCTAAAAGCGGCTGCTTCACGTTGATACGAAGTAACCGCTTTCTTTATGCAAACTCGTTTTACTGCAAAACCTTGATTTTATTGGGGTTGCTTGTGTTTCGTTATGCACCCTGCCCATTATACCAAGGGTTGTTACCGTATTATTTCCGATTTGACCCCTACTATTATCCCCCCACGCCCATACCGTCCCATCACTCAATAACACTACGTAATGGCTTCGCCCTGCCGCTACTGCGATTACGTTGCTGAGTTCTTCCACTCGTACAGGGGTAGAACCGCCCATACTTCCCCA
>Ga0131853_10014936_pt1 | contig 14213 bp, 10 predicted proteins | sample TergutLab28metaG_FD_92764 | JGI IMG/M metagenome (GOLD analysis project Ga0131853, IMG submission 92764) | Labiotermes labralis P1 segment gut microbial communities from Petit-Saut dam, French Guiana - Lab288 P1 (version 2) (version 2) | ecosystem: Host-associated > Arthropoda: Insects >... | reverse complement strand
TCGTGAGGTCAATTGAGGAGCTACTTGAATGAAAAAAGTAGCGGCTCCAGGTCTAGAAAACAGAGATTAACGGCTGTGGGGACCCGTTGCGCTGACCACGTGACATCCCTCTATCCGCAAAAGCTGGCACTAACTTCGCCGACCGGCGGCGGCGGCCGCTCTGTCGGTATAGTTCGCGTGCGGACTAAGGCCACGGAGAGTAGTAGTAGTAGTAGTAGTATAGCTGTACATAAAATGCGCAAGTGTTATAACAACTTGTTTTGACATGTATCCAAAATCATCGATATGTTTGTTGGTGGTGACAAGCGTCAGTTCCCAGATTCATCGGAGAGACATCGAGGGATTATTTAGCACCAGCAGCCTAGGAATGAAAGCGTAAAGAAAACGTAAATGCATTTGTACGATTTTTTAATATTATGTTTGTAGCATGTCATAGTGTGGCCCACGGGACGACATTGAAACAGTTTTTGTTAATGCTGCTATTTAAGTACGACGTACGTGTCTACCAGTCACAACATTAATGATGTGGCCCGCAGGCCGCTGAAGCACGCTGCTTGGAGAGACCTGTCAAAAGGAGTGTTGTTCGTCCGTGACCTGCTTTCATTGGCTCTTACGTGACGGTTTTTGATTAAATTTTGAGTTATGAAATCTTACACGAATGGAAGACCGCAGTTGTTCTACTGTATCAACCAAGGCGGCCACTTTGCTATAACATTGGGCTGGAACCCACTTTTTAGCCTTTAGTAAATAAACATGCAACTTAAAGTGTGTTTCTCACATTTATGGCTATTAGCGAGGCAAGTGTGCTGTGTTAGACTCATGCAGGTTTCTTACAGTACGTTACAGAAGTTAGGAAAGGTATCTGGAATCGGTAGAATTGATTTGATCTGATTTTTAAAACTTTGTGAATATTTTGGGAGTTCCCTCTTCGCCGTTCTCGTTCATTCTGTGTGCTAATGTTATTGGCAAATCACTGCTGTCCTGGCATGTAGTTACATGTTTTGCGTTATCACAGAAGACGGTTCTGCAGTTTTTGAATTACAATATTATTTCTCCATATATGGAATTATGCTTGCAGTCTTTGTTGAGAAATGCTAAAGATGAGGAACTACACCTTACGGTGGTAACACGTTATCTCGGAGAATGTGTGCAGCCGCAGAACTATTTTCGCAAACATCATTACTGGATTACAGTCCGGTATTGATTTGCTTCCGAACGTGATGAGAGCTCCGATATTGCAGATTGGGCTTTACTTTGTTTATGTCATGTGTATGGTAAGGCTATTTAAAGTACTGTTTGTCGCGTTATTAAATGTACCTTCATCACTACTGGATAATGACAGCACTGGAAGAATGCATGGCTGCGTACTATAAGATAAACTGGGGTAATTGCACAGGAGTCGTGTCATAGTAATGTAAGTATGGTAGAAAAATGGCGCTGGTAAAAGATGACACTGTTCAACTAAGGGACCTGAACATCTTTCTATTTGGGAAGGGTTTCTGTGCGAGTGAGTTAGGCCACCTTTTATAAAATTCTATACATGAAATCTGTAGCTCTGAACATGCGTCATGCAATGCAATAAATTTATGGTTCATGCAGCTGCTTTCTCCTTAGCTGTGCCTTTCGCGACCGTTGCAGATTCGTAGCCAGTAATTGTCGTGCAGATGTAGAGTGCTACTAGCACATCGTAAGACGGTGGCGTCATTGTAGTGGTCAGATCGTGATGTTGGTGCACAATATCGCAGTGCTTGATTTTTGTTATAGTGGTTCGATAACATCTTCATTAATACTCTTAATTCAGTCTAACAACTTGCTGGTAATGCGTGTACTGTGAAACCCAGACACGCTGTATTTGAATGATTTGATGATACCATTAGTGTCAGATATTTACTTTTCCGTAGAACACTGTTGATTGAAAAACACTTTTAAGTCTCGCTTAACCCTCGGTTTTATCAAAATTGAAAACTTAAGAGTTGTACATATCGGGAGTGGAGGTATGGCTGCACTCATTCTTAACCTCGGCGTATAGATAGAGATGGGTGGTTAACTTCATGCCCCGGCCGCTCTGCCCCACTGAATAGGACCCCGGAGCCGATCTGGACTTTTGGAGAAGAAGAAATGTGTTGAAGCTGCCGGAATTCGAACCCAGGACCGTCCAGTCCGTAGGTAGTCGCTGTATCGACTACGGTACTCCGGTTTCCGTCGGACACCGGGAGCATTGTGAATTGCTGTTCAGTTTATTTCTTGTGTTGCGGAAAAATACATAAACCACTGAGTGAGTGGTCGAAACGAGGTGTTTGAGAGAACCACGTGTAATAGTCGTATCGTTTCCAGCAGGACGATAACGATCCAACTCACGGAGCTGAGCGGAGATGAAGTTTGGTGGTTGAGCGTTACAGTGTATAAGGGGAATTGGGAGGAAGGGGTTGCTCTCCGTGCTGTACTGCATTGTCCCCACCACAACCAGTGTGCCTCTTGCCGCCCAGCTTTACTAGTGGGCCTTGTTCGCTTGCCCGTCTGCCCGTCACCCCGCACGCCGTGCGCTGTTACAGATATTGATTCAAGTGGTCCGACAGTGTTTCTTTACTCTGTACCGATCCACCTACTGACTGATTCAGTGATAGGTCAACCAAAGGATTGGCAGTTAAGTGATAGAGGACTGGAAGTAGTGCTGATGGGAACTATTTACTTGTATTGTAAATAGCATTCACTTATCGGACAAGTTCCTCCCCTCCCGCCACCCTCATTACCCTCTCCACCACATATACAACCGTTGGTTTAGTCTGGGTTATGGCAACATGTGTGATAGGTGGGGTGTAACAGTCCGTAGGGTAGATGGTGATTGTGTACTTCCGAAACGGCTTTTGCTCACATACCCACTACGTCGCGCGGTCAGTAGGGTGCAGTGACTTGGCCAGCCCAGCCTTAATGTCCAGCGGATATCAAGTGCCCCTTCCCTGGGGTAAACAATCGGGGCATGAAGGCGACGGCTCACCTCAATCCAGTTCCGATGGTAAACATGCCCGTTTGTGTACCAACACGCGCCTGTATGTCATCGTGTTGTGTCTAATACAAATAAGTATAGGCACAACTTTCCCTGGCATACTACACAATTTTTTTAACCCAGAAAACCATGCCAGGAATCTTCACGCCTTTAAAACCTCAAATCACGGGACTTGAATTGAGCTTCAGGGCAAAAGAAAACTAGAATCTAATTATTCAACACTGGCAAGACCAAAACCCACCATTGACACAGTCCGTATCCAGCTGTCTCCATTTCCAGTCCCTACACCCTATTCCCTGATTCCCATCTGAATACTGCCATGCTACAATGTCGGTCTTCCAAGTGTCTTGTTTTCAAAGAGATTCTTCCACATTATTCTGTACAGAAACCGACCGGCATCATCGGAACCTCATAGATTTCACTTGTCTATACTAGGTGACCTGTAAATTACGAAATTCCGCGTTGTTTAATGTCTTCACAAATAGGATATTTTTCTGACTGCTTTGTTTTCAGACATTTGTAATTCGTGTTTTTCCTTCAAAGCAGGGCCACGTTTTACTCCCACACATAACAGTCCTATTAATGCTGAGAACAGCACTGTTCGTGAAATGGCTAATTGCTGCTGACAGACTTTCCGATCGAGACGAGAAAGCATTTGGTGTAGTGTGAAAGTGAAGGAAGTTATTATGCTTTCCGTGACATTTAAAAGTAAGACTGCACGAGCGTAAAACGTTAACATTGTAAATTTACATTGATAGAAGATTTCTATATCTGTAGGGGCTAATTCGCAAAGAAGTGCACATACTACTGGCCTTCTGTCGCCTTTGTTGAATTGGCTGTACCCTTCCACATTCCTACTGTCACTGGCTTGTTTAACTGTACCAACAAGTAACATATTCGGCTAATATGACATCCAGCTGTTTTGGGCGCACTGTCTAGGTCTGCTGTATTAGTTCACACCGACCATAATATGCATACGCTATATAGCGGTAATGATAACGAGGTGTTTGGGTCATAGTTCTCGAAGAAACATCGCGTCTTTTTATAAGAAGAGAAAACTCTCGTATTTTGAGTCATTAAGTCGGAAAACAAAACGAATAAATGCCTCTTCTTACAAATTGCACGCTTATGTTAAGGCACTTTGTCAGTCGGAAATTTGTGTGACTTTCGCGTCCATCGTAACGTCGGTCAGCCTTCCGCGAGCTGAAGAGCAGAGCTGTGCGTCAGTAGAACATGTTTTGAGTTAAAGGGATCGTATGATATTTCGTATTATGCACAGTTTTAATTGCACTGCTTTGCATTTGTCCGTGGCAGTAAGCAAATGTTCACTGCCGTAGCGCATGGTATTAAACTGCCTCCGGTTAGGTACTCCACGTAGCCTTTTCAAGTATGATACAGCAGCCTGGAGTGATTGCATGAAGAAGCAGTTGCTGTTTTAGAGTGTGCGTCTCTAGATTGACGTCCGTTTCTGAACTCGCATATCACTTAGCGCCTTGTTCCAGTGTGGTACTTGTTACGCAATACTGTCACGTTTGATGAAGAAGGTTTCTCAGATGGATTGCATTTATTTTAAAGAAGGAATGCCGACGCTGTATAGTTTTGGCTTTTGAAAGCGTCGTTAAGTAAACCAAATTCGGATTAATTATGCAGTGCAAGTAAATAAAGAAGGGTGACCGTAGTAAAATTGGGCTTATTACTATTATTATCATCATCATTTTTCGCACCATATTTTTTTTAAAAGAGTGAGATGTAATGAGACTTGTTGCATTTACTTCCCAGATAAAATTCTCGTAGCTGTTCAAATATTAAGTTCATCATTATGGCCTGAATGTTTTATTCATGGAGCACAGTGTTATGGAGTCATTGTGTCAAGTAAGGGTTTCCAGGGCACAGGGGGAAAATGGAAGAGAGAAAGGTGACTTCAGTATATGTGTTTGAATTGTTTTATACTGCCGAGGACATCGTGAGCAGTGACCACACCTTCCTAGTGTATTCGTAATTATTATATACTGTTGCAGCAGGGCAACAAGCCGGATGACCCCAGAAAGAGTTTATTTGAATTAGCAGTGTGTAAGGAATCTTGTTTGTATGGCATGCCAGTTTATATATTTAATTTTAGCAGTGTGTAAGGAATCTTGTTTGTATGGCATGCCAGTTTATATATTTAAAATGCAATGAAGCTTGGACTAAGCAGTTTGCATTGTTTTGTGCTGTATGCAAGTACCTGTCGTGAGGATTGGGATGTTATTCACTTATGTGATTCTTAATTGCCGGAGGCGCCGATTCTGTGACATCCACGCAAAAGACGGTCAAACAGTAATGAGGGGTGCTGTTTGAATAGTGCGAAAGTGACCAGTGAGTAATGTCGCGTGAAACCGTGTACACAGTGAACGCGCATAAGGCATAAAATAAGGAGAAAGTTTTAAATGAGTCAAAACACAATAAGTTTTTTAGATGTTATTTTAAACTGACGACATGTTTCGGCCCCTGCTCTGGGCCATCTTCAGGTCACAAAAGTATTTATTTGAGGAAACTATACATAAGACATCTTTGAATCCAGCGTTTCTAGAGCTGCAATACTGAATTACACGCAGGTTGCTACACAGTTGTACAGTACTCTGTGGGCTAATGAGGGATCGGTTTACGAGAGTTCGCATCTACAAGCTACTTCGGCACGCAAACCGATCTTCGTTACCGGCGCGTCTTCTCGGCTGTCGGCGGTTTCCGAACAGTCTTCATTGAAGGCGCAGAACGTCGCGGCATCCCGAGCGGCCTCAGCAGAAGGAGCCAAGCGCGGCGTCCTTAAATTATCCTCGTCCTTTGTTGTGAAGTTAGCCCTTCTCGTTGTGTTTTTAGTCACCCTAAATCTTACGGAGTTTTTGCGTACAATTTTGTAATGAGTTGTGTGTGCGTTTTCCATACGTTAGTCATGTTACGTTTATGTACAGGTTCTTTAGATGCATCATCCCCGATGTGTTTTATGTAAATTAGGAGGGAGTGGGTACGTCATAACACAACTGTCTTTGTATCCTATTTATTAGGCTGACGACATGTTTCGGCCACTGTGGGCCATCTTCAGGTCACAAAATATATGAGAAGAAAATATACAGTATAAGAACATTAGTTGTTGTGCTCAGAATTGGCACAAAAACTAATGTTCTCATACTGTATATTTTCTCCTCATTATATATTTTTGTGACCTGAAGATGGCCCACAGTGGCCGAAAAATGTCGCCAGTCTAATAAATAGGATACAAAGACAGTTGTGTTTTAACGTACCTACTCCCTCCTAATGTACAGGTTGATGGACAAGAAAGTTATATAAATATAGTAATTGACCACTAGGGTTAGTTTTTCGTACTTGGGTATCGTACTGTGTTGCATTAAGGTGAACTTCTTTTGCCTGGGGATAATTTTTTTCCTCTGGCACCATTTAAAATTCATAACCTGGCAAGTAAGGGGAAAGTAAGTTTCTTTCGTTTGATGGGAGATTCATAGCCGTGCTGGCGAGTTCCTGCCATTGGTTACAGTCATGACCATGTTGGATGCCGGCTGTACTCTGTGTCTGATCGATTGTAAACCAGTCTACCATTCTCGAAGAAGGAATGTCGACGGTGTGTCCTGGTAACGACATGAATATTACTTTGAATGTTATTCAGGGCGGCGTTTGCGCCCACCGGCGTTCTGTGCACCCCGCCCCACAAACTTTTTTTTGGGTGTGAAGACGGCTAGAACGCGAAGTCGACTCTCTATGCCCTTGTCTTTCGAGGTACAAATGCATTTGCTATTAGGCGAATCCGTATTTGCCCATTCATGAGGCGGAGCTAAACACGGTCGTAATGTTTTAATTTACTGAGATTCAAGAGTACGCCGTACAGTTAACTTTGATGAAGAATTGCCTAATCGGCGAGTGACTACCTTAAATTAGGCATTAGTGACAGCCCGAAACCTATGGAGATCAATAAGGTCATGTTAAATTGCGTTCATTTATGATGTGTTCAAATCTGCGATGCTCTCGAGCAGCAGTCTCGTGGTTGCGTACTTGGGTATTGTGGTTTGAGACAAACTTGCATTAAAATTGAAAGATCCCAGCCAAGCATTAGCAGTATACATCCATTCTGACCAGTATTACAATGTTGCAGTGTGCGTGTCTACGGAATTCAATTACTGATATCCATACGTATTAGGCCTATTACGTGATGGGCAGTAGAACAACAGCAAGGCATCAATTATTAGTTGCTTTATATAATTTCGGCATTACTTCTTGTCAGGTAGGGTTAAATATTTCTTTACATAACATTTAAAAAAATATGATATAGAAGAAGGAATTGATTGTGTGGTTGTAAAAACGGCAGACAAGATGTCCTGTCGTGTAAGCACCAGGCATCAATGGCGGACAGAGGGAGGGGAAATGAAGCTTCATGCATATCTAATTACGGGTGCGGAATTGAAATGTATAGACATGCTCGCGCCTCGGTCGCCCACGAGAAGAGAGCGCTTGTATTGGTTTGTTGCTGTAGCCGGTTTGGAGGAAATGTAACGGTGGTAGTCCGGCCCACGCCTGATCTCTTTGGTATCTCAGGCACCTGTTCATGTGGGAATTAGTCGACATCGTTCTTTCTCAAAGAGAGTTGTCACCAAGGCAAGTGGGCCACGTAATCACAGTCATCGGAGGGTGATGTCTGTGTCGGGATTCAGCTGTCCTGTTGTAACTCGAGCGTGTGAGCGGCTAGCACTGGTGTAACGAAACAGGAGACAAGGCGAAGTTCTGCGGTTGTAATTGAGATGCTGAGTGGCGAATGGTTGCTGTAATATTGGTATGCTGAGGTGCCTACACTCCAACATGTGTAGTGCTAGTAATATCGTATTGTTAACCGTCATGTAATACGGCCTGGGTCCATCGTAAAGACCAGCTGGTTATTTCTGTTAGGAAAATCTGTTTGTTGTGACTGCCGTATGAAGTGTGCAGGTACACTCTGTGGGCAAAATGCGAAAGCCTTGTAATGTTACACGGTAGGTGGTACATGTTGTTGCCTATGGACGTTAAACGAGTACGTACACCGAACAAATGTTCACGTATATTTTCTGCACGCAGCAAGTAAGCTGGTTCTGACTAAATCGGGTACGCTGAGCACAAATCACGGGAACACTTTTTTTTTTGCGTTCTCTGTTTTGATGAACTTACTACATAGTTTAAAATAATGCTTTTATATATATATATATATATATATATATATATATATATGAGAGTGGGCCTTCACTAATAAAACCTTGTTCTCACATCTGTGCGTGATACACAGATTTCTTGAGAACTGTGACGTGCAGGAAAAATTTTTCTTCCACATTTGGAATTAGCACATCAGATTTAACTTGCTTGTTGTAGTGTGTTGCCACAGCCTTGTTTGTCTGTGTTAACGACACATTATTCAGTCGCATTATTTACCGCGATTTTGAATTTATTTAATCAGAACAGTTCACTGCGGTTACATTGGGTACCGGCATGTTCGTTCACAACATTTTGACACATTTGATGTATGTTTGTCCGTGCATCGTAGTATAAGCGTAGAGAAGAAAACCAACTAGATGCTCCTGAATGCTTTATTGCATTTATAATCTGCTGAACATGTTTCGGGCACTTATATGCCCATCATCAGGAGCTCGGGACTATACTTGTGTTATTACCTCATATGGTGTGTAATGCTTTGGTTGTTGGTGGTCCTGATGATGGGCATATAAGTGCCCGAAACATGTTGAGCAGATTATAAGTGCAATAAAGCATTCAGTAGCATCTAGTTGGTTTTCTCCTGTACGCTTATTTTGACACATGTTCCGAAGGACGCGTAATGAAAAAGGAGATATCATTAGGCAAAGGCAGGTCCTGTGTTTACTAACCTAGGAGAAAATTCTCAAGCTTCAGAAGTAGAGAAAACTGGAGTGAAAGGTATTTGTGATGTGAGATTACTAGGAAGAATGCATTAGGTGGGTGGAAAGGTGTGCTACAGTATGGAGTTCAATCTGTGGTACGCATTCTTCAAACACGATTGTTGGTACTTTCCATAGGATTCGCGTCATTAACCTTCATATTCACTTCTGTAAGCAGCACCCCCACCCCTCCCCCCCCCCATTGTTGCAAAAGCTGTCACAGACAAATATACTCAATGTAGCCGAGAATCCCGATATTCATCATGGAAAACTATGAAGATGCGTTAAAGGTCGTGGATCGTAATAGATATTCTCTTCTATTATGCTCCAGTTTTCCGAGTGCGCTCTTTATGCCGCGTTAGCTTACCATGTTTGTCTGTCTCCCGTCAATCCGCATGTAACAATTCGGGAAGCTCAGCGAATTTTTACAAAATATGGTACCAGAGAGTTTAACGAAATTTTGTCTGCACGTTCTGATGGAGATTAAAATGGAAGGAAAATGACGGACTGTACGCATCTCGGGGTGTGACTCGGTATGTTGCGGAGAAAGGAATTCTTCCAACACAGGCTAAAAAAAAAAACTACACGTGTGATGAGACGGTTTTCCAGCCAGTCTTGAGCTTATGAAATCATCAAACGAACGGGAGCGAAAGCCGCAGAACTGGATCAGTGTGTGTCGATTTCCGAACTTGCGTGTCCGGCCTTGATCATTGGTCTTACGAACATACTCGAAGTTTGACAAGTGTCTTGTTCTCAGTAACGACGAAACGCAGCTTGTGTCCACCAGAATCAATAGGTCTTTTTTTGTGTGTATAAATGTATGTTTAATTAAATTGCAATCTATTTCGCCTCTGCAAGGTTTAGGGCCCCTTTATTGAAATAAAGCGTTGTTTATTTCGAGTTAAATGCACGAGAGTGAAGCAAAATGGGTAGATTTTGACTGGAGAGCCATGCCAGCCTGAAGCAGGGGGACTGATGTTAACAAAAATGGGATTCGCCGTGCAACGTTCTGTATTTTTTAAGGAGGAAAATAAGTAGACTTACGTGGTACAATGCTTTATGTGTGTGTGTGCGCGTGCGTGCTTGTTTGCGTTTGTCCGTGTTAACTTTTGTGCCATTTGACTGATTATCACAAGGTTTGGTTTGAACGTTATGTCATTGGATACTACAACAATCATGCTTCTTTTTTTTTCGTTCCAACTTATTACGGAAACGCCAACCAACGGGGTGGGAGTAACTCTTAATTTGGGGTTCCGAAATGTATGTTAATGAATGTTGGAATAATAAAGTGTAAGTTATTTATCAAGACTATCAAAAATCTGATGTAAATGTTTTACAAGGTTCTCCAACCCGCGGTTAGCGGCTGCATTTGTAAATTGTGTATATTCTACAAAAATTACACTAATTTAGTCGGTTAGGTGTATCATTTATTGTCATTTTTCGACATGCGGCTGGCAGACCAGTCCGCAGTAACGGGTGTGGTCCTTCGCCATGAAAAAGTTGGACGCCCATGCCTTGGAGGATCATTCGTTAAGGATATGATGGCTTGGTACAATAGCTGCACATCACGTGTGGCATGGGAATAGAAACATTAAATAATTAAACTCGTAGGCACTCGTTGGTGTAAAGCCCAGGTGCGCGTTATGACGTATGTGATTTAGGAACCCGTGCGCTGTATAAGCCTTATTATTACATTGCATATCTGTATCAGTAAAATAATAGAATAGTGAAATATGTGTTTTAGCTTATATATTTTATGTTCGTTTAAAACCATACAGTTCAGAGCTCACTGTTTCGGTTTAACGCGATTTCTGCCTGGCGGTGGTACAGTGTAGTTCCGGGCTAGACTAGTCGATCGCGCACGCTCGGTGAATGCCACTCTCACTTGGCCATCGTGCTGAAGTGGGTGTACTCGCGTGTTGATCAAGTGGTTTTGTTGATTGATTTCTTTAATTTTGTATTCGTATCCTAAGTGAAATAGTAATGAATGCTGACGGCCAGAAGCGTGCTGGTGGTGCTATTATTGATGGTCAAAAGAAGTAATGTAGAAAGGTTATAAGTAGAAACGATGTGAGCTTAAGCTGTACTAGAACAATGAAAAGTCGAGTGTTCCTATACGCGATAGCGTCTTCAACGAAGCGACGTTTCTTCCTGTCCGTGCAAATAATGCCAAGCAGAGTCCTTTTTGAGAAGCGAACAGGTCCGTAGTTAGTCAAATTCCCCACATTTTATGGAACGCGAAGGTTCATTATCGCATTTACAAGAGCCCGCCACCTGTCCCTGTCCTGAGCCAGATCAATCCAGTCCCTGCTTGTCCATCCCACAGCTTGAAGATCCATTAAAAATTACCATCCCATCTACTCCTCCGTCTTTGAAGTGGTTTCTTTCACTCAGATTTCCATACTAAACCCCTGTACGCACATTCCCCGCCCATCTTCTTGATTTGATCACCTGAATAATATTTGGCGACGAGTACACATCATGAGATCATGAAGCTCCTCATTGTGTAGTCTTCTCCTCTCCCATGTTACCTCGTCCCGAATATCTTCCACAGCACCCTTTTCTGCATCACTTTCAGCTTATGTTCGTCCCTCAGTGTGAGAGGCCAAATTCCACACCCTAAGAAAATAGCAGGCACAATTATGGTTCTGTGTACTTTAATCTTTATATTTTTGGATAGTAAACTGGAAGACAATATATTATGCACCGAATGATAGCAAGCATTCCTTGAGTTCCTGCTGGTGTTAATGTCTTCATGTGTGCAATTTTGATTTGTTAGGGCTTTCTCAAACATTTGAACAGTTCCACCCTTTCAAAGGATATATAACCTATCGTTATGTTGTGGTACTGCATTCTGGTCAGAGGCATTACCATATTACTTGGTTTCCTCGGCATTTACTTCTAAACCAGTCTCCTTACAAGTGACTAATACAGCTTCTTTGTTTTTCTTGATAATTTTTATGTTTTCACCCAATATATTAACGTAATCAGTGTAAATCAGAATCTGATGTGTTCCAAGCGTGTACGTGAAGATGATGATGATGATTATTATTAATTATAATGTTTGTAAGGCGATTGTTATAATCATTAAAGTTGTATCTTAGACTGAAACGTATGAATCGAAGGTCTAAATGGGGCACATGTCTAGTTAAAACCTTACATGTTCCTTAAAAAACGAGTGAAAAATACGTCATCTGAAAGGTGCGTGAACGCGTCCATCTGCATCATTTAGAAGAACACAGAAACCTGCTACCGTATTATTTCAGACCAACAGAATCGAATGGATCACCACCTCGAAGTTGACATCCCATCTAATAATGTTAGATAAGTCTTCTGAATCACCAGTGACGCCATATGCACTGTCCAGCACTTCCTATGCATCAGTATTCCACGCTTTTTCTCTTACTTTTTGATCGTTGTTTCTGGCTCTTCAATGGCTTTTCCTTGCGTAACATGTACGTAAATAGACGATTGAGGGAAATGTCACGAGGAGCAATAAAATTGTGAGTCTTTGGACTTTGGTCGAAACCTTCCTTATTGATGTTATTTCTTACGAGAAATCCGTGCCCGACTAACACGATTTTACCACACACGAGACTTTTCTGAAACAAATCTTCGCATTAATTGGATCTAACTATACACGTGTCTGTAACGCGTGTTTTAGTTTGTGAAAATCGCCTCGTGTATCGCAGACGCCTAAAACGGGAAGCTTATCATATAGTCATATCGCTGTCGTCCCTAACGTGCAAGACTGACCTTTTGAGGAAATTAAACTTTAATACTTGCACTTTGAGATCTTGTAGCAGCAGTTAAAAACGCGAAACCAATAAGTAGTGGTAAATAGTGTTTTCAGACTTCTTATGTCTATACTGTGCTTTGGGTTTTGCCGAACGCGGCTGGCTGAAGGAATTACGTGGCAGGCAAGCCAAACATGTGAGATGACCCAGATGGTGTAATTGCAGGTGGATGGTTGAAATAAAACCGTTGATGTAAGGAAGTGCGTATAACGAGAATTGCCTTTACAGATTTAATCTATTTGATTGTTTTAAAGGTGCAACATACCGACGGACGCGCAGCCTAAACAAAACGCCGATGCTCGTTATGTTACTGGTTGGCATAAGGTTTAATGAAAGCGTGTAATGAAAATGCTGGACGCGCCCGTGGATATATAATGTTTTTGGCGTTTCTTGTATCTGTATCTTGTGTACGGGTTCTCCGAACGGAGCGTATTTATATTACCTACTGTAGCAGTGCGCATGTGGATTGCGGCGAGAAGCTAGAGCAACAGGCTGTTATCAAAGCGTTCTCTGGTCTCCGGCCAACAGGAGTCGGCGTGAAGAATCGGTCATTGACCGGGTTAAGCGTCGTCAGCCACAGCTGACATTCCTCACCTCAGCTGACTTCATTTTCTGAAATGATTCAAGGCCCGACAAAGAAATTTCAGCGATAAATTGTGCATGGTTAGTTAACTGCATTTTGATTTGGTATCTTGAAATGCGTTTCTGGTATAAGGGATGATTCTTGCAATACCGGGCCAGTACCGACCTTTGCCTCGTTGTTTGTGCTGTCAGGTACCTACCTACGTCGTCGTTAATTTCTTTGAGGCTGTTGCTTCAATTTTATGCTATTTGTGCGACGTACTTATAGTGATCATAGGGTTATTGGGAAGGTCCTGTGCGACCAGCAGCAGTGTGTTTGACCTCCGAAACTGTTGAACGCTTATCGAATTTTCGTATTCGATGTTTACACTACATGTTTGACTGGCCGGGATAGCGACTTCCTACGGGCTGGGCGGTGCGGGGATCGGATCCCAGTGGGCGCGAAATTTCGCACTCTTCCAGACTGGCCCTGGTGCCCAACCAGCCTCTTGTACAATCGGTACCGAGTCTCTTTTCCGGAGGCAAAGCGGCCGGGTCGTGGCGTTGACCACCCACCCTCCAACTAGCGCCGCGGTTAGAGGAAGAATAGAGCAATAATTTTACTATCCGTCCGAGCCTTTATGGTGTGTTCTAGGTTGAACTTTTCGTATTACGCCGCACATGTAATTTCTGGTTTGTATCACTGTAGTATAATTCTGAATGTGAACCTTTATGACGGCGCAGTAGAATTTTATGGACTTCGTGTAAGACAGATGTTGCGAAATTTTTTTACGTGGCTTGCAGTACAGGTGTCTTTACATCGACAACTTGTATTGGAAACAATATTTGACGTTGCAGAATTGTAACGAAGAAAAATTTTGCCTCTCTATGGTGTGTGTGTGTGTGTGTGTGTGTGTGTGTGTGTGTGTG
>Ga0131853_10014935_pt1 | contig 14215 bp, 7 predicted proteins | sample TergutLab28metaG_FD_92764 | JGI IMG/M metagenome (GOLD analysis project Ga0131853, IMG submission 92764) | Labiotermes labralis P1 segment gut microbial communities from Petit-Saut dam, French Guiana - Lab288 P1 (version 2) (version 2) | ecosystem: Host-associated > Arthropoda: Insects >... | reverse complement strand
GTCATCTTCAGGCCCTTACAACATTTTCCGTTACCAGATGTTTTGCCCACTTTGGGATCCAATTGGATCCCAAAGTGGGCAAAACATCTGGTAACGGAAAATGTTGTAAGGGCCTGAAGATGACTAACTTTTAGTCGAAACATGTAGCCTTGCTTAACAATAAAAAAGATTGTGCTGACGTATACTGTGTAACGTTAATTGAATTACAAGCACATCGTGATGCCTTCATTCAGAATAAGTTCAATCCTGCCTGTCTATTTTTTAGTGCCACCAGTTTCTTACACAAGTTGTAACGCCGACCACAACAAATCACAGACCATTTAAAGGGTGTTAATTATGGCAGATTACCTATAAGATTAGTTACTTGGTTTCTGAAATTTTTCCATCTTCTAGTATCAAGTTTTAAAGAGGAGGTACAACAGGAAATTTTCCAATAAAATTGCGAAGACACTCTCGAAGAAACAACGCCAACATACATTCAAGTTAAGAACGTGCCCATGAATTTGGTTTAATTTTGCGGTTACATCGGTCGGCATCAATTTGTTTTCTGAGACAATTTTGATAGATTTGTATTAGAAATAGGTTCACAAATTCGAATGTTTCAATAAAATGGTTATATCACTTTCCGTTTGGATGATTTCAGTTGATATTTTAGTTAAAGGTCCAAAACTCGAATTTTGGGCTGGGCCAGTTATTTTTATGCTGTTCCTTTATTTTTACTTATTTACATCTCTAAAATACATAGAACAATATTGTCTCAAACTATATCTCAAACTGAAAAACCTTCCTTCCAGCTGTTTAGCGTCCCTTTAATTTGCAGTGAGGTAAGTACCACATTGCAAATTAAAGTGATGCCAAAAACACGCTTACATTTAAAAATCCTCAGCTACTTGGATCATGGCTTAAGCAGTGGAATCTTCTTGTGAGAGGTGTAAAAGTATCATTTTATTAGAAAAGGCAGTCACACATAGCAAAGTTTTACTAAATGGCTATTAATCTAATGTACTGAAATAACATCCAAAAATTAATGTAAGAGTTGAAATATGAACATTCTTCTAGGCACTCTTCTCACTGATTCTTCTAAGATCAGTTGGAAAGCAGTGTTATTCAACAATGGAAATAAATTCCCTTGTATTCCAGTGGCTCATGCAGTTCACATGAAAAAAGTATACGAGAACCTTCATGTTTTGCTGAAACAAATAAGCTATGAAGAACACCAATGGAATATCTGTGTTGGCCTAAAATTTATAGCAATGCTGATTGTGATGCAAGGCGGATACAATAAATTTTTCTACTTTTAATGTAAATGGGACAACCGAGCGAGCCTGCCGCTACAGATTAAAAAAAATAGCCACTCCGTTCAGAAACAAAACCAGGTCAGAACGATGTGGCACTTCCTTGCTTTAGAGGATGGTCAAAAATCTATTTGCCTCCATTGTAAAACGAGCTCGGTTTGATAAAAATATATGTGAAAGCGATGGATAAATAAAGCGAAGGATTTGCCTATTTAAAGCAAAAATTTCCCAAAATAAGTGAGGCCACGATGAATTAAGTAATTTTCATTGTTCTACAAATTAGACAACTATTCGAAAAATAACACTTTAGTACAAAATTAAGTTCTATAAAAAAGAAGAGCTTGGAAGGCATTTGGAAACATCTGCAAAAACTTCCTAGGCAACGAAATATCGAAAAATTATAGTGAAAATTTGCAGGAGCTAATTTCATCGTACTGTGTTATGGGGTTTCCCACGTCACTGAAACTTCATTTTCTGCATTTCCATCACGATTTCTTCCTGAAAACGTGGTAACCGTCTCCGATTAACATGTTGAAAGGTTCAATCAGGATATTTCCCAAATTGAAAAGAGGTATATTGGAAAACGGATGCCGAATATGCTGGCTGATTACTGCTCGAGTCTCATAAGCAAAACAACTGACGAAAATTAGAGTGAAAATAAGAAGAAGCGAGTGTTAAATGATTTTCTTCTAGTTAGGATACCGTGTTTAGAGACATTGTTCATTACTGGATCATGAATATTTTAGTTAGAAACTAATATAATACTTTTTTTATGACAAAGTTAGTTTTGTAATTTAATCGCATTTCTCTTAACATTGGTAGGTGATGGAGCCATTTGGTTGCCATATGCGGATTCAGCAAAGTCAAAACTACAGGAATAACCTTGAATTTTAACATTTTTTCGTGCCAGCCAGTGTTACCAAGGGTTATTTCCAGACAGGCAGCGCATGAAAACTGATACTTTAATCTCAGGAAAATTCCAAGGATCTGCACATTCGTTCTCATTGCGTTTTCATGTAGTGGCAAGTACGGACATAGAAAATTTACCTGATAGTGAACTGTTACTGTGTTATACATAGGGAGCCCGCAGGTAGCTAGCCACAAGGGCAGCGTCACTAGGTGTCGATCAGCGGGCCCGCACGATTCAGCCCTCGGTCTTTTGAGCCGCCGAAACTCGAATAATCGGGTCTTGTGGAAAATGCTTAGTTCAACAAGAACACAATGGAATTTAACACAGTAATAACAATTGTATTGATAAACTTAACAAGGCATAATGGAAAACTAGTGCAACAATGGTGAAAATAGAAAACAGAAAACATGCTCTTACTAACAAGCACTCGGCCGATCGTGTTTCACGTAATACAGCGATCAAGCCCATCCATCGGCTTACGTAAGTTTACCACGTACATCTACCACCACACAACGGCCGATACATAGCGATCACAACACAATGATTCAAATATCGGCCCCTCATAAACTTACAATATCAAAACATGAAATCATACCTGATACACACTACGTATTACAATAAGCCAAGTAACCGGCCAAACACAACTAGTGCCGTGCGTAAACAGAATACAAAACAGAGAGTAATACAATAACTAAACATGGGCTTTTGACTCTTATACAAAACGATACATATTACTCACGGGAAGGTACACCCATATCAGCCCATATTCGAGGCAGCGCTAGGCGGACGCTGGGAGACATGTTCAAAGAAAACCAAAACTTCAATTCACAAATACAAAACACCAAAACTAAACTTTTTACCTTCCAGAAATGCCCCGACTTCTGCGTAGGTCTCTCTTGAAACAAACAACTGAAGAAAGAGCTCCTAGCAGAAGTATAGTCGGAGAGTTGAACCCAAGACGAAAAGATCAAAATAAGAGTTGAAACAAGAGTGATCGAGACAAAACGCGTTTCCCCAGTGGAAACGTCGGAAAGCTACGCCCATGCCTTTCACTTCTCCACGGTGGCTAATCAACAGACGATAGCCTAATAAGGAAAGGTAAGGGGAGGAAATAAAGCCTCGAACCGGGCCCTTCAAGGAGGACGCCTTAATAGTACAATTGTAGACACTAACAGAACTAATAAACCTACGTATTTTTTATGTTTTTTGACCGTGCATCTCGATATACTTAAGTAACGATAAACCAACTTGATGCAAACTTATTCTTAGTATATTTCGTCAACCTCTACATGTTTCGGACTGTCTAGGTACATCATCAGGAGGTACAACCGTACGTATACAACAATTGGCATTTATTATTATTTTTAGATGACTGTCTCTTGTCCTGGTTGGTTCCAATTCAACCAGGACAACAGTCAGTCATCTACATGTACAGGTAGGCGAAATATACTAAGAATAAGTTGTGCATCAAGTTGGTTTATCTTTACACGCATCTACGTACGTTTGCTACTGCCACTATTTACACTTGCGAGGATCAATTTCCGTCATGACAAAGTGATATAGGAGAAAATTAATCAAAATTTTACAAGCACTACGATTTGGATAGTTCACGCTGTCATCTTAACATTCACAGGATGTTTCATTGAAAGACTAGTCTCAATATGTAACACATATAAAAGTAACTTACGTAAACAAATATTTCGGACGATAAATTTAAAGATGTGGATGACAGTATAATATTAAAAATATCTTTGAGAAATGAGGTATTAATTTAGGGATTTGACTTAAGAATACTTGATTTAAGTGGCTGGCTGTAGGCAGTAAGGTGACAGATCTCCAGGTTCCACACTGGCAAGAAATTTCATCAGCTGATTAAGTATTAACCATAAAAACAGCATTACAGCGAGCAGTCGGTTTGTATGCCGTCTAAAGCAGTACTTCTCAACCTAGCCGGAAGGAGGCGGTCCGTCGCTGAAAGCATAAAAGAGCGGATTTTCCTAGTTCGCAGAAAAATAAAGGTAATAGAATTTCTCAATGGGGGATTCTTCTGACAGTCTCCCACACAAAGTCAGTCTTCCCGACAGAGTCCAGCATATAATATGATACATTTTTCGCCACTAATACTGTTCCTCTTCACAGTGACTGTATAAAAATAAATATCTACGTTGCTCCACATCATCAATACGTCTATGTTGTCCACAAACTGCAAAAGTGCGGAAACCACCTTTTCGGAGGATACGTATTTTCCTCACGCCAAAATAAAGGTCTAATTAGAAGGTTTTAATGTGTCTCACAAAAAAAATCAAACTCTTCATGCATCTCTTGACCCTTGAAGATGGGACAAATATGTTGCCCTGACACGTCGGTAAGGAATTGTCAACATACGCCGCGTAATATCCCAGAAGATCGCAAATCTCATTTACTTTGCGATGGAAGCCTGAAGGCACGCAAACCTCAAAGAACATCATGAATACCTTAAAACACTGGCTTACTGATCTCTATTCCTCACCAAATATTATTCGGGTGATCAAATAGAGAATGAGATGGGCAGGGCATGTAGCACGTATGGGGAGATGAAAGGTTTATGCATGGTTTTGGTGGGGAAACCTGAAGGAAACAGACCACCCGTAAGACCAAGACGTATACGGGAGGATAATATTAAGATGTATCTTTAGGAAGTGGAATGAGGGCATGGACTGGATTGAACTGACCCAGGATGGGGGCAGATGGCGGACTCTTATAAATCCGGTAATGAAACTTCGGGGTCTATAAAATGCGGGGAATTTCTTGGCTAGCTGGGAAACGGTTAGCCTCTCAAGAAGGACTTTGCTCCACAGAGTAATTTAGCGAGTAAGTAAGTGTGACAGAACTGGTTTACAGAATCTAAATCACTCACTCGCTCTCTATCTCTCTATCTATCTATCTCTCTGAATCTTGGAAAAATTTTCGCAACAATTTCGACAAACCAAAAAGCTTCTGAATTTGCGCAAATAGTTGTTTTCACTTCAGAGTGAAGAATCACTTACTGAGTTACAAGTTGCGAGAGGTGACTGAGTCTACTGCATGAAAACAAAGGAGCTTAAAAGCATATCAATTTGTGTGCTGCAAAGGAATATCATTGTGCTTTAAAAATTCTGTCGGTGTTGTTAGTACAATAAACGCTGGATAAAATATAGGTGGATTTAGCTGTACTCATTCTTTATCAGAAACGTTCTTTAGCCTGTACAATACAGGAAAAAATTAAGTAAAATTATGTCTAGTAAAGATAACTTTAAGCAATGATAAAGACACCAAGAACTATATATTAATTGTCGTTCAAGTTCCTTTCCGATCACTGTCTGTCTTATTTGTTAGCAAGAGCTACTCCACTTTACAAATTAAAGGATAAGCCCCAAGGATAATAATTTAAGTAAAGAACCGATATTTTTACTATTAAGCGTAAATGTACTCTGTGTACCACAAATTTATGACTTTTGTTTTAGACTGTAAATAAGCGTGCATGGAGCGCAATGCTTATGCTTATAACAATAACTTACATTAAACCCAAACCTGTGTTAGTCCTATAAGTTTGTAGAGTCTCTCAAGTGAACCGCACGCCCAATGTGACAGAGCTTCCAAACAAACACTGTAAATCTGAACAAAGGGAGCTCGCAGACGCTGTCATTCGCACCAACTTGGTGGCTACTCTGTTTGTGCTGTCAAGCACGCAGCATTTTCTATGACACTGCCTAAGTTTCTTAAGAAGTACAACAAAATGATGCTATCTCCAGCCCTCTGGAAGACAAAACCTCATGTTCGAACTATCTTGGAACTCAATAAAGTTTCTTATAAAGTTTGGAGGAATGTTACAATATTAAACCACAAAGCGGCTGATAAATTCTCCTTCATAAATAACGTAACACAATTTTTCTTTACTTTATTTTGTCCCGTTTCTACCAAACTGACAAGAAGGTAGGTTAAAAATATGGTTTTATTTACAGTCACCGTTCTGTTCGGTTTTATGGAATAGAAGACAAGACCACATTAGATTTTAAAAATTATTCTCTTTTTGTCTCTAATTCTTCCTTCCTTGCTTCCTTCCTTTCTTCCTTTCTTTGCTTCCTTTATTTTCTTGTTCATCATCACAACCAACACAATCATTATCAATAGCACCATCGATATTGGCGCCATTCTCACCTTTGAAAGGCTCTTTCATTCAGACCTGATCCGACACAGAGAGAATTTTTTATCTTCCCGTCGTCTTTATGGTCGTTCTAAGTTTCATCCTTCCCCGGTCAGCAACGGAATGCCTATTATGGAAAACGTAATATTGTAAGAATTTATTTATTTTTTTCAGCGATATTAGTTTCCTCGTATCTCATTACCTATTTTTCCATCTTGCAGCCTTCGTCTTATGTTAGACTTCGTTTGCTTGTCTAATCTAGTGAACACTAGTATTGGTCTAAATATGCATTTACACTACGCGCAATCTTGTTATTAGGGGCCGGGATAGCTCAGTCGATATAGCGACTCACTACGGGCTGGACGGTCCGGTGATCGAATCCCGGTGGGTGGCGAGATTCTCCGCACCTGCCCAGACCGGCCCTGGGGCCCAACTAAGCCTTCTATACAATGGTTACTGGTTCTTTTCCGGGGGTAAAGCGGCCGGGGCGTGGCGTTGACCACCCACCCCCATCTAGCGCCGAGGTTAAAGAAAGAGTAGGGAAGTACCTCTACTCCCCTCTGAGCTTTCGACACCCGTTCCAGGGTGAATTTTAACTTTTCCTTTATAATCTTTTTATTTCCTTTTCTTTAATATCCACATTTCTCTGTCATCATTACGTGTTGCACTTAACAATAAATAGTAAACCACTTAGCATTGAACCGAAGAGGCGAATTCAACAAATGTGAAGTAATAGATGTCTACCGCAGAATTAAGCTATTAAGGACTAAAGTTAACCCTAACTGCATTTATAGTCATACCCATTTTACGTTATACAAGACAGGCAATGTGCATATAAGGTACCACTGAAGCTCGTTCGTGCATCGATTGTTGCAGTGGAAATGCAGTTTGTATCACATATTGTGAGGATGTGTCTTCAGCCTTTGTTATGCAGCATAAAATTCGTACGCGCCATATTGTCATTTGTGGCTTCTACGGCTCTACAGTATTTTTCCACATTATCTCACAAAACGATTTAAAAAGTTATTAGAAATAAAATGCTTTGTGATTTTCCCCACAACATTTGTCTGAAACAGTTCTCTTTCTAAGGTGAAGTGAGCGAGATATGATCAAAAACGTATATTGGTCGTCATGTAAAGCAGCCGTTATTCTTGTGAGATTGTAATGAAAATTGAATTTTTTAGACAAATTTCAGAAAAATAATCAAATACGAAATTTCATAAAAATTCTTCCGGTGGGAGCCGAGTTTTTTCTTGCTGGCAGATGGAGAGACACACATGACGAAGCTAACAGTCACTTTTCGCAATTTTGTGAAAGCACCTAAAACAATCAAGGTTTTTCTGAGCACAGCATTACCCGCTATTTGTACTGAGAACAATGCGAACCCCATACATAAACTATAAGGGCACATGAAGCCAGTCCACCCCTACCATCCTATTTCTTAAAAGCCATTTTGATATTATACATTCATCTGTCCATAGATCTTGCAAGTGGTATATTTCCAATACGTTTTCATAACAAGACTTCACACGAACTTCCATGCTTTCCCATGATCTCACGTGTTGCCTTCAGCTCATCCTCCTCTGGCTAATCAGACACGTGCAATGCGAGGAGTACAAGTCTAGAAACTTTTCTTTATGTCGTTTCCTCCAGTCACCTGATATTCCCATCCGCCTAAGCTCCAAATATTCCTCCAAACACTTTGATCTGCGACACATCCAATGTGTGCATAATTTTCCGATTCAAACCCCCGTTTCTATCCCTATTTACTACATAAAGAATACGGGTTGTAACAGAACATTAGCCTCGCCTCAATGTGACCTTATGTGTACACTGCGAGAGCAGAATAGTAGTCGTGTAGGGAAGTTGTTCAGACGCCTACACTATCTATTTCAGTCCCTGTAAATGTCTCTTGTTTATAAACATCGTTAAAATTAATTAAAGTGCAAAAATAGTGTCTTTCTTTAGGGTACTGCGGACACTTCTCTCGGTGCAATTCTGTACTTCGGGTTGAGAGGGACAAAACCCAGTCGCCTAATGCCTGAAACTTGAGGTTCTCTCAGTGATAAGTAGTGAGGCCACTAACTTCTGGGACAGGACGCCGTATAGTCTGGTAGAGAGTTACCAACATTTCTGAGAGAATTGTTGCATCTATATTCAGGGCACAATTTACTTAATACTCAGGCAGCAGGTTCTTCCCGATATTTCGCACACATCTAACAAACAACATGGAGACAGGTCTCAAGTAACCCCATTAACAAACATTGTCTCATATTATTCGAATTAATAAAATGAAACGTCCTATTCTGAACCGAACAACAGAGATACTGGTTTTTTATTATTTTTTTACGCTTTCAAGTACAATAGTTAAAATATGTACCGTCTGCTTTAATGTGAAGAAATACAGCCTTTTGCCCACAGATTGTATACGTTTAGTATAATTCTGTATGTTAATAGTTATTCATTTTCTAAATAACATTAGGTGGGTAATCTGCTTAATGGAAATATCGAGGATTTTTCTTGAGGAGGCTTTAAAAAATTAAAGTTATATGTGTGCACGCCATAAAGGCGTATGTCAGGAAAAGAGTCATAACTCCCGTCATTCTTAACCTCGACACTATACGGAAGTGAGCAGTTTACTTCTTGCACCGCCCGCGATGCCCCTAGGAAAACACCACAGTAAAAATATAGGAGGCTGTGGGAGGGGGTTTTTAGAGTTGGGTTGGTTGTCTTGGAAAAGAGAAAACTCTGTTGATCTTGCCGTGAGTCGAGACAGGATGAGGTAAGAACTGAATGTTTAAACACTGCTGAGATTAACCTCACTCTTCAAAGGGCATCGCCTAATCCAAAATTCTTCATCCAATGTATGCTTTAGTAGTGGCTTTTGTATTGGCGTGTCAACAAACGGAATATTCGACGTCAATGCTAAATCAATGAGCTTCAGCATAGAGCGATTACGAAATGATGGCCGACAGTGGAAAGCCGGAGTACTCGAGGAGAGCCTGTCCCGCTGTCACATGTCCACAACAAAGCCCATGTGGACTGCACTGGGATAGGACTCTTGCTGCCGCGGTACAAAGCAGAGTATCGGCCGCCTGATTGGTGGCACAATCGCGGTAAGCAGCAGTCTTAACTGCCTGACTCATGGAACAGCCGCCGTAACAAGCAGAGTACTATAGGCCTGGTTCATGTTACAGGCACGGTAACAAGGAAAGTATTAACCATATGTGCAGTAACCAGAAGAGAAATAGCCGCTTCGCTCAAGGTACAGTTGCATAAAAGAGCAACGTAAGAACTTCCTGGTTCATGGCACAATCGTCGTTAAGCGGAAGAATCTTAACCGCCTGGCTCATGGCACAGTCGCGGTAACAAGCAGCGCATTACAGCCTGACGCATGGCATAGCCGAGGTAATAAGTAGAGTATTAACAGCCTTGTTCATGGTAAAACTACATTAAGTAGCAAGGTATGTACCGCCTTGTTCATGGTAAAACCGCGGTAAGCAGCAGAGTATTAAGCGCCTGGCTCAGTGTGCAACCAGGAAAAAAATTGTGAAAAAACTATTGACGGCACGCCAGTTACACATATATGTTTATTTCAGGCATGTAACCAGTTGGGTATTTGTGTCAATGAGTAAAAATAATTAATTAATTAATTAAATAACATGTTAGCAGCTCCAAGTACCGGGTTTCTTGAGACAATGATAGTCTCTCTGCTGGTCAGGAAATGTAAATGACTGTATGGAAAATAAAAATATATTACGAGTATCGAATTTGTGCCAGCTGCATCCAGTTCACACAAGTAAACTATATTTATTTACCATTCTTAATACTTTCATCACACTTACACTTATAAAATCAAGTGCCGTCTTCCGTTCGGTGTTCGAGAGTTATAAACTGTCATCTCCTCCATCGTGTTACATGCCCTGTCCCTTTTCTGATCCATCAACTAATCACTCTAACAATTTATGTAATTAAACAAGTTGTGAAGGATCACATTATGTAACTGTCTTTTTATTTTTACTACAGAATGTCAAAATCTACGCAGAACATGTTCACAGGTTACGCTTTGACAGCCTGTCATGTACCTTAGCACGTGTTAAAGCAGGTGTAGTAAGAGATCTCCTCAACATTCATTGCGACATGTCTGAAACCCAGCGAACATATTATTAAAACGTGTTTGAGGTCACCGTCTCGAAATTTCCGATACTGCACGCCTGAGTATTTCTTTAAATTTGTAGTATGAGCGTTATATTCTTATAAATCTTGTCCTTGGAACACTGCCACAGATAACAGTAACCTGAGGTCAGTCCATGTGAAAGAGCAGGCATAAAAGCGTACCCAATTATTTGGTCGCCAAATAATCTTAAGCAATTTATTTGTTGAATGGACGTTTGCGACTTTTTGCTCGAACAGCCTGTATTACTCCTCCCCATTACATTTATGTCGAAAAAAGAATATGGCGTCCGTACTGCTGCATTTTATGTTTCTGCATGTACTGTATTCGAAAAAAAAGATGGGTTCGATTACTCCTGTCGCACTGACAGCACACCATGCTCCAAATTTAATGTACTCTATTGGCACCTCACATATGAGACTGGAATTGTCCGCTGAATAACACCTGTTGTTTTGAGAATTTTTGTGATTAGTGTAAATAGTATTATCTGTAAAATAATCTAGCAGACAACCTGCTTCGCCGCTACATTAGGTTTCGCAAAACCAAAACCACGTACAAGGCTCGATTCTTGCAGCAGAAATTTTCTCGGTAATGCGCCTAACTTGCTCCAGTATTACAAATATTTCTCCGAGCAGAACAAGTTAGAAGCGAATATTCTGCCGAGCATTTGATTCCCACGCACCCTCCATCAATGTTCCACCTTGAGTACTGCCTGAGGTTCGTGGCTTCGATTTGTCTATTATAGTATGTACTCAGGCGTACAGCCACATTCAATGCATGTTGCATACTAATTACGACCACGATTAATAAATCCACACTGATTCATCAGATGTCTTCAGGTAAACATGCACTATTTAGAGCCAGTATTTTCCATGTTCTATAAGGTACGGAGCAACTAGGTTCAAGCGATAAATCTTATAAAGTATTCCGGAGGTACGGGATTCGAACCTCAGCCTGGACATCAAGTATCTTAATTTTTTTGTTATTTTTTTCAGTCCCTCTAGGCAAGTGCCGAAACTCTACGTCATTCAGGTCACGACCGCTTCCCCCAGTTTCTTACATTTCACCATTAATATCCCGTCCTACAGTTCGGGTTACAATCTTAAGATATTATAACCGGAATATAGAGTTTAAGTCCTTTATTAAGTGTCAAAATTGTACATTTGGTGGATCGGACAGATTTGTTTAAAATTAGTAATTTAGTTTATGATGGAAGGGAAATTGTAAGGAGTCAGTATAGCAATTTACAGGGACAGAGAGTTTTATGGCGGGTATAGTGAGCTAGCTGTTTCGATGTTTGTCAGTGTCAAACTTGATGGCTTAGCGAACGTTTTGGAACAAATGACATTGTGAACTTTAACAGTTTTGGACATCTTAAATCTTGCTAGGAATATTTACAATATTAGGCACGCTTGCACTTTAAGAGAAATCAGTAAGACGCGTGAAGGAGTTCACACGGGTGACGACAATGAAACAAGGTTACATAAATGGGAGCCAATTGAGTTAAAGTATTCAAAATTTTGACTTTTGTACCTATTACGAAGCAGTGAAATTTCACATTTTAGCCAATCGGGAAAAGTAAGAATATTTAAGGGGGGATGAACTTGAAGCTTACGAGTTCTGAAAACCTAACGCAAGCAACAGTCTCTTTTATACCCTCGAGGTGACAAGTTGTGTGCCTGATACCGAGGCTAGTAGCGAATACATTTTTCAAAGGCTCATCCATACACCCAACACATCTGTAAATTTCAACAATCGTGACATCATATAAATAATACTAATAGTGTCCAGTTATTTACAACATTACTGTTCCACCACTTAGAACACTTAGATTCCCTGGGAGAAAGACATGCAAACCGACCGAAGAGCTGGGGTGGGGGGAGGGGGGTTTAATACTGAATGTGCCGTGACAGTGCATAGAAATAAATAACAGGCGTATATCGACATGAATAAATGTTGAATCTCTTCAAATAGATGTCAGTCTATATATATATATATATAAACTTCAGTGCTTCAGACTTAACAAATTTACGGTTTAGAAAGTCAAACCTGTAGCATTAAAGTGACTTACCGAAATGTAATTAAGGAGAAATTTACTTTAAAAAATGCTCAAATATTCTGTTAAATCATAATTTAAAAAGCGTTGGCCTGTGTCTTAGACACGTTTCAATTAATAGGACTACAGTTCTGCATAAGAATCAAGGTACCTCTCTATATAAGCCACGTGATATCGAAAATGAAAACGTGTGTTTGCACAATGTCTTAAACAGCGTTACCTTGCTGATAATATTGAAAGTTATAACGATTCTTCCAGTCGATTCTTTGGACTTTAACTAAATCCATTGCATCAATGTGCCTACACGAGGGCACTTAAGAAACAAATTATAGCGAAACGTGCCTACGCTGAACTGCGAAGGGCTTTTTTTTTTTTTGCAGATTCCGTTCAATACGGTTACTTGAAGTTAAATTAAATAATCTATGGACTGTGCGAATTCTGCGATAAGACAAGATTCCGTCCAGTCAATGTTGAGTTTGAGGCAGATTTAAAGAACACAGCTTGACATTTTTAAATATCAGTAGCAATTAACTCTTTCGCTTAGAGAAAATTTAAAACTTGTGGTTTCATGGAAGTTATATTACAAAACATCACACAAATCCCAGTAGCTTGTAAATTGAACATTTTTTGTGTAACATGGAAGGGGTGAAAGTAAAATTGGGCAGGAAACTTTGTATTAACCACGTTCCTGGCAACAGAGAATCCCACAAAAAGTCAAATTCGTCGCAAGCTCTGGATATTCAAAAACATAATTATTTGTGACGTACCTTTATGACTTGTAGTCACGAAATTCCTACAATTAATACTAAAACATTTGCTTCCTACTGCACAAAAAAATGCTGCTTCTCCTTTACAAATGCCAATCGATAAATACTGTTCGTATGAAATATTTTCAGTTCATTCTGAAACCACTCAAAACATATACATTCTGTATACAAAACGCAGAATTCCAAATACTAAAGCAAGTAAAGCATATATATATATATATATTATCGTTTGAGTTTAAAGGGTTTCGAAATACGCTAAACGTTGGATTTAATGCAAGCGAATTTTAAAAAGCCTCCATCTCCATTCTTTAGCATATATATATATATATATACACCTGCGTACCTACATATATACATACATAAATACATGCATACAAACATACATAAACACACACACGTACATTACATACATACCTACACCCATAAATACATACATACATACATACATACATGCGTACATACATACATGCATACATACATACATACATACATACATATATACATACATACATACATGCATACATACATACATACATACATACATATATATATATACATACATACATGCATACATACATACATGCACACATACATACATATATACATACATACATGCATACATACATACATACATACATATACATACATACATACATACATACATACATACATACATACAAGCATACATACATGCATACATACATACATACATACATACATACATACATACATACATACATACTTACATACATACATACATACATACATACATACATACATACATGCATACATGCATACATACATACATACATGCATACATACATACATACATGCATACATGCTGATGATTG
>Ga0131853_10014934_pt1 | contig 14215 bp, 5 predicted proteins | sample TergutLab28metaG_FD_92764 | JGI IMG/M metagenome (GOLD analysis project Ga0131853, IMG submission 92764) | Labiotermes labralis P1 segment gut microbial communities from Petit-Saut dam, French Guiana - Lab288 P1 (version 2) (version 2) | ecosystem: Host-associated > Arthropoda: Insects >... | reverse complement strand
TAAACTTCATTTCAATTTTTGAATTCTGTTCTTGTAACACCAATTCCCCCACGCGTCTCATCAATTCACGCACCCTGTAACTTACACAAAAACAAATCTTACATAACACTGGCATACCGAACTCACTTAAAGATGAGACGGGTTTGTCAGTGTCTTCTTAAAAACTGCTGACCTACCTTACAAAATACGTAGAAATAACAACGTTAATTTTCGCGCTAAATCATTGTATCATTCAACATCATTTAGTTGCAACAATTCCATCTTCGACAGTAACTAATCATAATTTTTGCTGCCTGTCCTATCTTATAGAGTTATTAATGTCACATAGAACTGGGAGAGAGTAGCAATTCAAGGTTCAATTTTTTTTGTCGGTGCCATTTATAATATATGCTAAGATGATATTCTCTCACGCCGAGGGATTATTAGCTTCCCGCTCGATTTTCAGACCTGAGGCGTAACTAATGCCAACCGTCTGCGAACTCTTATTCGATACAATAACAGCCACCTTCCCCATCCGAAGTTCGTCTTCTGTATCCACGACTCCAGACTCCACTAAACCTGTTACTTTTTCAAGTACATGTTCGGTTAAGCATATCCACGTTTGAGAAACTTTGCGACATTTGGTTTGTACGTGGTAACTACTTCGTGTATCTCTTGGTAACCGCGATGGGTCTTCCAGCCGTTGGGAATTGCAATGTATAAATCGCGATGCGCAAGTTGTTGTGGCGTGAAGTATAAGCAGACAGGAGAAGGCGTGGATCGTTGCACAATTCGGATGAACTGCGAAGGAATAACAGAAGTAGGAATGAGATGCAAAAGGGCAAACACCGAACCAAGAAAAAAAGAACACGCCGTGAGGAGATGCCACACAGCTCGATAGGCCATACTTGCCTTGCTGCGCTCGAACAAAGGGAGTGTGGGTTCGAATCCCACTGGGATCTAGATTTATGACCGAATTGTTCTGTGTTGTGTCAAAAATGCCCTGTGTAAGTAGATACCTTAGGAGGGCCATCGTCGAAGAGGTCCTGTCGACTGCCGAAACGGATATACTGTCTTCAAATGATAACTCGGGATGGATACGTCCACAAGGTCTGTTTCTCATTAGGAGGAGAAGATGGGAATCGAGAATTTAATTCGTCTAGAATATGAAGCAGTGCCAATTTGTATATAGTTTCAAAATAATTACCAACATACAAGTAGCCATATTACGGAATTAATCACCACCGCAGTCAGCGCCTCAGATCTTGCAAGATACGGGTACACTCCTGGCATACATTCGGGATGTGTCCGATATGAATGTCTGTCTTTACACTCACCATGGAGCGGAAACCTTCCTCAGAAGCTAATCGTTCCTCCAATGCTGTACAAATTCCCCACTTTTATGGAACTTCAAGATTAATTACCGCGCTCATAAGACCCACAAACCGTCTTCATCCAGAGCCATATCAATCCAGTCCAGGCCACTCCATCTTGTTTTATTAGGGTACATTTTAGTATTATCCTCCCACCTACGCCTAGGTTTTCCAACTGATATCCTTGTGGTTACACACCAAAACTCTGCATGCAACTCTCCTCTGTCCCATACGCGCAAAATACATCTGTCATTCGTAATTTCACCACCAGAATAATCCTGGTGAAGAATATTAACCATGAAGTCCTCACTGTGCAATTTCCTCCAGTTTTTCATTTGTTTAGACCTACAATTCGAAAATCAACAGCGGCTTTCGCATACATTGTCCGTGTGTTAAATAAAGGCGATGTAAGTAAGAGTAAGCAGAGTCGATGAAAAATGACAAAATACAACCACAGTACTCGGAGAAAAACCTGTGCCAGTGCCACCTTGTCCACCACAAATCTCAGACGGACTGGCCTAAGACCGCGCCGGGCTTCCGCGGTGAGAGGCCGGTGACTCACTGCCTGAATTATGGCATGCCCCCTTTACCCGGTCCACACTCACTCGTCCCATTTACAAGATTACTTTACAAATTAACAGACATCTGTCCCTGCGCTTCTTCCCCAGAGATTCTCCAATTATTCTTTCAATATACTTCCGCTTCCACAGGTGTTAATGGTTGTGTTTCTTCAACGATCAAACCTCGTGTCGGTAAGAGAAATATCCAAAAAGTTGATTTGTACATTCGTAACGGTATTAAAAAACTGGACACTTGTGCACGTGTGGTGAACCTTATCAGTAATAAAAAAGAACTTTTTAACATCGACTTTGGTTCTCATCGTGAATCCCGTCTAATGCCCTCGTCCAATGCGAGATTACTGCTGCTACAGGCCATTTCAATTAAAAGATAACAGAGAAACGTCATGTGATAAATGCATTCAAACCGCTGAATTGAGGTTTGGCTACGTGCGAACAAGCTGTCTTGGTGTGGCAAGCTTCTACTCTAGATTTAATCAAAACCTTTACCACAGCAATCTGATATGCACGGTGGTTGCAAACCCGGGAATTTTAATCCAGAAAGTTAATGTGACTTCGTGACAAAAGGTATCAGAAGGTAATATAATTGGCGCAATACGTGTGTGTGTGTGTGTGTGTGTGTGTGCGCGCGCGCGCGCGTGTGTGTGCAAGGGGGTGTCAGGCTGCAGCCCCAACCCCTCCCCCCAAAAGCGAAAGTTTACAAAACACAGATTTTGTAGACACTATGATATCGAAAGGATTTACTACCGAAATCGGCTAATGACTAGTACATTAAAATATCGAAAAATCTAATAAAACTTAAGAATGCGTGGATTGTTAGTTTTAATTTTCCCTGCAACCTAACTAGATGTCGGCTCGGAGATTTAGACATGATTTTCATAACAGTTTTTAAACTCAAACATGATTATATGTACCCTCAGGGTCAGTACCCCTCAAAAAAATCTGGGTGCGCCTATTTATAATTACGTGTGGAAACAGCGCACATTAGGGCTTGTACTCTTACAACAGAAGAGCAATGAACAACTACTGTCGCAAATCATTAGACAATCAAGGAATTATAAGTGAAGGAAGTCAATGACACATATGTGGTATATCGGGCTTCTTCACACACGTCATTTATATCTGTTTTCTTAGCTGGTTTTGACGTCGAATTTCGGTAGACTTACATCCCGAATGGGACGGGGGTAGTGTAAGCGGCATAGTAACTCGCTACATGCGGGACAGTTCTGGGTTCTAACTACAGTGGGGTAAGAAATTGTCTTCTCCATACGCATGCAGACCGGTCCTGGGGCCCACAAAGCCTCCTGTACAATGGGTAGCAAGGCTCTTTCACGGTGGTAAAGCGGCCAGAGCGTGGCGTTCAACACCCACCACCACCACCACCACCTAGCGTCGAGATTCATTCCGGTGGAGGTGACACCCTCTGTGCCTTAATGGCATGTTCACCTCACATCTCGAACAAGAAATAACGCTAACCTATCATGCTAGCAGCCCAACTGAAGTGGTTTAAATGCACCCATTACTGCCAATGTAAAAACAATTACTCTCACTCTCTATACCCAGGAATATATCAACTGCAAAGCTATAAACATGATTCGCGCGGTACCCAGTTCGAATAACGGCCTATTCAGATGTTTTGTTGTTTGAATGAGTTCTTCTAGAGAAGACTGTAAGACTAGATTTTTAACGATGTTCCAGCGCAGACGTTAGCGGCATGTATCGCTTATTACATTCGCCTCCTGGAATGTCAGCCATATTGGTGGGTAAATAAAAAATGAGGAGGAAGTACGGTGGAGGATCTCTTTGTAAGTTTAACGATTGATGACCGCTGCGACTCCCAAAATAAATCTTACAGCAGCTGAAGCAGGAGAATAAAGAAAAGAAAGGATCGACGTTGAACGCAGTGAATATTTCAGAATGGAAGTGGCTGGCGATAGTCCCGAAGGTACGAATTTCGATTTTATTCCACGCTTCTCTACCCCTCTACTTCCTGATGGAGGAAATTTTCATCTTATCGCGAAGTTATAATTCAGTCTTGTCTGGGCTTTAGGATCACTTTAAACTTCAACAATTCTCTCTTTGCTACTGCGTAACAGAAACATCTCTTTTCCAACTGTACTACTTTCAAGTTTATGGGTCACATTTTCTCCTGAACTTCCTAACAAAACTTGCAAAAACGCTTTATATGACAGTACGATCGCCTTCGCTGGTACTTAAATCTTCAGCATAGTAATGTACTACAAGCAGCAAATATTTTCATTCACGAATAAGCACATACGAAGAAATTAAAAGTTTCCAATTTAACTGAACATATTAGTCGTTTACTATGACAAAAGCTTTGAATGTAGCATGCATGGAAGGAGGAAAAATGTATATAGGATTTGAAGGAAAACCCTGATGGAAGGAGACCGCTTGAAAGAACTAGGCATATATGGGACGATAATAACAACATGGACGCTACACAAATAGGATGGGAGTGTGTAAAATGGATCACCTTCTGCAGAACAGAGACTGGTGACGGCCTCCTTTGGACAATATGGTAATGTATCTTCGGTTTCGACAAAATGCGGAAAAATCCTTAACTAGCCAACAAACTGCAAGTTTCCTGAAATCGGCTCCGTGCCAAGAAGTTACTTAATAATCGGTACACGTGCGTGCCGGTAGCCCGACTAAAGCTCCATTTGAAAGAATTATTTAAAATGATACGCGACATTATTAAACAAAAACACAATGCAGTAATATTTAGCTTAATTTGCACGTCACTTCAAGTGGGTATACATAATACGTTCACGGTGTGTAGCCGTACATGCTTTCTGACACACGGTGCGATGGGTGGGGGGGCTAATGGGCCGACGTTGAATTAAACCTGGAGAAGCAGATTTTAACATGAACATTAACTTAAGACGTATTCGTCTAGGGGCTGAAAAGCACAGGCAGCGATACAAGAACACACAATTTTAAATAGGCAACAGCACTATTCTCCTTATGTCATTGACACCCCTTAAACCTGCAGCAGAGATGAGAAAAAGAGAGAGGAGAAAAAGCGAGGACATAACAAGAGGAGAGAATAGAACAAAACAGAAAAGAAGATGACAGGAGGGAAGATAAGAGATTTATGGTTCATGATGGCCTGTCAGTAACTTGTATGTTTTAAGCGCACGTGTCACCATGACGACAAAGAAGTACATACAGGCTACATCACTTCGTTCCAGAACAACTATGTAAGCCAAATTTCATACTTTTCTTCTGAAATAAAATGAAATTTTTCCGATTAAATACTTTTTAGCTGACTTACAGTCTCCTCGAATAGCGAGCCAGTCGGTGTTGCATTATGAAATACACCAGTCCCTATAAGAAATATGATATACTGTAATTAATTTCCAGACCAATGCAACCTTATATAGCGATATCTGATATCTATAAATCGACAGGAAATGATACCAAAGCTCTGTACTAATCTCAGTATGGATAAAGAGTCCAGACATATCGCATAATCAACTGGCAGAATACAACTGCTTTTATTTAGCTGAAAATATTGGAAATAACGCAATTTGGATGTATAATTCATTTGGTTTGAGGACCGCGGTAGCACAGTAGTTAAGGTGCGGTGCTACAAATCGGAAGGTCGCTGCTTCGATTCCAGAAGGTGTCACTGGAATTTTTCATTGACATTATCCTTCAAATCGCACCATGGCCCTGGGGTCGACTCAGTCTCTCTAACAGAAATGATTACCAGGAGTATTTCCTGATGGTAAAAGCGGCCGGTGCGTATGGCTGACCTCACCACCAATCTGGGCCATTGTCACGTAATCTGGGAACCTTAACTCCCTGGAACCCTCTGGGCACCTCGGGCCTGTAATAGGACTGATTTACCTTATTAATTCATTTGGTTCTTTAGAAAACATACATAAATGAAAGGCTATCACACGTGTCCAATGCAAGTAAAGCGAGGATCATCTTCATTACTTGAGGAACTCAAAGTGTTTAAATTAAACTGTAATCTTGAGCTATAATTTAAATAAATAAGAATGACAATTTCAATTACGAAATAAGGCAACGTACAGTAGACCTTTCAATTACCAACATGGGAATTTAGAAAGCTCCGAACCTACAATACAATCTCCGATACTAATATAAACGTCGCCGATATCGATAAGTGATTCCATATCGACACCCCTACCCATTCGTGGCACTGCACTTTCAGGAACGCATGCGACTCTAGGGTGACAGGCAGGGCAGTTCTACACCCGTGGCTAATCACGTAATGAATCTAATAACACTTACAGAAACAAGACTTGACAACGAAACGCCGGCCTGGTATTGACATCGAACGGTTACACTACCAATCACACAGCACTACACACGGATATTAGAAATCAATGCACACGGTCCATTGCAACGATGTCTAATGGCAATATTTACACCGTAAAAAAACAAATGGCCATTCACTTGTAAGGAAACATAATTTCAGTACAATTTCTTTTAACTAATTAACCGTTTATATAACATAAAGTACTTACTGACCGTTCACAATAGCCCACTACTGTTCAATTAAAACTCACGTCTGATTGACCAAACTTATTCTCCTCAAATGACACTTTACAAATGACCAATTTCTCCTAAGAAAACGGAGCCAAATTCCAACGCCGAAACGTTTTGAACTTATTATCCTGAGACAACAAACAAAGTCCACGATATCGGTCACGAACATAACCATATAACACTTTCAAAACGACTTAGAAGTAACATTCTAGTTACTGCATTCACAATAAGCTAATATTCCGGTTACGAACCAATACAGAAAATATCCACGTATTTTAAAAACGAGTACCGCAAACTGTTTATCTGCGTAACACTTAACACTGCCCCTTCAAACAACGTACTGTCAACTTCACTGAATAATATACCTCACTACGTGACAATGGAGTAATTTCCGTCCGACATATGTGGACATTATATTACTAAGTATCATTTAATGCTGCCATCTTGCAGTGGTATACTAAGATTTAGTTTCCACGGAAACGAACGACAAACCGACAACCATTCCGATAAAAAAAAAATACTGCCCTGCTTAAACGAACTACACATTGATATTATATTATTACCTGCATGGCAACGGAGCGTAATGTAGTGTGCATATCCACACTGTGTGTGTATATATATTCTGTGGAAAAATTGTGAGATTTTGAATGTGTAAAGCATACAGTAAATACTGTGCTCTTTCATGTCTCTATTCGCCTGTTCCTACTATGATCAAAAGTAAATATGAGCAAACACTTCAGCATCGCATACACCCACTGACACAAGGTACAACATAATTTTAATCCGTCCAGGAGGCACACGAAGGTTACAGATGGAAAAGAGTGAAAGAGAAGGAGGACAGGTACACTACTACAAGAGGTTTCGAAGCAAGCGTTGAGTTTTACTGGAAACGAATGGACTTTAATTTTACTCCACCATACCAACCTCTTATAGAACAAGTACACAAATGAGCTCATTTATATGCCCTTTTTGTGAGTCAGGGAACAATGTGAAGTTTACTTTATTCTTGCATATGACGCCATGTGGCCAGTCACAAGAGTGTCAAAGCTCCACAGAATATGATGTCTCCAACGTCAGGTTAGTATGGAGGAAACAGCTTCCCCTGAAACCTCGGCGAAACTCTGACAGACTACAGAGGGCTACACAAGTGGAGGCAGCGGCTTTCCATAAAACGCGGGCACAATTCTACCAGACTACACGACGTCACAACCCAGAAGATAGTAATGGTCATTGTCTCCGCTGTGAGACCCTCAAATGTGTCGAGATGGTGACGAATGGGTGGCGCCCCTACGTAACCTGACCACAGGCCAGAAATATGCCAAGCTGTGAAAGAAGACCTTATAAACGTGCGGACACAACGTCGGATGCTTAGAAACAAATTTAGTAATTGTGTATCGGAAAGGACGTGTAATAAATTCGACTGCCGGTTCTCGGCTAAATGTACACAGCTATCAACGACAGAATTACAGGAACGCTGCAGTAACGTCAAAAAAGGCTGAAGACGACCGCATGATAACAACATGACAAGCCGGAAAGAATATGGTGAAGGGAAGTACTTCCCCGGGAAATAAATTGGCCTCAGTGTGAAAGTAAGCAGCAACAAATACCTGGTACCGAACTAAAGAATACGCACTTGTGCCTCCACTTCCCTTACGACTTTACGGAATGGTGCTTAATTCAACACAACAGCCACTTTACCTTTACACCAAGGAGCTCCATAATTTGTACTCATTGAAATTTGTCACGGCAATGGAGTGAAGTAGGATGGAGGGGCGATAAATGTAGCACGAAAGGACGCGAAACGCGTACGAATTTCCAGTCAGAAGACTAGAAGGGAAAAGAGAAGCAGGAAATCTTGGTACAGATCATACTATTAAAACGGGTTTACACTAAATGAAATGCAGACTGGATTCGAGTGGCGATAAACTTCTGGTTACATAACAGGCGAGGAATTTCACCAAGCAAAAAACAGTCAGCTTCTAAAGCATGTCTAGGGTCCATGGAGCACTCAGATGACAACTAACCACCTGCAGATGAATATATTCAACTTCTTACTCGTCGAGTAGAGCATAAACTTACATCAAATTATGTCAGATGATGGACGACGTTCATTACAGTACCAACCACTATCAAAGACCTTCACCGAAACACGTTTATGTAAGCGAGTCATACATTTTGCACAAGTCACCATCTGAGTAACGAATGTGGTGCCTTTAAAGCGCAGACACATCGGAAGGTCATGTTTACTTTACAGTACCAGTGAGATTACACAAGGCAGAGATGAAGTAGAGACGCAGCACTGCAGCCTCCCAGATGGACGATATTCCTCCACTATGACTAGGATGTAAACAGCAACTTCAACCGAAAACGATACCGTGCATCTCCCCCAAGTTATGTCAAAACATCCGCAGTTTATATTCTGAAACAATCTTTGTCGTTCATGTACTAAACAGCCCCACAGGACAGTAGACTTCAAAGACAACTGTCTTACAAAACGTTCATGACATAGGCGAATAACTGAACCCATCATCGGCTAGGAAGACAAGAGAAGGCGAAAGGTATGAATATAGCTGAGATACATTCAACACGGCCAAGAATTTCATGTGACAGTTCACAAAAATCTGGCATTAATTAGGGCCTACTTTAGTCACACTCGACGTCCATCTCGGTACAAAGCTAATGCATGACACTAGGAGCATTAACTAACTGGGTCATATAGAGTGAAAATATTTTTCCATACAAAGCGATAAGGCATGAAGTTATTATTTCTAGCTGACTGGACAAATCTACTAATTTTACAGATTATGATTACAAACAGAAGAGTAAAACCGACGCAGCAGACATAGACGATTTCATAATCGTATCTCACACAATCAACTCAGCCCTGTATTTAACACGCTTAGCTCGCATATTCCTGCAACAAAAAATTTAACCTAATTTTAAACTTCTGAAACTGATTTTCAATTACTCTTCGGCCACAGCCATTCTGTCTAATATGCGTGATTTAAGGCTTCCACCGCGAAGCAGTTAAGAACTGCGCTCTTCTGTTTCATTACGCAGCGAGTAGTGGTAATTTCTTAGCGATATTTCGGAACAACCTATCGGCTCCATCCTCAGGGTTAAACAATCCAAGAACCCTCGGGATGGGACTGAAGGGTTGTCCGGAAACTTCGGTAAGAAATTACCACTACTCGCTGCATAATAACCCGGAAAAGCGCAGTTCTCAATCAGTCTACTAGATAAGAGGAGTGCAGCAAAAAAACAGTGACAAGGAAAGACAGACGGGGGACGGGGTGCGTGAAAACATCATCGAGATTCGGCTAGCTGTTCTTCCTCATCAACTTCACTCTTCACTTTTTCTCATCCATAGTAATAGCTCGAATCTAAAGGGTTTACTATCAGGGGTCTTCCAGGTAGATTAGATTCGCATGAGTTAAGTGACAGAACCGTTTATCAGAACGCAATGGAGCACATTTGTAATATAATTTTGGTATTAATACGATTGACTGACTGATGATAACCCGTTACTTGTGATGAAATAATACGTTAAATGTGATTGTGATCAAAGCAGAATATCTGGTCACTGATCATCCAGAATGGCCTGCCCAACTACATTCAGCCAGCCAACCATTTATGTTAGAGGGATATGTCCATTTACGGGAAGATAAGCCCAATTTTATTCCATGTGTGCATTCCCTTTGTGAATTGGTAATATACCAATGCTAAATGAAACGCATTTTAGAAACAGGGCTACAATAATCATAGCCTACTACGAACATCAGATTGATTAGTAAGATAAAAGTAAAATCATATCAATAAAAGGATATTTACAGCCAACGGACCTGGCGATGTGAATATGTTAAATGCAACGATAATTAATACAAACTACTGACCATGATTTACTGCCCAAAGGCAACTTCTGAATTGACATTTACAGTCAGTAATATAGCATATTCCTGCCATATGGTGCTAAACGTTTTACAGTTGCACCCCACATGACAGCACAATCGCGCGCGCACAGATTCGGCCATCACGGTCACGCAAATTAACAAATGTGTCATTAAATCCACATTAATATTACACACATCAGCATACAAGCAGTGAAGATTATGCGAATTAAATTTGGGTGACTGGCGAGTATGCAAGCAACAATGCATCTCGTTAGGGCTTTAGCAGGTCATATCCAGGTTCGAATGCCGGAACTGACATCCTGCAATGAATTTCAATTGACCGGCAGTTGAAATTAACGATATGATTTGCTGCCAGACCAGGCAAAATTGAGTTTCAAAAAGCGAATTCCTCTCAACTTGGAACAAACGGATTATTTCAAAGGGCCGAACTAATATATTCCAAAGTTCCTGTCGTCATCACGTACCAGTATTTTGAAAACAATTCACTTCTCCAGCAGGTTCTACACCTGTAGTCCATAAAGCGTCTGCTCACAAACCCAAAGGTACGCATCGTCGCCATGTTTGTAACTGTTTTCTTACAAATAATACTTCACAATATTTGTGGGCGTGTTGATGATCTACGTGCACATTAGACTGCAAGTCGCTAGAGGTTGCGCTTCACCCGTTATCGCCAAAATATTAATATGAAATTAAAAAAAAACAGTGTTTCCGAATGTTCAAAGCACACTACGCGCAGCCTGCACGGTGATCTCTGTATGTTCAGAAAGGTAAGGAGGCGATGACGGAGGGAGAAATGCAATTAAGTAGCTGGCATGATGCACAGTGATTCCTAAGAAAACCTGTGATTTGTTATCGTTCTCACAGGGGCTCTCCAAGCTATCCTGAGATAGGTTATAACGTAATCCACAACCCCTAACCCACTTACTTAAAATCCATTTTAATAGTATCCTCCAACTATACATTAGATCTTCCAGGTGGCCTCGTCGTTTCATCTTTCCAGAAACAACTTTGTATGGTTGTAACATGTTTCCCATCTCTGCCGCACACACCGAACATCTCGCCCTGTTCGCCAAAGACCTAATTACTGCATAATCTTGTCGTGATAGCCTACATCACGTTCACACACTCAGGTGTCTTCCTTGCTTGTGTATATCCCATTTATGATAACAATGTCCATTAAGCCTCCATTCTCTGAAGCACAGCCAACGTTGACACTGTATGAGACTTAACGCGTCCAATGCTTAACTTAATATGCATAACTTTAGGTGGCCACTACACCCCAGAATTACTGCACGGCTTTCGCGTTGACGTTCTGCACTAGTAACTAGCTGGTAGAGAACCTCCAATGGACACAACCAACATTAATTAAGGTCACTTATTTATGTTTGTTGTACATAGAGCCAGGCCTGCGCACCGCATGGCAGACGCAAGCAGCTCTCAGCTTCACCTGCTGAAACCTGTCCCTGGACTACACGTAATTTCACCAAATACATTATAACGCTCTTATCGACCTTCTTAGACCCAGTATATGGAGACGGCAAATTCCTGCGTAAAATAGGTGGGGTGGCAACAACCACTTACCAATAGACACGGCCCTATACACCGTACGACGTGAATCTTTGTACTATACGGCGTTTGCTTTGGACAGAGTCATTGCAGCACGCGGTCACAGGTCTTAGAAAGGGGGATAGATCTGCAATGGACACACCTGTGCTTGGGAGGTTTCCGACTACTTATCTCGTTACACAGCAATTCCGTCTGCCTGTCTATCCAGGCTTGGCCTCTGCTTTAGGTATGTGCGCAAACACCAACATGAGAGAGAAGGCGTCATTAAATAGTACATACATATAAAAGAGTAACACTTCGTCTGTCCACGCCAGGAAGCCAAACAGGGGAAGTCGGAGTACAGCTCCACTAATTCTTAGCATTGGCACTAAAACGTGAGAGGTCACCTTCACGCCCCGGCCGCTTTAAGGTTGGGAAAGAATTCTGGTGAACACTAAACAGGAGACTGGTTGGGCCCCAGAGTCGGTCTAAACCTTTTGGAAGACAGAAAAATCTACCTGCCGTAATAAGCCAAATTTACGACTTCTGAAAGGGTTAATCTGGAAACGTGTGCGGGACGAGGAGGGAGCGGTTGCTTTGTACAAGACTTTAGAGTCATCTGCCTTCTTATCGTTGCGCAAAAAAATATAGGTTGATGCTTCCTGTAGTTTCCTCTACGACGCTGTCCGTATCTCGGACGGTACGGCGTCAACGGCAGGACAAGTGGGGAACAGTGAATTGGAAAAGTTTGGGAAAGAGATAGCTATGGTTTAATCGAAGTTCCACGTACGAGTTTTCTAGACGGACTGAAGAAAGCCACAAATAAAGCAGTCAGAGCAGTCGGTGTCCTGCCAGTAGTTGGAACCGAGCACTTCCCACATGCAAATCTGAAGCCTTACCGCTACACCCACCCGCGCAGGCCGGTAATATAAATATGCCGGCATTACATGGACCCATTAACTTTATTTAAATTAGATTACACTTTTATATTCCTAGCCTTGATTTATCCTTATATTGGTGTACAGTTTATTGTAGCTGTAAATTACAGTTAACAAATCAGTCGGCAAATCTGAATATGTGTCATTATATAAGGATTAACAATGACCTATTTAATCCTTCGTTAATGTCGTTAAAGACCTTTCCCTCATTTAGGGCGTGAATTAATATCGAATCTCATTACTGATATATCGATCATATAGAAATGCCGTGCGTTTCTACTCACGAGAAAATGATGAAAATTAACACAGGAAACCGTGAAGGAAACGAAGAATAGTCTGAAGTAGTAACTAGAACAGTGACATGATTGCATTTAATATAAAGACAACATATTTTTCAGGCAACTAGCTACAGGCTTCGATTCATCTTTAATTCGTTATAAGGCCAAGGCCAAGATTCTGTACATGTCCTCCACGAACAGCGAATTTGTGTGTGTATTGTTGTCATTACGAACATCTTATAGTATCGACGACACATGAATTACTGTGTGTGGCACAATGGTGGAATAACACCGTCAGAGGAAAACCGGAGAACTCGGAGAAATATTTGTCCCAGTGCGACTCTGTCCACCACAAATCCCACACAGAACAACGTGATATTCACCTAGGGCCTCCGCAGTGCAGGGCTGGCGACTAACCATCTCAGTCATGGCACGACCATTACTGGGAAATTGGGACGTGACCTGACACTTATATCCCGTACGAATGAGTTCATAGATGGTCTGCGGGAACTATATGATGTCAAACTATGGCGTCACACAGTGCAATTACATAAACACATCGGGCTAAGGATTACACTGTCGATTTCATTAATTACTACACTTCAAGCAGTGAATGGATTTCGAATTGTTTTCAGTCGAGTACAACTGCAAAGATTCTACACGCATATGTATACAACAAATGCTTGAGTGCGAGGCTTATACAGGGTGTTTCACGACTTTAGGGCATAACTGCAGGTGATTTCCTAGGTCTTTGTGATAAAAAAAAGTTCATATAAACATGTGTCCGATTTTGGACGGTTACGGAGTTATGATCGTTTTTTAATTCCCGTACACGTCCTCGTGTGAACCGCGTCTATCAGCTGGCGGGTCGCTATTTTTAGCCAGCTACGGACAAGGCGTTCCCGTTATCTCGACACTTGGAAGGTACCTAAGGCGTGCGGGGAAAGGCGTGCTACCCGCGCGGTTCACAACCGAGCGGCAGCCTGTGTTGCGGCCGGCGGTGGCATTTTCGAAAATCAGCTTTAAACACCGATAAATTCAAATTAAAGGTAATTTCACGAAGTTAACTTT
>Ga0131853_10014933_pt1 | contig 14216 bp, 27 predicted proteins | sample TergutLab28metaG_FD_92764 | JGI IMG/M metagenome (GOLD analysis project Ga0131853, IMG submission 92764) | Labiotermes labralis P1 segment gut microbial communities from Petit-Saut dam, French Guiana - Lab288 P1 (version 2) (version 2) | ecosystem: Host-associated > Arthropoda: Insects >... | reverse complement strand
TGTGTGTGTGTGTGTGTGAGTGTGTGTGTGGGTATCCAAGGGGGATTAAACAGGCAACAATTTCAGTTATACTTGTGATACAACAAAGCGGTGTAGTTTTTCAAGGCAACCACAAGGGTTATCATACCACAATCACATCCATTTTTGTGTTAATTAATGACGTGTTAAGTAATCAGTGTTGCAGTCGTCGTAGGAATATCGATTGAAACACTTGTGAGCTAGAAGCAGTTTACTTGCTGGAGGTCTACACAGGGTAGCTCCCGCAAAAGTTACACATTTTACAGACCACAAGGGTCTAACATTTAAATTCATAGAGAATCTCATGAGTAGTGAATTGAACAATTAGTGCAACAATTGCGAATTAATTCAAGCATTAAGTGCATTCATTGGTGACGTAATATAAATCTAAATTTGTTAAGATACATGTTATTTTTCATAACTGGTGTGAACATAAATTAACCAGTGGTAATCAGTTTTATCTATTCAATGTGAACCAGTTTTAATATAAGCAGTTATTTCCGCTTAAATAAATTCTTATTGAACCAGTTTATTACATTGGAACAGATTGTTCAACAATACTTGGGTTCGAGACATAGCGAAAACATACCACTCAACCACAAAAACAGGACATTAAAGAAACACACATATCACACACCACATGCACACACACACAAACACACTACACAGATTCACACACACATCACACATAAAACACTCACAACACATATACACCACAACCCTCACAAACACACACACACACAACCACACATAACATTCAACACTTAAAAATAAAAAATACACAATTACAATAAATATTAAACACCGCACACAAAAACACACTAGCTGACAAAAACACAACACACATATAACAAACACAGACCACACAAGCACACACAAAATACACACACACAACTCACACACAAACCACACAATAACAAACTCAAAAAAAAACTTAAACACAAACATTAAAAACACATATCTAAAATCCACACATTATCAAACACTACACATACAATACACACACATACGTAAACAGCATACACACAGCCAAAAACATAAAACCACACAGAACAAAGAAATTCACACAAATCAAACCACACAAAAATGTACACAAAAAAACACAACATAAGTACGCACAACATACACACCAAACACCCAAACACACATAACGCACACACGTACAACACACATCACACAAACACCATACACCACACACACACACACACACACGCAAACCCAAAAACACAATAATCACACAAAACACAAAGCACCAAATTAACACATACATCTCGCACAAACACGTACATCGCACACCCACATAAACCACGCAAAATACAAAAATCTAAAACACACACACTACACAAACACACAATAAATTTCGACGCACAACACAAAACACATAAACCATACATTTACACACCACAAATATACACATAAAAATAAATTCATATACAATACTAAAAACACCATACAAAGAGACACGCAAACACACACAACACACACTATATACACGTATGTAAAACACACGCAAACAAACCAGACAGACAATACACACACAATTACTCACACACAAACACACACCCCACACACACAAAAACCACTCTTACACACACGAACCACACACACAAAGCACACACAAACAAACAACACACACAAAAAACACACAAAGGGAAACACAGTCCCCTTGAAACAAAACAACACACACACATGACACACCACAGACACACGCCCTACACACACGACACACACCCACAAAACACACACAAACGTCCACACACTCACACACAAACCACACACACACAAGACAAACATATTCACACACACCTCACACACAGCACAAAACACACAACACAACACACACCACACACACAACAAACAACACACACACACCACAGGTACAACACACATACACACACCCACGCACATACTCACAGACACCCACAACACACACACACCAAACACACACAACACACACACCAAACACACACCACACACACTCACATACCACACACACTAACACACCACACACACACACAGCAAACACGCAACACATTCGAACCACACACACATACAAACCACAAAAATCACACACTCATCACACTCGAACACCACACATACCACACAACTACAAAAAACAAACACACACAAAACACACACTCATACACACACACACACCACACACAAGAGACACTCGCTCACACACACACTCACACACACAACACACACAGCTTACGCACGCACACACTACCGAACACACACCACACATAAACCACACACACACACACCACACATACACACCACAAACACCACACGCACATAGACACACCACACACAATCACACACACTACACACACACGAGAAACAAACACACAACACATGCACCCGGCACACACACCATACACACAGCACAAACCCACACAACACACATACACCCACACACACATAAACACACACTCACATAAAATCCACACACACACACACAACTTCACACACCACAACACACACTACACACACATCACACACACAAACACACCACACACTCTCACAAACAACCATCCAACACACAGTAAGTAAACACACAAAAAGCACACACACACCACACACACAGACATACACAGTCGAATATCACCCACACAAGCACCCACACACAAGTAATATACGGTCAAGTTGGGCTCGCACACTTATTGTGTAAAATAAGGTTACCTGAATGTTGTGCAAGAGTGGTCTAGGTGTGAAAAATGTGAACGAGTGTAAGAGTAGTACAAGTGAAAGTTCCGAAGTGGAGCTTTTTAATGCGATCCTACCGTTGCCACCCCTAAGCCGAAACGACCTCTCCGGTTCCGGTGCAAGAAGGTCGTAATTGCGGTCCGGGCACTATTCTTTCTTGAGCACAATATTAAAAAGCAATGGCTTTCGATTTTAATCCGAAGTTATTTAATCAGGTTGGCAGCTGCCGTTCAACTTGGTCCCCCTGCCCGATGCAAGAAGGTCCCAATTACGGTCCTTACTCATCTCTCTCTTTAGCATAATATTAAAAAGGATCGGCATAAGGACATTTATATTTAACCGAGGTAATTTAATCAGGTTGGCAGCTGCCGTGCAGCTTGTTCCCAGGGCCAGTTGCAAAAATGTCCCAAGGGCGTTCCAGGCACTATTCTTTCTCTAGCATAATATTAAAAATGATCGGCGTAAGGACTTTTATATTTAATCGAGGTGATGCATCATTGTGTGGCAGCCGCCGTCCACCTTGGTCCCCGATCCCGGTGCAAGAAAGTCCCAGCTGCGGTCCAGACACATATCTTTGTTTAGCATAATATTAAAAAGGATCGGCTAATGGACTTTTATCAAGTTGGCAGACGCCGTCCAGCTTGGTCCCAGGGCCCCGTGCAGGATGGTCCTAAGTTCGGTCTAGGAACTACTCATTCTTTATAATAATATTATAAAGAATCGGCGTTTGAATTATATATTTAACAAAGGTAATTTAATCAGGTTAGCAGCCGCCGTCCAGCTTGGTCCCAGGGCCCCGTTCTAGAAAGTCGTAAGTGCAGTATAGTTACTACTCATTCCTTAGCTTCGCACCGTGCGGTCTCCGGCTTCCACCTACGTAGCCACCCTACGCCAAGCAGCATGACTAGACGTCGGACAGATTCGTAATGAGACCCCAGACCTTCGGTTTAATATCCGAGGTAATGTAACGGTGATGGCAGGCGCCGTCCAGCTTGTTATCGCGGTGCCCGTGCAAGAAGGTTCTAAGTCACGCTATGTATTTAGCTTTGAGTGTAGTACAGGAAGATCCTACGTACTCTCTAGGCACTACATTTTCTTGAGCTTCGGGGTCCCCCACCCCTACGAAAAGCCCGACCGCTGGACAGATTGGTAACACGTGACATTCCACCGGAGAGTTTGGTAACTTTTAAAATTTTGGGCGGCCCGTCAGATGGCGTGATGGGGCGGGCGTGGTTGTTTGGGACTGTCGCAAAGTTTGAAATGAAACTTACAATATGGCGGGCGTGCCGCCGTGTGGATTGGTACAGGGCCGAGGTACGGAGACGTAGGAATGTTATATGTTACAGTGGTGCATGGACGTTGTACCTGTGAAGCTGTATAGGAAAAGGGATAAAAGGTGTGAGCAAAACAGACGTAAGGTAATATACATTTTGTATTAGCGAATTGAGGATCATGGATGCAAGTCCTAGAAAGAAAACAAAATACACATCAAATAATCCCTTATCTAGCTCTGTACATACAGCATAATTAGTATATTGCAGACGTCGGAGTTACAGGAGGATGAGTGGCAACGATACGACGCCGGGTGTTCTTTTCAGCTCCCTGTTTGGGACGATGAGGCCTGCGAACTATCGGCGACCTACGTCTAATGCCACTACTTCAAATTGTCCACTACGTTCAGGAATGCTAGCAGCGGGTAGGACATCCCTATTAATGGAATAGTTCCCAATTAGTTCCGTAACGTAATATAGCGCTTTTTTACTGTTTCGACGCGTGTGCTAGGGATGTCCGTGTCCGCTGCAAGCAAGATTACACGCAGGTTCTTTAGAATGTTTTGTTCCGGTAGCCGCATAGCTAACAATTTGTGCGCTGTCGTGGTATCGTCCATAGCCAACTATAATTGGCTCAGCCAAGTTGAATAATGGAAAAATGGATCCCATCGTGTTAACATCCGCAGGATCTGCTTCCACGACAGGCCCAGTGTCTCCTCCTCCAAGTCCGGCTCAGGAGAAAGGTGGTAGAAGTTTGGATTCCAGATGTTGGTGACGGGGGCGATGACCAGAACAGGCGAACTTCGTCGCCGACGCCTTCACCCTCCATATTTCCTGCCCACATTTCGTGACTTGTTCGTCAAACAGCTTCTGAAACAGAACAAAAGTACATGACGTCAGCAACCGCTAGCAAATAAATAGGACGTCGCTTGTACGTGACACCAACAGTTGGTGCTAGAACCGAAAGTAATATTAAGTCTACTGAAGGAAAATGAAATAGGACGTGACAGCAGGGCTCAGTAATTTTAAGTTTTATTCGGACTACTAATTGGTAAGTGATAGAAGAGGTTTTGGGTGTGTCGATCCTAAATAGGTATGTATCTTTTGTAGAGAGAGCAAGAAAATCATGGCTCGCAGATTCGAGATAGTGGAAGGGAATACGAGACAGTAGAGGCAGTACAATGCCTCAGGAAGGCAACTGACTTTGAGTTTAGTAACCCCTTCGGATAACTCGAGTCCCACAGCACATTTCCTAGCCAGTGTGAAAGATCTCATTGAGGACGCGTTACGCGATTTAGTCGATAGTGATATGGTGGGGATGATTATTCAAAATCAGGTAAACCCAAGTGACAAGCCTATCGGAATCAGTTTCAGGCGGAAAGATCAATTACCCGGGGACGTATTATGGAGCGTCTTTGAAAAAGTCTCCAAGTCGAATTCAAGATTCAATGCCCTGGACGAATTAGTTAGTCAGGATGCCCTTCGGTTTTGGTAAACGTGCAATTAAGAGTAGGGTAGACCGTTCTCCGTAAAGGCGCATCACAAGAAAATTGTCGTAGAGATGCAGGCAGAGCAGAACTGCTTGGCTCACACTCTATTAATGGCAAATGCCAAGTTAGAGAATGATCCAGATTATAAGGCGATTCGGCAAGGCAGGAACATTTGTCACGTAGTGCAAAAGCTACTCAAGACGACCGGCATAGATATGTCTAGGGGTAAGGGGAACCCAGAACTAGTCCGTTTCCAGGAACACTTTCGGGGGTGTAAGATAGTTGTCTACAACGGTCTGCGATAACATCATGTTTGAAGGGCCGGTAGACTTCACTAAATGACTCAATACACTTTACGATGATGTCGGACGACATTATCACATGAACACAAAACTTAATGGGGCAATGCCTAGAAACTATGTGTGTGAACGTGGAAGTCGGGGAATGCGCGCGATGTGGTAAATGGAAGCACTCGTTCTAGGAAGATCCTGTGGGTGCCCTGCTTTAATATCTATGCGAAACACGACTTTGGGGCAATAAGATCGTCGCTATAGCACACAACGCCAAAGCGTTTCACCTTCATTTTATACTGAATAGGGCGATCCTACTAAAATGGAAACCATAACTGATAATGAATGGTCTGAAGGTAATGTGCATGAAAATGGAGCATTTGGTGTTTCTGGACAGCGTGTCCTTCCTCCCGTGTCATCTGCGTAAGCTGCCCGAGACGTTCGGTTTGACGGCAACCAAGTCGTGGTATCATTACCATTTCAAAACTGAGGAAAACCTAGACAACATAGGTCCCATACTCGACGTCACGTATTATGGTGTGAACGAGATGGGTGAGGAGGATACGACGGAGTTTCTCGCGTGGTACGAAAGTCGGAAAGCGGAGGATCCTTTCGACAACATGCGCGTTCTGGAATCATACTGACAAGATAACGTCACGGTCATAAGACAGGCGTGCCGAGTCATTAGGCGCGAATTGATGTACATAGGGAACATAGAAGTACTTCTCGAATCAATAAGTATCGCGTCGGCTTGTAATGAGTTATTGCGTAAACGATACATTCCTCCCGACACTATAGGGCTCATACCGACTGGTGGGTAAAAATGCAATAACAAGTATAGTAAGAAGGCATTCATGTGGCTGATGCATATGGAAGAGACTGACAGATTGAATATAATGCACGGTCGCAAATTTCGCGAATACAGTCTCCTCGAATTGGCCCGCTTCAGTGTAGACGGTTATTGCCCCGAGACACGTATAGTCTACGAGTACTTTGGTTGACATTGTCACGGTCATAGTCCAAGCCGTTCCGTGACATCATCAACTTAAGAGGCGATACGCTAGCGGAAAATTAAAAGTGAACCATGTCGCGTCTTGAGCAGATAACGTGAGCGGAATACCTCGTCAAGGTCCAATGGGAATGTGAGTTTGACGATGTAGGGAGGCCCGAAAGGCTCGCGCATCCCATAGTAAAACAGAGTCCGTTGTGTACTCGTGATGCCAAGTACGGGGGTCGAACTGAGGCCATGTGTCTACACTACAAGGTACTGGAGATTAAGACCATTTAATATGTCGACGTCATGAGCTTCTACCCGTACATATGTAAGTATTTCAAGTTCCCCGTGGGTCATTCAGTCATTCACGTAGGCGATGCATGTAAGCATAAAAAAGCTTGCCTACGTAAGGATGGCCTGATCAAATATTCGTTCGTTCCACCAGAAATGCTCTATCACCCCGTCCTCCCTTTCAGGTGTAATAATAAGTTCATGTTTTGCCTGTGTAGAACGTGCGTCCTCACCTCCTCCTCCAGTGCAGAATGTGTGCATACCTGATATGAGGATCGTGCACTTACCGGTACGTGGGTAAAGGACGAGGTGAGTTTGGCCGTTGAAAAGGGATAAGGATACTCGAAATATATGAGGTTTACGAGTATCGGGTGACTCAATACAACCCCGAAACCAGCGAGGGTGGACATTTCGTCGAATATATAAATACAACAGGCTTGCGGTTATCCCGGCTGAGTGCACAGTCCCCAACACGAGGAGCGGTATGTGGAATCGTTTTGGGTGAGTGAAGGGATATGGCTAGAGAAGGAAGCGATTAGGTATAACGTTGCAAAACGAGATCTGGCCAAACTCTGTCTCAACTACATGTGGGGGAAATTGACGGAGCGGAACGATCGTACTATGACCAGAGTACTCAAGGAACCGAAAGAACTGTATGGATTCCTAGGCACGCACGGCTTCGAGGTGATGAACCTCGTGTTTGCCAGTGATGACGTAGTCTGCTTCTCGTGGAAGTATGGTGCAGAGGAAGACGAGTCTAGTCTGCGTGATACGAACGAGGTAATAGGAGCTTAAGTCACGGTCGATGCAAGAATCCATCTGTATCGTTATCTCGAAAGGCTGCCAGAGAACGCGATTTATTGTGACACGGACACTCTGATACACATTAAGCCGAGGGACCCACTCCAACTGATTAAAAAGGGGGACAAATTGGGTGACATGTTCTTCGAGTTGCGCCCCTCAGAGAACATTTCGGAAATTGTGAGTGTTTGGTCAAAGAACTACGCGTACATGTTGATGACCGGGGACCGTCGAGAAAAGACTATGTGTAAAGTCAGGGACAAAAACTTGAATTACAACGCGTCGAAAATAATAAATTTTGATGTCATCGGGTATATGATTTTGAAAGGAAAAAAGGGTGATGAACCCTCCGTCGTAAATGTACACATGGAAAACAAGATTAAACGTAAGAGGAATGGGGCGGAACTGTATCAATTGTCACCGAACCCGAAGAAGAACTATATAGAATTCATTTTTCAAGAGATGGCGATTAGGTGACAATAGCCCGTTACGTTTGGGTGTAAAAAGGGGAGGGTGGGAGAAGGTCGTGCCATAGCCTGACCATCCATGAGTGATAATCTTAAATTCAAGTATCCGTTCTCGTGTATAGTGAGTTGAAATAGCGTTTCGGGCAAAACGTCATTTTGCTTACGTCTGCTACAGAAATTCGACGCCCTCTGCACCGAACTAGATTTCGCCGGCGGCATAATCTCGTGTTACAGCAAGAAGACTGCAGTTCCGTCGCGTCAGCAGTTGCCATTAAACGCCACATATCACGAGGGCGTACCGGCGAATATTGGTGGTGGTGGTGACGGTAAACCGTGCCTCGTGATACTAGACGATATGTTAAACGACGTTTATTCTAAGCAAGTGTGTGACTTTTTTACGAGAAGTAGCCATCACAGAAATATCAGCGTGACTTTTTTTACGCAAAATCTGTTTCATCAGGGACGCAACTGTAGAGATATATCCTTGAATGCCCATTATTCGGACGCGTTGAAAAACGTCAGAGATAAGATGCAGTTCATCTACTTGGTCCAAAATTCTATTCCGAAGATAGTCTTGGGTTGTATAACGCCAACGTGGATGCGAAACAACGACCCCACGGTTACCTCATCTTGGTTCTGATACAAGACACGAATGACGGTCTGCTGTTTCGAAACAACATCTAACCGAAAGAATATCCTCCGGGCGGCTACTCCGATATATGCAATGAAGCGTGTGCGATTGAATTATCACGCCCTTCTCGTGCTCAAGACGGCCGAACCCAATTTCCGTAAATCCCTAATAACCAATATAACAAGGAACTCGTGAAATGTATTAGCGAGTGTGTGCTGAATGCCCTGAACGGCAATTTAAATTATCAGTTTGTAACACGCGCAAGCTGCAAAAACACAAGAGGCACGTGACACTCTCGGGCAAGATGAAACTCATAGTTCAGCGCGGGGGATTTCTACTGCCCCTACTGGACGCCATTCTGCCAACGATCGCCAAACTAATCTTTAGGTGCCACTCGCGTACTTTACAAACATGTTACGTAAGATGAACCTCGTCTCAGCCGATCACCAAACGGGAGACAAATGACGCCGCCCTCTCCCTTCGCCCCGCGATCGGAGGAAACGTAGTAGAGGCAGCAGACTTAATAGACAAAAACACCATCCGTATGAAGAATGGGTTAAATGCTACATAAGATTCGCGAGGCCGATATCAGACAGAAGAAGCAGACAAAGGCTATCTCTGCATTTCTGAGACGAGTAATGCCCGACACCGCGACGTCAAATTCTAACAGGGCGCTCTCCTCTTCCCCCAACCAGAGCTAGCAAAACAGTTGATAGTACCTAAAATTGAGGCTAAAAGCCTCTACAGAAAAAAAATAGACGCGACTCCACTCGCCAATTCCTTCGACACTGAAGGAAATATTATACGAGACCCCTAATCATGGATTCATTCCTGCAATCGGTGATGATGATGATGACGTCACGGAGGAGGAAGAGGGGGCACAGACGGAAGAAGAAAATGTCGGAACCGCAGCTAGTCCACCGAGAAGCAGACGTTTTCTCGATACACAAAACGGTATCCGTAAGAATGGCGAGCAATTGATGATAGATGATTCCCCGGTGTTTATACATCCCTATTAGATTTTTCACCATTAAGGGGACCGCGTTTCTATAGACGGAGGGGCTGTGGGATCTATTGACGCGGAAGAACGTGATTACGGAAGTTGTTAAAAAAAGCCTTATCAAAAGACGTATAAGAAAATATTGATAAAACTAACGCTCATTTGAACAGATATCAGCCTGCAGATAACATTAATATAACGCGTTGAAAAAATTTCGCGATGTCATTGCGCCACTCTTTGCGAAACCGAAGGGACGGGGTGTCGGATGCGCGTTAAGACGTAAGTCGATAAAGTATTTAAAAAAATGCCTGCTGCTACTACTAGCAGATTATATTATGACCTTGCCAAACCGTCGGCCGTTTCGACACTGCGGAAATTTCTGTCCGCGATAGCGGCGGTGAAAAAGAAAAGTAAAGCGACGTCGAAGAAGAAGTCTGTTGACGCCATGAGAGCGTGGTTAGAAAAGCAGGATGCCTATACATTTCATAGACCGGCGAGGAAGCGTTTCGCACGTAATACCTTACAGTGACTAACGTGATGGACGTGTGGGAATTCGATCTGCTGGATGTACAGGTCTACGCAAATTATAACGATAAAGATAGTGGAAACGAATCGCGATAGATTTTAGAAATATTTTACATATAAAAATACCTACAGATATATCGATGTTCTGACCGAATTTGTCAAGGCATACAATGACGCAGTTCACTCGAAGATAGGCATGGCGCCCTCGAGAGTCACCGATTCGTAGGTACTAGCGATATGCAAGAGGATGGAGGCTCGGAGATGGTGCGCGTTCGCGTCGCTAAAGAAGAGACGCATAAGGTATGGCAGCACGTACGCATCAGCAAAGAAAAGATGCGGTTTGCCAAGACTACCGAAAACAATTTCAGCACCGAGATATTAAGGGTCGCGAAAGTAACCGAGACGCTGCCTTGAGTCGTCTACGAGCTCGAGGATATAAACCGCACGCCCATAGAGGGTCAGTTTTATCGCAAGATACTAACCCCGTACGAATAAATGACCGGACCGCTTATAAGAGGGTTAGGCGAGGAAATCGCGAATATCTCGTCCGCTGGCGAGGTTACAGTCAGGACTTCGAGTCTTGGGTGCCTGCAGCTAGCGTGAAGAACATCTAAGTATGGCGACGCAAAGCACCTTTTACGTCATTCTGTTCAGAAATGCCTCGCGAGATATCTACGAACAGAATAAGCACGCCGATTTCACGGTGAAACTGGCTCACGCCGTGGACCTGGGTTCGACCTCCAATTGGGAAGTGTGGCCTGTGAAATTTCGTGTTTCTCCTCGGCGCCAATAGACGACGGCCCGCCCTACAACACTTTAACCTGATATCACCGCAATTTATGGGCGAAAGCAGCGTCCGCAGCATTCGGACATTCGTTTTCCCCCACACATTTTTGTGTCAGCACGAGTTTCGAAACGTGTATTATGTGCCCGTTGAACAACGGAGATTTCAGGACATTCCAATCGAGTTTCTGACGATCGAAGGTCTCCACATCCCCTTCGAGGACAGAACGAAACACACATTTTCGTAACAATTAAAAGTGGTAAAATCTCTAAAACGCGGCGTCGCCATCTTGAATAGGACATTTATAACGATGAATCCTTTAAACGTGTACTACCTAAATCAGGCGGGTCCCGGGCTTACTACTCCGGGGATTAGTCCCGTTTATTCCACCCTCCTCTACCTTCAACGAGGACGCGAGATAAGAAATTTTTCCGGCAATATCTTCCGCTGGGTCCGTCCAATCCTATGGAGTGGGCCAAGGCTCACTCAAAAATCAAACAAATCAAAAACAGTCACACCTCACAGACACCACAAACACAACCACACACACCGCACACCCACAATCAAAACCAATACATACACACTATAAAATCCAAAAACACAACAGATAAACACAAAAACACACATATAAACCACACCAAGTACAAAAACACAAACACACAAAAAACCCAAAACTCACACACACACACACACACACAAACAAACCGCACAAACACAATAAACAAACACCACACAAAACAACGTACATACACACACTCACACAAAAACACACACATATCACACAAACATCATAATATAACGCACACACACCACACAAAACCCTCTCAGACACACTCACCCAAAAACACACACACCAAAAAACACACTACACAGACCAAAAAGACACAAACCACAAACAACATACACACACACTCACAAAATACACACAACACCCAATCACACACCACAAACCAACAAACATACAACACACACAACATATACACATAACAAGCACGCATAACACACACAAACACACACACAAACACTCATCTCACGCACCCACACACACACCGCAAACACATTCATCACACACATAAACAGCACACAAACACACACACACACAACTCACACACACTCAAAAATTTACACACACCAAACCAAACACGTACACATAACACACACACACATAAAAACACACACCACACACACACACACCATACACACACGCGCACACACACCTCACACACACGCACATACACACACACACCAAAAACTAACAACACCACACACACAAACTCACGACAAACACACACACCATACACACACACCTCACACTCAAACACCACACACGCACAAAAACCTCACTCACTCAAACACTCACACACAACTCAAATACCACACACAAACCTTACACGAACACAAAACACACAAACACACAAACAAAAACAACACACGCACATACACATCCCACACACACAAAAAACACCATACACAAAAACACATCAAACACAACAAGCACATGAACACCACACACACGAAACACAAACACACAGCACACACACTATGAACACACACACCTAAAAAAACACAAAACACACACGCACAAAACAGAAACACACACAAACTACACACATACCACACACACACACCACATACATACAATACACATTCCTACACATCACACACACAATAAACACACACCACACGCAAAACATACAAACACACTAAACACACATAATTCACACGATCACGCACACGATCACACACGCAACCACACATGCAAACAACACACACACCACTTACACACACAAAATAAATACACACATATACACACACCACACACAGACACAAACACCACACAAAAACGCAACACAACCGCACAAACAAACAACACATACCATACACATCACAAATACACCACACTAAAAACACACATTACACACACACCATACAGACACAAACAACATTAAAACACACAAAACAAACACAACACACACAAAACACACATAACACACATACACACCATACATACAAACACACACAACACAAAAGCCTACACACAAACGCACCACACGCAAGCACAATCCACGCACACAACGCACACACACCACACACACACACTACTCACAAACACACACACTCACAGAAATACTCTCACAAACACACACACACAACACACACACACACCGCAAGAACCATACACACACAACACTCACACCACACATGCACACACACACACACCACACACGGGCACACACACCACACACGCACACAAACACACACAGAAGCACACAAACACACACAGAAGCACACAACCACTCTCACAATATACACACTCACCACACACTCACCACATAAAAACACGCAAACACACACCACACACACACTCACCATACACTCACTACACACAGACACACATACACACAAACACACACACCACACACGCGCACGCACACACACATTCACCACACTCACAAGCACACACACACAAACACACACACACTCACTCACTACACACACGCGCGCGCGCGCTCACACACACAGAAACACCACACACACACACACACCACAAACACATTCTCACTCACACACACACTCACCACACACGCATACACACATACACACACACCACACATACAAACACACCCACACCGCACACGCGCACACACACTCACACACTCACCACACACACACTCACCTACACACAATCACACACACACATCAACACACTTACACTCACCCACACACATACACCACACACACACTATCACATACACACTCACCACACACTCACCACACACACAAACACACATACACACGCACCACACACACACATACTCTCTCACACACACACACTCACCACACACACACACACACACACACACACATTCTCAAACAGAACAAAAACACATACACTCACCACACACTCTCTACACACACACATATATACACACACACCACACACA
>Ga0131853_10014932_pt1 | contig 14216 bp, 9 predicted proteins | sample TergutLab28metaG_FD_92764 | JGI IMG/M metagenome (GOLD analysis project Ga0131853, IMG submission 92764) | Labiotermes labralis P1 segment gut microbial communities from Petit-Saut dam, French Guiana - Lab288 P1 (version 2) (version 2) | ecosystem: Host-associated > Arthropoda: Insects >... | reverse complement strand
ATCTTACGCTCCTATATTCACCGCTGAGCACATGCTGCCACCACTCTGAATTGTCTTTATACCACTGTATAGTGAGTGCAAGACCATCTTCAATGTTTGTTTCAGGCAACCACCCAAGTTCATTATAAATCTTTGTTGGGTCAATACCGTAGCGCAAATCATGCCCTGCACGATCTGTGACATAACTAATCAGCGACTCGTCTTTTCCAAGCGCCTTGATGATTTCTTTAACAACGGTTAGATTAGTTCTCTCATTATTTCCACCTATATTATAGACTTCGCCCGGTGTGCCCTTACGCACTATAAGGTCAATAGCCCTGCAATGATCAAGAACATATAGCCAGTCTCTTACATTCTCGCCCTTTCCATAGACAGGCAACCTGATATCATTCATGGCGTTAGTAATCATCAGAGGTATGAGCTTTTCGGGAAAGTGATAAGGGCCATAATTGTTGCTACAACGTGAAATAGTAATTGGCATTTTATAGGTTCTGGCATACGCCTGGCAAAGTAAATCAGCTCCTGCTTTTGATGCAGAATATGGGCTTGATGTATGTATTGGAGTTTCTTCAGTAAACAATAGGTCGGGTCTGTCAAGTGGCAGGTCGCCATAGACTTCGTCTGTAGAGACTTGGTGATAACGCTTTACGTCAAATTCACGTGAAGCATCCAGAAGCACCTGTGTACCGAGAATATTTGTTCTGAGGAAAATTCCGGGATCTTCGATACTACGATCAACATGACTTTCGGCAGCGAAGTTTATGACATAATCGGGCTTGTATTTTTCAAAGATAGACCTTATTGCGACAGGATCGGCTATATCAGCTTGCTCAAAGTGGAAATTTTTATGGTCTGCAATTGGTGCGAGTGTTTCCACGTTACCGGCATAGGTGAGCTTATCAACGCAGACGAGAGTGTCTCCAGGATATCTTGCGATTTGGTCATGAATAAAGTTTCCACCGATGAACCCTGCGCCGCCTGTGACTAATACTTTCATTACTTCAACTCCTTTAGAAGTGGTGCTTTCATATCTTTATCAGAAAGCATTGGAGTGTTGCAACCCCAGTCTATCCCTATTTCGGGATCTGACCAGAGCACTGCGCCGTCATGTTCAGGACTATAGTAATTATCTGTCTTATATACAACCTCAGCATCATCTGTGAGGGTTATAAAAGCATGACCAAAGCCACGAGGAATAAAGAGTTGTTTTTTGTTTTCAGCAGATAATTCAACAGCTACCCATTGAGTAAATGTTTTACTATCAGGACGCAAGTCAACTGCATAGTCCATGATCTTTCCTGCAATGCAACGAACGAGCTTGGCTTGCTCCATCGGCTTTTTTTGAAAATGAATACCACGAAGTGTGCCTTTTTGTTTGGAAAGCGAGTGGTTGTCTTGAACAAAATCGCAAGTTATTTGCGATGTTTTCTTTTTGCTGAATGTTTCCATAAACCAGCCTCTTGAGTCGGCGAAAACTTGAGGCTCAATTATTAGTACGCCCGAGAGCTTAGTTTCCGTAACTGTCATTTATCGAATTCTCCCACTCAAAACTTTTCTGAGATACTGCGCATATTGTGACTTTCCATAGCCGTCGGCAAGCTTTTCAAGTTGCGAAGCACCTATAAAATTCATTCTATAGGCGACCTCTTCAATTGCAGCGATTTTGATTCCTTGCCTTTTTTCAACAGCCATAATAAAGTTTGATGCATCCATTAGGCTGTCAATTGTGCCGGTGTCAAGCCATGCATACCCACGGCCTAATAATGTGACATCGAGAGTTCCTTTTTCAAGATAGATACGATTTAGGTCTGTAATTTCAAGTTCGCCTCGCTTACTGGGAGTGAGGCTTTTTGCGTACTCAATGCAAGCGTTGTCATAGAAATAGAGTCCCGTTAAGGCATAGTTAGATTTTGGATTGGCGGGCTTTTCTTCAAGTGATATAGCTTTGCCATTATTATCAAATTCAACAACACCAAATCTTTCCGGGTCGTCAACATAATAGCCGAATATTGTCGCCCCACCTTTTTTTTGTGCAGCCTTTTGAAGTAAAGATGAAAAACCATTGCCATAAAAGATATTATCACCAAGCACCATTGCACAGTTATCATCTCCGATAAATTCTTCTCCGAGAATAAATGCTTGCGCAAGTCCGTCGGGGGAAGGTTGGACTTTGTAAGAAAGGTTTATACCAAGTTTTTTTCCGTCTCCGAGTAGGCGTTCAAAATTAGGTAAGTCAGTTGGAGTTGAGATTATGAGTATATCTCTTATTCCCGCTAACATTAAGGTTGATAGCGGATAAAAAATCATTGGCTTGTCATAAATTGCGATAAGCTGCTTGCTGGTTACTTGAGTGAGCGGGTAAAGTCGCGTTCCGGCACCACCGGCTAAAATTATGCCTTTCATTATGCCCTCCTTCAGTTAGAATTACTTGGGTCAATATCTTTATCAGGCCTCACGGCTACGCAATATAGCAAAAAGAATGTCACGGCAAGAGGGAAAAACCACTGATATTGATATATTTGCCAACCAACAACTAACATTAAAGTACAAAAAATTATAAAAGAGGGGAGAATTGCGGTTAACAGTATCTGTTCTTTTCTCACAAAAAGAAATACTAGCACATATAAAAGCAATATTACAGATGTACCTGTTCTCCAAAATAATATATCAGATAGCTGATGTGCAAATGATGTTCTTGCGATTTTATCCGGGAGAACTGTAAAAGAATTACTTACAAACCACTCATAGTTACCCGGTTCCACATTTTGAAGATGTGTAGGGAGAATAGATGGGTCTATAACTATGCTAATGCCTTTTGTATAGGGGCTTAAGTGGATGCCTGAAAAAACACTCCAAAGGCTATCTGTACCATCAAGCCTATCCTTTATAACAATATCAGGATAATAAGTGAGTAACCTAAAATACATATCAAAAATTTCGCTTTGCTCAACATTTGAAAGGTCAAGCCTTGGATATCCCCAAGAAAGTCGGTCAGAGTTTGATGGTACATGTCTGTTCCATTCATTTCGGGGAAGCATTCTATCAGCTAAATCTATAATATCGTCAGGCAAATCTACTCCTAATTGCATTGCAGTGGCCAACGGAGTAATAAGAGGGCCAAGAACGATAGGAACAGCCCCAGTTGGCGACTCAGGTCTAACCACTCCAACTGCGTCAAAAACAGGGCCTTGAATTAGCTGCATAATTGCAAAAACGCAAGCAAAAGAAATAAGCAAAAAGGCCTTGACCTTACTGAAATATCGAATGGTTAAAAAGATTATTATAATTCCAACAACATATATTGCGAAAATTGTATTTTGTCTGGATAGCCCAAGAAAGGCCAGTGCTAAGGAAAGTGAAGCAAGCATATACCACTTACTGCAAAACCATGATAAATCGTCAATTAAGCGTATAAGCAGATAGAGCACCCACAGATTTATTACAGCACTGAATGGGCTAGAAGAAAGTAAAAATAGCATCATATAGTTGTTGGGTAGTAATGCAACAAATCCCGCTAAAATAAAAGCAACATGCGCGCGAATTCCTTTTTTATAGAAAAATGCCAGAAACGATGCAGTTATAGCTGAGAATGCTAAGATTTGAGAAAGAACATAAACATATGGTGTTGTGGCTATTTGCGCAGTTAATTTGACAAAAATTTGAAAAAAAGGCGGATGGTTTGTTGTTATCGGATCAAGACCCAAAGCTCTGGGCCAGTGTGAACCAGCACCATCCGGTGTCATAATGGCAGGATAGTAACCAAGACTAAAAAGAAACAAAATAACGAAGGTTATTCCGAAACAAATTGAACGAACCTTGATAATTTTTGATCTATCTTCAACTTCTATACGCTCTTTTGAAAAGTGCCTGATTTTTTCCATGCCATAAATAAAAGCAAAGCAGTATGGAAAAAGGGCAACAAATAATATGCAGAAAAGTGCTAAGTTGTTTTCTGTAAAAGTGAATCGTGGAGTAAGCATAAAGAGATTTCGTGCAACAACAGCAAATGTAAAATACAACTGGACTGCAACAACAAGAGCAATGATTGGTTTGGACTTATATTTTTCCATAAATTCAGGTTGTGGTTTACAATAATAAAAAAACATAAAAACAACAGGAACGGAAAGAACGAGCACACGAGTTATATTTGCTTGATCAATAGCTAATAGATTTATAAAAAATCCAACCGAGAATAGAAGATGTGTGGCAAAAAACAACCTTTTCTTTATTGCGCAAATATATAAGAAAACAGTTAGCAGAGCTAAGAAAATGGTAAACCTAAGTGCTAATTCTATTAACGAATAACTTTGAAATATTGAAGCTGGATAAATACTTATGTGATAAGCTACTCTACGTGCATATTCATCAAATAAATCCACCTCTATTACACCATCTAGAGTTTCAACAAGAGCCAAGCCGCTCCATGCATGTGATAAGAAGTCAATCTGATGCTGCCCCGGTGGTAGCATTATTGTAATGGCAGAAGGCTGGTCACGATATGAAATTAGATTCGTATAGTCATAACCCTGTCTAAGATCCCAACTATCAGGGACATCAATGTCAGCGAGATCCAGAGTCAGCCCGTTTGCAATAATGTCAAGGATCCAGGCTTCTGTGTGATTATCGGGATTATTAGCACTTGGCAGACCTTGCGCAGTAATGGTTACAGGCTGGTGTGCTTCATGTGTTCTTGGAAAAAAGAATTGTGGGAAGGCAGTGGAAAACAACGCAACTATGAGGGTTGCGATTAAAACACAACACACAATTTGCTTGACATTTGGCTTATCAGAACCAAAGATTCTTGTTAAAACTCTTTTCAAAGCTTTTACCCCAGTCTTTTTTATTTATTCAGACAAGTATTAAAATAGAATTTGAAATTATCAGTCATTTGCTTCCAGTTCCATTTTTGGATATGGTCTAGATTTTCTTGTGAGAGTTCAGCGAACAATGCTTTATTATCAAGTAGCTCCCGAACCTTATTTGTGAGCTCATCAACCGAGCGAGTCTTGAGTATAAAAGCACTTTGCTTTTGTCCGAATGCGTCTCTAACAATGCCGACATCGGTGGAAACAATAGGGATTCCGCACGCCATAGACTCAAGAACAGGGTTAGGAGTGCCCTCAAATGCGGAAGCACAAATATATAAATCAATGCTATTGTAAAAATCAGGCATATCTTTGTGTGGAATTAGCTTTTCTTGCCGATCTGAAGTTATGAGCTCCACATCATAGCCCTCTGCCTTGAGCAAATCTACACAGGGGCGAATTATAGTGTGTATTCCTTTAAGATCGACCACAGATTCGTTAGAATCCCACTTGCTATTACCCACCCATCCTATCCTTACTGTTCTATCCATATTTTCAAATCGCTCCAAATTCTTTGGAACAAACAAATCAAGGTTGACACCATCAGGGCAAACAGTGGTTGGATTTTTAAAGCGGCAGTCCTCAGTGTAAATATCATTTAGCTTATTGGAAGCTACATAATACCTATCTGCACGGCTAAGTGCACGCATGGATAAATCTATATGCTTTTCATCCCTTAGCAGATGGTCATAAACACATGTTGAAACTATTTTCCCTTTAACATACTGATTGAGAAAATCATCAAATTGCCCTCCTATGGCTTCTATATATTGTCTGCAATAATCTGATTCGATTAAATCAACATGAGGACGCCAGAAAAAGTGAAGTATGTCACAATCTTTGGAAGCAAATAGAGCAGAGGCAATATTATCCCAATCAGACATGTATATTTTGATAAACTGAAATTGCTCTCTTAAATGTATTTCTAATTGGGTAGATATATTATCAAAAGCCCACCCTCTTGCATCTATAAATAGTGCAATTTTCGGCAATTCGGTTACCAGTGGTTCGGCACTAGCTTTTGAACTATCGGAAATGCCTAACGATGAATGTTTATCTTCGAGCCAGCGCTCAGTTATATCCGTCCAAACTTTGATATTGTTTTTCTGATTAAAATATTCTGCGGATTCAACTAGCTTTGATTTTGAAAAACGCTTTTTTTCATAGTCAATATCTGTTTTATGTTGGGGCTTAGGATGGTCATGTACCAGCGAAGCTACGCCGCAATTTCCTATTTTATATCCGGCGTTAAAAAGAGACATTGAAAAATCAAGATCCTCAAAACCTACAAACATTCCTTCATCAAAACCACCGCAGTCCAAAAACGTACTCTTCTTAAATATGCTTGCCCCACCAAACAGAAAGGTGCCAATGCTTGGAGAATATGTTACGTTTGGTATTATTTCAGATTGCTGAAACATTGAACCGGCACCTACCACGAGCTGACTATCTATGGTGTCAAAGTAAAGATGCCCGCCATTTGCAAAAACTTTTGTTTTAGTTTCATCCAATAGGGGTAGATTAAGGAAATGGCAACCCAAAACATCTAAGTCATTTGTTATTTTATGCATAGGGTTTCCGACAAAATAAATATCATTATCCAGGCTAAGGATCCAGTCGGTGTTGACGTGTGAAGCTCCGCGATTTCTACCTCCGGCAACTCCAAAGTTTTTATCAAACTCTAACATTTCGCATCTATAGGTCATGCGGTCAAAAGCATTAATTAAATTAGCCTTTTCCGAAGGCTCTGAACCATTGTCAACTATGAGAAAAGTTCCTGCAAACTTTGGCATATAATCATTTATAGACTGCATGAGCCTTATGGTAGATGATGAACGGTTCATGGATAGAACCATTATGGTTAGGTTTTCACCGTGCAGCCCAATGCGTTGAGAAGTATTTGTCTTCTCAATTATATGCTTGTGCAGCGCACTTCCACCATAGATGATATTTTCAATGCCGTGCATTAACTCATTATACATCGGGTAATTCTCCCTTAAAATGGATTAGTTTCTCCTTAACAAAAAACGAGCAAGCTTTTGAAATTTCTTAAATATTTTATAGCTTCTCCTTGAGTAAAGTGTTTGTAGCCATAGGTGAGATGGCATAGCTAAATCAAGTTCGGATTTTAAACGTGTTATGTTGCTCAACATGAAGTCTCGCTCGTTTGCTATTGCCGCAGTATGTGCTTTTAGCTCAATCAACTCACTACGTAAAAATTCCGCATCTTCGATTTTTTGTTTTAATGCGACTTGGCTATTATTAAGTTCTCTACGCAAAATTTCGTCATCTTCAATTTTTTGCCTCAAAGCTCTTTTGTGGTCGTTAAGCTCTTCGATTAAAGCTGCTGAAAAAGCTTCTATATAAGACTTAGATTCAACATCCGGAAAGAAGGAGGCAGAACTAAAGTCTTTTAGACTTGAGTCATGTGACCAGACTGCCGCAAAGTAGCGACTGTAGTTAGTGTCGATTTTTGAACTTGGCAATAAAATTGCGTTATCATTGTTTTCGTATTCAAGCATACGCATTTGTGTTTTAGAAGTATATTTGTTATTGGACTCGCCGATATTCACAAAACCCGCCAAAGGCATTCCAAAAAGCATATGTGAGGGTTTACCGAAAAAAGGATTAACTAGATTTTCAAATTCTTCAAGTGTGTATTTGCGAAGATGATATGGATTGGATTGAGTATCTTCCGGGAAATAATAATGGTCGTTGGGACAAGTTAAAATGAGTGTTCCGTTATTTCGTAGTACTCGCTTTAACTCACCTAAAAAGATATAGGGATTAGGGACATGCTCAATTGTTTCGCAAGATATTATAAGATCAAAGGAGTCGTCGGGAAACATAAAAAGGTTTTCACCATTTCCACATATGTATGATAGGTGATCTCTTTTAAATAATTCGCCGGCAACAGTTATGGTCGGATCATCAATATCGACACCCACAACGGACTTAGCACCCCAAGTTGATAACAAATAGCTTCCATAACCTTGCCCACAAGAAAGATCAAGCACATCTTTACCGGAACAAATATTCATCGCTAAACTATAACGAGCCATATGAATTGCAGCCTCAAGCGCATCATAATTGCTAGTTGTAAAGTCCAGACGTTCAATCATAATACTTATAACCTCCGTAGTTTAAGTGGTAATGGGTTAAATTTTATTTTCAAATTTCAAAATGAAATTGTAAATAGGCAACAGTAAACTTAAATTATGTACCTTAAGATATGCTTGCGGCCACCGCGTCGAATTTAAAAATTTTCTCAATTTTTTTAGTCCGTTTCTTTTAAAAAGAATATGTAAGAGAAAAAATCTTGGCATTTTAAAGTTATGAGTTACTGTCTTTGCCATACCAAAAATCTCGTTATGGGGATACATAAAGAAATAAGAGGATGCCTCCTTTGGCGGGTTACACATTAGCCTATACATGACTTTGTAGCTGACACTATCGATACACGAATCATCAAAATTATTCTTTATTTTTGAGCTGTTAAAGTCACTAACAAAATCCAAAACTCCAGATTGAAAAGGTAAAATGAACTTGAGGAATATTTCGCTTTCAACTTTGTCACTTTGGCGGTTGGAAGAAACACAATTGTTTGTTAGATGGTAATTTATTACGCTCCCATTATTTGAGTTTGCCAGAAACTCTATAGGGGTTGGACTTTTAAGAATGACCTTATAACTAGTAAACCTATTAAAATAACCGTGCTTATTTACATTTGACGGCTGTGGGTTTAATGCTGGAATAAGTCCAAAGTAGTAGCCAAATATCTGTGTTTGCGGGAGAATATATGCAATGTTGTCTTGGATAGTTCCACGCCAACCTATGTCAACCATAGCAAACGAATTGGTTTCTGCTGTTATTTGTTTTTGCTTTAAATATGAAAGCAAAAAGTTTTTTGAAGTTACTACATAGGATTTTAGCCACGCCTTAAAGTTGATGTCTTGCCACAATAAATCTACACGTGAATCATCGGAGTTAATATAATCAGAAATGCTTAGGCTGTAGGTTGCTAAAAACCCCTGTACTTCTTCAACAGGAAGATTTAGAGATGCACAAAACTCGTCAATAGTTTGATTATCATATTGTCTCCATAAACGGCTGAACTCTTCTCTGTTACAATCGGATAATGATGGAAGAAATGTAGACATCCTGCTGACCTCAAGAAGCTCACTTTCAGGTTGCTCTGACGGACACATTGGGCTACTTGATAGAATTTTATCGTGTATTTGTTTGAAAAACTCTCCTTCTCTTGTACAGTAATAAACTTTCTTTATTCCCAATGATTTGCAAGAATTGATTATCCAACTGACAAAAGAATGAAAGGGCAGGCCATGCATATACCCACTGTTTTCAGCAGGAGAATGATTTACTTTATCATATGAGAGTTTTTTTAGCTCTCGCTCAAGTGATTTCATATTCTACCTCGGCGGAAAGACTGCCAACCGGATTTTTTTTAATAGAGCAAACAATCTGGGATATTTGTTCCGGATGCGCTCTTTTAGGGAACGTAGATTATCGACATCTTTTCCACCTAGTTGTAACCGATAATTTTCAGCAAGCAAATAATAATTATACATGAACTTTGAAAGTATTTCAATATTTCGCTGTGAGCCTATACTTCCTGTACAGATTTTATCAATTTCTATTTTGAATTGACTTGAAGAATGCGACCAGTCAACCCATTCGGCTGCTGTTTTTGCTGCGTTCTTTTTTAATTCATCAAGCCAATTTTTATCAGTTTTCATGCGTCTTATAGCATCAATTACCTTACTGTTCTGATCAGTGGGAATTACTACGGCATTATAACCATCGATTATATATTCGTCATGGCCGGTGACATCATAAGTTATTGAAGTTCCGCCACAATGAAACATTTCAAGCGGTGGACCAAACATTCCTTCAACATAACTCAATTTAACGACAACATCACAACTTCTGTAAACTTTTGGAGTTTCGTGAATAGGTATTTTTGAAAAAACCCTATCAACACCGGAAAATGATTGTATTGGACTTGAGGTTAATAACCAAACCTCATCTGCGCCTGCTTCTTTACAAAGGTTTATGGTTTTCGGTACATTTTTAAAAAGTACATCAACCGGGCCTTCAACCAAAATGCGCAATTTGCTTGATTCACGTTGTGCAAAAGATTCACCGGAAGAAGTGTAAACATCTTTTAGGATGCCGTTGCGAACGAGTGCGGCATTTTTATTGTATGTTTCTTTTAAGAAATCTTTTATCCACACAGCTTCGGTAATGAAGTGCACCGGGAATGTATATGTTGAATCAACGAGGTTACGCAGAGGTTTTTCAAATTCAGGGTAAAAGCGAGACTCAATTGACTGCACAAAATAAACATAATGGTCAGCGGTAACTCTGTAAAGCTCAAAAGCTGTTTTCCACCAAGTTGCTATTGCAACATCAAATTTCTTGTTACTAACGCTCTCATATGTCTCCCATTGCAGGCTTTTGGCTTCGGGAAACCAACTAAGCCTTTTAGCATCAACGTTGATGTCAGTAACGATAGTTACATTGTACCCGGCCTTTTTAGCATATAAAGCATGTTGGAAAATGACATAGGAGCCTCCGCTGATATCCGGAGAGCCTATTAAAAAGCACCAAGTATTATTCAAAACATCTACCTCATCTAGCATTTTTTTGCAATTTATGATATTTAAAGATTTTATAAAACCCATATGGCTTTATCATGCACCTTAAACCAGCGTCTTCGAGTGTTAGCGGAATCCAGAATCCTCGCTCCAGAATCACCCATGGATGCCTAATAAAGGTGAGTAAGTTTTTTAATTTTTCGGAAAGGGATAGAGACTTTTTCTCAAATGTAGAATACTCAAATATGCCAAAGTTTTCATAGTGGTACATTTTTCTGAAAAACGACATTTCTTTGCGGGTAGGAAACAACACCATATTTGCATGAATTTTGCTGACTGTGTTTTCGTAATCGCAGGGACTGAGTGTTGTGTTTGAAAAGTCACTGTTTATCTTCAAAAACATGTTGAAAATATTTTCTTGAATAGGGCTTATAACATTTTGAAAAAAGTCATGCTCTTTTTCTTGTTCGTCGGTAAGTGGATATGCACTGCCTTCCTCAGACTCGTAGCTGCTTGCACTACCATGGTCTGCCCCCAAAATCATTTCAAACAATGAGCGATTTACATTATAAATTTGATAATTTGAACTCTGTGCGCCATTGATATTGTAAAAAAGTAATCCCAACTTACGATTTGTTTTCGATGTCTCAGCGAGTGGACACAGGCCGAGGTAGTATCCATCAATACCAGTTTTGATGTTAAGGATTTTGCAAATATTGTCTTGAATTGAGCCTTTCCAACCAACATCCACAACCGCTAAGCTATCTTTTTGCCAATCTACACCACTGTCATTAATATAAGAAACAAAATTTTCCTTTTGCACAGCTCTGTGATGCTCATATCGGCTTTGGAAAAATGGAAGCGCCTTTAAATTTTTTAATGTCAAACTATCAGGGAAATCCGATTCTCTCAGCGTCATATCTATTTTTAGCTGAGCCCTGATTTCAACAATTTCATCTTCCGGGAAATTTAGACTTGATAAAAACTCATAAGCAGATATCAGTTTGTATTGTCGAAACAGTACATTAAATTCTTCGCCTTCAATGGGACCTAAGGATGGAAGAAATGTAGATTTTCTGGAAACGATTAAGTAGTGGGTTTGAAGTTTGCAAGCATCAGAAAATTTTCGATGCTCCTGATAACTATCGAAAAGTTTTTTAAAAAATTGACCTTCCCTCGAAAGGAAGAAAACATTTTTATGTCCATCACGAAGTAATTTCTCATGGAGAGTCTCAATAAATGAGTAAAGTGAGAAAACAATATTTTCAAAATGTGAGGTGTTTTTCATATAGTGTGACTTAATAATAGATTCGGAGTATTTTGGTGACTCTAGCTCTTTTAAACGCTTTTTATACCATTTGTGCCGTATCTCGGCAGAGAGCCATAAAGAATAAATCCCTTTTGATGCAGGGATTTGGACATCGGAAACATTGTTATCGCCAATCATTAAAATGTCTTCGGGAGTGAGCTTCAAATCCTCTAGCACAAGGTCATATAGACGCCCGCTACGTTTACTGACCAAATAATCGCAGGAAATCCATAATTGAGTGAAATAAGAGTCTAATTTTAGTTCTCCAAAGATGACTTTCATCATGTGCTTTGGCAAATAGAAATCTGATATTGCAATGATTTGTTTGTTTTCACTCTGTAATTGCGTCAATAAATCGACGATATCCGGCAAAACATATAATACTTTTAGTTCGGAAGCGAGCTCTTCTTCCACACAGATATCACAAAATAATTGCTCAGTGATATCCAACTTTAACTGGCGATAAATGTATTTGCACATATCTAAATACGAGAACTCCAAGTCATAACCGGCTAAGTGGTTTTCGTTGCAAATTGTTGCCTCAGCATTTCTTCGCATTTCATACAGCGCATTAAAAGAAATATCCAGATTAAGTCGTACAACCATAGCTTTTGACCACAGCTTTTTTACATATTCCGGAGGAACTGTCCTTGCAACCAAGGTGTCAAAAATGTCGAATGCAACGACTTGTATTGAGTTGTTTTTGATAATGTTAAATACGTCTTGTGTAACCAAAGCGCTTTCTCCTAAGTCATTTTTTCTCGTAGTTTTTCAAACTTGCAGATATTGGTCCTATAAAAGATTTGAAAAAGTTGCGAACTGTCCTTATAAAGTTAAGGCCCAAAGACAATAAAAATAGCGGCACGAAGTTATGAAAAAGAAGAAATAGACGTACAACCCTTGAGGGAGAAAGGTGGTAAAAAGATATCGCTTGGTTAATGAGCGGTCTAAGTTCTTTTCGTTTATTGCTTCGGCATAGACAATATCTACTGATAGAGCAAAAGGATTCGTGAATAAGACGATGAGCTATGAACATTCCATAATTTTCTGAAATATATTTTGGCAAGGTATCGATTAATATTTGATTGACATCCTGAACTCTTTTTTCAGTCGAAGTTCTTGTAATGCTCCCGGGTCTATTAAAATAATACCCATAAAATGGTTCATCACAAAAAGAGATAGAACATGCGACGTTTAGCATCCTTGGAGTCCATTCCATGTCTTCGCATACTAATCCGTAAGCAAAGAGTAAATCATTGGATGATAAAAAATCACGCTTGCAAATGTAACGCCATACATTCCATATGCTATCGGGTATTTGCGAATATATAGATGTTCTGGCATCATTTGGCGTGAGGGCTTTAGGGAAGTCGTATGAAGGATAAAACTTTTTGCCGTTTTCAGAAATTAGAACATATTTGCCCATTAATACATCGACATTAACAGTAGATAAACACTGCTTGATTGCTTTTAGACCATTACTAATTAGAATGTCGTCACTGTCTAAAAATAAAATATACTCTCCGTTTGCAAATTGAAGACCCGTGTTTCTTGCTCCGGAGAGTCCTTGATTATCCTGAGAAATGATTTTGGCATTGGAGATATTTGAGAGCATATCACGGCATATTTCAGGTGTGCTGTCAGTACTTCCATCATCAACGATAAGGAGTTCTATATTTTCGAGATTGTTGGTTAGCAGGTTTTCAAATCGAGACTTTAAATAGCTCTCACCATTATATACAGGGATAATAATTGAAATCAAAAACTCACTCATTGCCGGACTCATACCTTTCGCAAACCTCATCAACATCTCCGATGCAGACCATTTCACCTTGACGCAATATCATAGCCCGTGTACATAAGTCCTTGATTGTAGAGGCCGAGTGTGAAACAAGTAAAACTGTTGCACCTCTTGATAATAGCTCATGTATTCTGTTTTCTGATTTTTTCGCAAACCTATAGTCGCCAACGCCGAGGACTTCATCAATTATAAGTATGCTAGGATCAACTTGGGTTGCGACTGAAAACCCAAGTCTGGCTTGCATTCCGGATGAGAAGTTTTTTAAAGGAACATCTTGAAAATCCCATAGTTCTGCAAAGTCCATAATCTCATGGTAGAGTCCATCCATGTGAGCAGGGGAATGTCCGAACATCGCACCGTTGAGATAAATGTTTTCGCGAGCAGAAAATTCTAAATCAAAACCGGCACCAAGTTCTAAAAGAGGTGCAACATCACCGCTTATCGTAACTTTTCCCTTAGTTGGCTTAAATACTCCTGCGATTATTTTAAGCAGTGTTGACTTACCGGAACCGTTAAGTCCGAGAACACCCAATACTTCACCTTTCTTTACATCAAAGCTAACATTTTTTAGTGCCCAAAACTCATCAAAATATAGTTGGCGCTTTAAAACCTTTACAACGTAT
>Ga0131853_10014928_pt1 | contig 14219 bp, 4 predicted proteins | sample TergutLab28metaG_FD_92764 | JGI IMG/M metagenome (GOLD analysis project Ga0131853, IMG submission 92764) | Labiotermes labralis P1 segment gut microbial communities from Petit-Saut dam, French Guiana - Lab288 P1 (version 2) (version 2) | ecosystem: Host-associated > Arthropoda: Insects >... | reverse complement strand
TCGGGGGGGGGGAGAAAAAAAAAAAAAAAAAGCACAAAACACGCAAACAGAAGAAAGAGAAAGGGGGGGGGGGGGGGGGGGGGGGTGGAAGAGAGGAAGAACTAAGGAATACCACAAACCAATTGCAAATAGTTGCGTGAATGAAAGAGAGGTAGTGGCAGAGAATTGGACTCGTACGTTGGAAACCTCGGGAAGTGATAAAGATGACTGCTTTAGACTAGAATCCCCAAGGAAGTAAAAGAAGAGGTTGACTGAGACATGCCTGGAGCAGAGTAGTGGAAGAAGAAGCCTTACACCATTGGAAAACATGGTCAGGAATCAAGCTGTTGGCAACAAATTTTGTATGTTGGCTATGCTTTGTGAAGGCACCAAGATGTTCGTGATGGTGTTGATGATGGACCACATGAGAGCCATAAGCTTTGGAGTACAGCCATCAACTTCACAAGAGACTCCATTGTGCTACTATCTTTTAAGTAATATTGAGTGATCACATTTGGAAGGAAAATAAAATAATATATTCAGCTTAAATGTTTGTTGAATAATGGATGCAGAAATTTCTATTATGTGTAGGACATCACCATTGGATGGTCCAGCTAAACTCAACTGCCGTGTTATCTATTACTCTTCCTTTTGCTCCAGATATTAGATTGTGCCATTTTTTTCACATATTTCTATTTATGGTACTACAATACTCTGAATTTGTCTTTAATAAGTGGTTGTCAAGTGTCAATATTTTTATACTGACTGTGCGGAACAGCATATCCCAGGCCAACATTTTTATGTATATATATATATATACAAATTGTAATATCTGTAATTTATTTAGAGGTAAGGGGGTGGATATTTTAGATACTCTGAAATAGTAGACATGTTGAAACAATGGACGTGTTTTGTTACAAAACTGGGTTCACTAATGTGACCATAGGCAATTAATGTTTGTTAAGAGCAATATATGATAATAAAAATGGTTATGTAAGTATAATATGTTCCAACCTGCTTCAGACCTGTTACACCTTATGAATTTCATACCTTTGATGTATGCGGGTTACCAGCACAATTCTGTTTTAAGTTTTGCTTTCAAGGTGCGTGACAAATGTGCAAACTCAACAGCAGCAATGAATTTTACAACACTAAGGTTACAGTTTCATTTCATACTCTCGGATTTTATGAACATAAAACTGCAGTTCATTTGCAGGCATTTTTTTTTTTACACTATTTTTGCACGATTTCTCTTCAACACAACTTTAAAATTTACACCACTATTTGAATTTACATGATAATTTTCAGTTTAATGTGATTTGGCATAGATGATCTATGGCCAGACTTATCTTCTGTAGGAGGCTAGCAGAAAGTGACATCACTGTCATTGCAAGCTATCATTCACGTGTGTGAAGTGATTATGTTGGTGATATAATTACCAGCTCATTTAATGAGAAATTAAATGAGCTGTAGCATTGGCTTTTCTTACCAACATAAGTGGGAAACATAAATCTACATTACTTAGTGCATTCCAAGGAAAAAAAATTGGTGAAAGGCAATCAGTATTGAAGAGCAATTAAGGTTCTAAGCCGACTTGAAAAACGTGAATGTATTTTTGACATATTCCATGTTAAAGAGTTTAGGTAACATTAAATGCCAACACTCCGAGAAAGGGAGTGTTGTTTGCTGTCGGAAGACTACCACAGTTCAATTGGAATTGACAGTACTATCACCTGAAGATGTGGGTCTCTTACACTTTTATTGCATTAGAAATAAATGAAGATATTGTATAGAAATGTATGTATACTGTGTAGAAATGTATGTATGCTGTGTGTACAGTACAGATATATACTCTAGAGATCTGCGTGTCAACTAATTATATAATCGTGCACTATATAGGATGAGGTCAGTGCCCTAACCCCAAGGAAATACACTGTGCTAAATGGGAATTTTACATTTGATTTGCTTGATTTTAATTTGTGGGACTTTTTCGGGAATATAACCCTAGCATACAATGAGACATACCTGTTAATTAAATGAAATTTAAGTTAAATTCTGACATAATATAGGTACATTGCATTTTGAGTTTTCTGCTGTTTTTTTTTTTTAATGTAAAGTCGTTGTCAATGCCATGAAGGTATAAAACGAAGAGCAAAGGTATAGCTACACTCATTCTTAACCTCGGTACTAGGTGGAGCTGAATGGTCAAATTCATGCACCGGCTGCTTTACTTCCGGAAAATAACCACCGATGCCCATTTACAGGCAAATGGGTGGACCACAGAGCTGGTTTGGAGGTTTTGGAGAAGGGAAAACATTTCTTGGCCCTGTCTCTATTCTATAATTTTGAATCTTGATATTCTGCATTTTTTATGCTTTTTAACACTACCATATTTTTTACAAACCAACCAAATACACATATTAGGCAATAAATATAACTTATTATTGCACAACATATTTTGATCAGAACAGAAATATGTCGGGGGTGATATAATGTGAAATATAAGCTATATTGCCTAATAAGTGTATTTAGTTTTTAATAATTTCGAAGTGTTCTGTTTTTTAGTGACGTTATGAACTGGTCGGTTATGCGGTGGCGGAGAGAGTATATTACGGTAGGAGGCAGAGTGACCGATGTCTACATAGTTCCAGAAGTTACCACCAGGGGAATGTACGCATGGCCACTGAGCCACCACGGCTACTTAAGAACCTATGAGCACTGTTAAGAAGGATAACGGAGCTTGCGGCGCTGTTGCGTTTCCACGGAGGTTTCAATCTGCACGCAGAGCATATATAATCTGTAGGATGTATCAACCTGTGGTATGTAGTATCTGTGGTAATTTGTTTTGGCGGTGAACAGGTGCGTGTAAGGAGCTGTGATTGTAAGCACGCGTCAGATCTAAATAGTTGTTTCAAATTATTAACATGACACGAGTAAAGGGACGATATACTGGTGACAGAGTAAAGGCATTGCTGGAGCCAGTTTGGATATAAAGGTAGGGTTTCATTAGTTCTAAAACTGACTGCTAGTATCAGCGGTTGCGAAGGACACCAAAAGCCCCAAGAGTAGTTTTTACAGCGGATACATTTGATACTGTAGCAACTTTAAGAGTGAGTCCACACAAATGAAAGTAGTAGGGGTAATGTCTGAGATTGCCTAGACACCATTTGCACAATTTTAGGACACTAGCCGAACTGAAGGTTAGGATGAAATGTAATTTACATTGGATATTTGAGATTCTTATTGTGAAGATCTGAATTTTTGTGGGGGTTTATTATCCCGTGTAGTTTGGTAGGTGGTTAGAATTGTTTTGAAGAACCTGTTGCCACCATTTTCTGCCCTGAAGAAGAAGGCATTTGATTCGCAATTGTGTTCGTAAACCTAATATAATTTGTTGCGAGAAGTATAAAATGCAATTATTGAAGACGACAAAAAATACGGGCAACCATTCTGTAATTTTTCCGTGAACATAACTGTTTCGCTTTAATGGTGACAAATTGTATGGGCAAAAGTGTGATGAAGGTTACTCAGTCTTAAGTGAATGTTGTGTTCTTGGGAATTTTAGTTCTTATGGGAAAAATGATTCATTCCACATTGTTTGATTCGGTGTTCCAGTTTTAAGAAACATAACCCAAATGTTAAATGAGCGCTTACTGTATGTGTTATACATCCATTATTATTTTAGTGAAAATCTGTTGTTTTGGCTGTCATTTGGTGGTATTCACTGGTGTTAATGTGTAAAGAATTGTGGTAAGTAATATCTGCAAGAATTGGAAGTGGCTAGGCTAGCTTTGGACTAGAGTGATAGTAACAACCAGTCCAGTGATTTGTGTTTACCTATGGTATTGATTATTAGTCATGTTGGCAGTTCATCTCTGTGCATCTCATCAAGTTCTTACTTTGTCTTGTATTTTTCTGTTTCTGTGTACTGATTTTTGCCCATTAATATGCAATTTTTTGTTTTCTGGATTGTTGTACTTAAAACTGGGTGTTGTGCGGTACTTGTACAGTTGTTGTCCAGTTTTTTGTACATGCCATTTTAAGTTTTAAGTTCTTTTGTTTTAACTGTGTGTTCTGGCTCTGACACATATGCATGTAAGATTGAAATATAATTTGTTGTGGATGTATCCATTGTAAATGTAAATGTATTTGTTTATTCTCTTTTACTCTGCAACATATGTAATATCTTTCTTAACCATTTAAATGTGTTCCTCTTCTGGCACCTTTTGATATCTCCATCCTGTTATTAATGTTTCCACATTTATGTCTGGTATATGACTATTTTGCTTATTGTGTACTTTATGATTGTTTGTATGGCTTGTCATTTATTTCAATATTTCAGTGTAATTGTATGACACTTTTTGTAGGATTTCTTCCTTGTGTTGGTTGCCACACTAAGAGCTATCTGTATTACACTGTATTTCACGTTCACAAGCAAACAGCAATTCATGTCTGTTGTGCACAGCAGTGAATTGCACTGTGCAAGCATTATGTAATGTAAGGTGCTGTGATAAAGCGACCATAGATGGGCCATGAAGTGCCTAATCAAGTTTTCTTCTGCATAAATTGTGTGCAACTGAACTGTCTGTAGGAACAGCTGTGACTGTTACTTCCACATGAACTGTGTGAGATGCAGCTCCAGTTAATTCAATAAGAACATGTCGACTGCCATTTAAGGTGACAGGAAGAGGGAAGCAACACCCTGAGCAGAAGGGAAGAGCTTACTTACAATACTTAGCTGTTGCATATGGGATGATAATTTTAAAATGGTCCTAAAACAATTGGTTTGTAAGGGTGTGTATTGGATTCATCTGACTTGTGGTAGGCTGTAATGGTGGGATCATGTGAACATAGTAATGAACCTCTGAGGTCCATAGAAGGTAGAAAATTTACCAGCTGGATGATTAGTGTCTTTACAAGAGGTGCTAGTGCATGTAGTTAAAAGAGGGTTTTGTATGTTATCTGCACAATCTGGAGTAACATTACTTTAACATTTTAAAACCTGCCAGCAACTTTACGTACCACCAGGTTTAAAATTTAAAAATTCCCCATTTTGATTACATTAAGTTTATGTGTTCTCAGTGAAAAAAAAAACAATAACTTTTGCCTTATACAACATTAACCATTTGGTTTTTGTAACTGAGGTGGAGAGTATTTACACCGCGGTATGGACTGAGTCATTATATAACACAGATACGTTTCATCTTTAAAGGGTTAATTAATTCATTTACTGCTTAATGTGCATTTTGTTGAAAAAATGTGTTGTGTGGAAAAATTCTGCTGTAGTGTTTTCAAGAATGTTTAGTTTTTTTGAACATTTTGAATTTGTATGTGTATACAATGGGCCTTACAAGTTAAATGAGTTCAGGTTTCCTTGCCTACCACACCCCTCTTCTTTCCACCCCTCCCCTCCATGCTTTATGCTCAAATATTAGGACCTACCTACATTTTGATCAACCAGGATAGTATTTTCAGTATAGGGACTAGACTGTGGACTGGACAAAGTAGATAGTTTAATTTTTAGCAAGAGCAAGAGGGAGAGGGGTACATGGTCAGCCGATGAAGCTGACTGCTGTCCCCACATGCATTCATGACACATACTGAGACAGCTTAACTTGATTTCATACGTTCCATGTTCCGTGCAGTAATTTGTATAATGTGTATCAAGTGGATTTTGTTGGTTCTTGATACACATTATAGCTTAACTTGTGTTTTGTGGTCTTATGCTTTGCAACATGAAAACTTGGTGTGGGAAAGCCAGATGCCTCCAGCATCAACATATATTGCTGATTATAAGTTATACCATTACCATATAGTAGCCTGATTATGTAACAAGACTTTGTATGTCAGTTGTTATAAGAGATGTATGATGTTTGGATATGCCATGTTCTGCAGCTAGCCATTGGTGTTGCAATGTAGAAATATCTGTTCCATTTTCAGATTTGTCTGCTGCGTGCATAATGGCTAGGAAATTAAATATTAAGCCAGCCGGTTTCTCCAGTGATGAAGATTCATCAGATGAAGAGGGATTCTCATATGCTGGCCCAATTGAACTATCTAGAACCAGAAAACAGGTACAGGCAGCCCCTGTTAGTGACGGAGATTTGCTTCGTATGGCGGCACTGAATGGAGATGTACCAGTTCTGAAGTCATTAATTGAAGAAAAAACTATGCCTGTTGATAGTATATTGCAAGGGTGGACACCTCTAATGTTCGCTGCCTCAAACTGTGAGTACGATGCAATGGAATATTTAATAGATAAGGGAGCAAGCCCAAATTTCCACCAGAATTGCTACACTGTCTTGATGACTGCTTGTGCCTGCAGGAAACAAATTCAGGATATATGTTTGAAGTGTGTTAGACTCTTGTTGGATTCTGGGGCCCTTGTAAATTCAAGACAACGTAATGGAATGACACCATTAATGATGGCATGCAGGGAAGGTATGGTAAAAATTGTGGACGAACTGATAAAGAGAAATGCAGACATCAATGCCCAAGATGTCATGGGCTGGACACCTTTGATATGGAGTGTTCATCACAGTAAACAAAGTGAGATGGAAATAATATCACTTCTCATAAGTGCTGGAGCAGATGTGAGCATTAAATGTGGTAGAGGCCAGACAGCACATGCTCATGCCTTGAGTTTGGGGTATCACCATATTGCTGTTCAAATCCCCTCTAGTGATGGTGATGTGCCAGTTACCTTGACGACTGAGTGTGCTGTTCCAAAAGCGGATTTGTGGGAAGATCTGAAAGATAACCTCTGTGGTATTAATGGGAATAAATGGGTTTTATGGCGAGATATAGCCCGCATTTTGGATCAGCTTGGGATGTTTCAGAGTTATGGCCATCGTTTCAAGGAAAGTGAAATGGATTTTGTAAAATTTTTGACACTCACTGAAGATGAATTAGAAGCTCTTTCAGTTTTACCTGTTCACAGGATATGTTTCCTTAACAAGATACGTAAACTGCATCTAAAACCATGGAAGCACAAGTCACTTGATTTGAGAAGTATCAAGAACATGCAGAGAGAGTATAGAATGGTAGATGAAATAAAGTTCATTGCCAATGTAGCACGGCAGATTTCTATGATTCGTGCGTCTATTACATATGTTAGAATACATACGTCACCTAGCTTTGAAGGTGAGCCACATGTAAAAGTTGAGGATCTGTATTTAACATTGGAATCTACTCTCAATAAGGCTAATGCTCTTCATAAAGAATTAAAATCTTATGAGAGTTTCATAGCCTCTAGCTTATGTGAAGAGAAATATCCTCCAGACTGGTTTGGACCTGACACACACAGAAAGAAGTTACGATGTCCACTCATGGCAACTTCAGTAGCGGTGGTTGTTATTGGAATCATCGTGTGGAAAACTTACCCTTATCTCATACATCACAGTAATATCAAATTGTAACAAAAGAGGTACTGAAATACATGGGTGTACGTGATCAGTGTATTTATCCTGTTCGTAAATTCTTGAATGAGAAGAGGGAAAATGAGTGATAAATATAAGAATATTTGTGAAACTTGTTGTGAAACCATTTAGTTAGGCATTGAGGGTCTGTTTCTGTTCAGTAATTCTAATGTTGTGTTTTCACTGCCCTAACAGAAGGCCAGGGCATGTGAGAGATTGAAATCATGCTCATGGTTGTACTGCGTGTATCTTGGTAATGTGCTACAGTGAAAAAGTGTTAATGTTGCATGAAGCAAGACTGCAAAAAATAAAAGGGTAAATTATTGTCTTTGCTGATTGCTAATATGAATAAAAATACTTATTGAAAATTGTGTCATGTAGCAAAATGTTTAGGTGACAGTTACCCAATATATGACATCTTATTTAGGTGTAGAGTACTTGAAAACTTTTGATTTGTTTGTAACCTGAACAAATTCAAGATCTGTCCAAATAATTGTTTTGCAGACAGATGTAAACTTTCAGTATAAATACTGTTGTGTGGTTTTTGCCCATCTTTGTTTTGTTTTGTTTTTGTGCAGTTTTGCAAAAAAACATGCTAAGGTCAGTGCCATACAAGTCCCATGGATAAACCACTTCCACATCTCCCTTGGGCTGTTATGCTTCCTTATCCAACATACTTCCGTAGGGTGCGCGTGTAGTGCAGGCAGATTCAGGTTCCAATTCCGAGAGTTGGCACAAAGGATGTCCTTTGTTTAACAGTGCAGGTGCGTATAGTGGTAGCAGGCTCTGGCGGGTCGGTCTAGGCCAGTGTCTCTCAACCTTTGTGAGACCGCGGCCCGGTAAATTCTTTTTTCATAAGATGAGGGCCCGGTCCCAACATATTTACTCATAAATACCTTTCCAATTTTTTTTTAAATTCGTACGTTAAACTAACATAAGTTTTAATAATTAATTATGGCATAATCATAAGGAGTATTAGTACAATTATGTATACGTTGTGGCATGTTGAAAAATATAAAATTACATTTAAATTAGTTTTCAATCACTGGACTAATGGAATCTTCTAGCATATTTTAGTTTCCGCAGGCCAGCATCTGGGTCTGAGTTTTTCGAAACATACACGAATATTATTCTCCTCAGAATATTTCCACTATAAAATATTTATTCATGAAACATTCTTAGAAAACTAAAATGACAAATTCCCGAAGAACCTCTCGCGGCACGATATAATTGATGCCAGGGCCTGGTACCGGACCGCGGCCCGGCGGTTGAGAAACACTGGTCTAGACAATCGGAGTCGGACGGTTTACCGGAATGAAGAAATCATTCCGGTAAACCGTCTGACTTCGACTGTGACTCTGTAGCTTTCAATGGGAATGACAATGAGGACCTCAGATTTACGCAGTATGGCACACATGATTAAAATCAAGACGATGGAGAGGTAATCAGTCAAGACAGGTCATTAGTACAAGACAATCCACGGAAGAGAAAGCAAAATGGAGTAAATGCTAAGTACAATGGAACTATTTGAGAAGCAATATTTTTGAAAGAAGCTATTAAAAATCGCCAGCTTGAAAATGAAAATGTGTTGTTTTTTCGCAGCCTTTTGCCCGTCAATAACATACCGGCCAGTATGAAATTACATTTCAGAAACCGCATCTAGCTAGTTGTTAGCGAGTTTGCTTATCCTCCAGCTTCTTCAACATTCCAGTACTGCCCATTTGCACTGTCGTCGTCGTCGTCGTCGCCTTCACCGTCATCTGCTTTTAATAGTTTACCATCAGAAGGAGCTGCCTCACCGCCGGCTATGCCTGAGGAAACCTATCAGAACTAGTAGATTTACCTCCAAATGCCACCCTTCTGGAATTCATCCAAATCCCACCAATACCCAATGAATTCCAAAGTCTTCTGTATGCATTATTTCTTCCTCAAACACCAAGTTTATCTAATAAAATATTAATATTCTTATACAGTATTTTTTGTTGCATACATCGGTTACATCCCTTCTTTCGTGAAAATTTCTTATGACTTAGTGAGAGAGAGAGTAAATATTGTTTTCTTTAAAAAATACATAGATAAGAATGATCTTACCTCAAGGTTATTACAAAAACGTTCTTCTGGAAGAATCTTCTGTTGGTGAAGGTTACACCAATTCTTGATCAAGCGGTGTTCAATTTTCCCCAAAATGTAGGTGAACGTTTCAATATCCATTCTAAAATATTGAAAAACCCGTTCCCCATCTGCTTTCAGTTGAGGAAAAGGTGCTGATATTCACCATACTGTCCACTTAACTGATTAATTTCATGAACCCCGCTTCTCTGTCTTTTCAATTTTGAGTGAACATTTTGTGAAGCAATAAGAAGAAGACCAGCGTCTTCACTTGTCAGTTACATTATTGCAACTGGTTTGCAGTCAGCGCCGATAATCGTCTTCCACCCTACCATCCCAACCAGCCGGCAAGCGGCGGGGAGATCGGCGCCAACTCTAGGAATCGGAGTCGGAACCTGAATCTGCCTGCACAATACGCGTACCCTTATATTTCTGTACGCTGATGTTTGCAGTGATAACGTTCACTAGCTGGCTGGTGCAGACCAGATGGGGATGAGGAATACAGTAATGAGAATGTATGCAAGCATACAGGAAACACCAACATAGGGATCATGTAAGCATTGTAATCTAATGAATTTAGTGAATTTGTAACCTTAATGATTTTTATAACTTTAGCAAAGTAGATGGATAAGACTGCCTGAAGGTGATGTGGGTACATCGAAACATGTAGTACTGACGATATATAAAATGTTACTGCGTATGTATGTTGTGCATTTGTTGGCCTGGATAATAAACTGTACAAGATGCACGGTACACACATCAAAATATAGTTTAACATTTGATAACTGATGTATTTCAGTTTTGTTACTAAAAGTAAGAAATACTCTTTGTGGCGTGTTGAATTTCTAAAGTATTTGACGTATTTCCTGCGGTAATTTTTGAAGCATATAAATGCAAATAAGCAAAAAGCTTAATAGGAAACGCCTCACGTCTGATGTTTTCCCCTCATCTCAACACGACGAACATGTGTCCAAGTTTAAAATGAAATATTTCGTATGTGTTGGTTGATTTGCGTATCTCAAAAGAACATGACACGCGTGCATCCCGTACTTGAATTTACTGCCTGCCTATGGTTTTTTAAATAGGCGTTTATATGTGTTATACATATTTTAATATACATAATATTGGTATATGCACTGTCTGAACATCCTTTGCACGTAAACTTGCCGTTGTGATCTTCATGCGTTAATACCTACGTTTGGCATAACGAACGCACATGTCGAGCCACCAGCATGTTAGTACGGCAGGTGACCTATAGAGTGCACATATGTGTGTATTATTCTGTGGTGTGTCGTTAATACGTGTGATACGCTGTTTGTATTGTAGTCAGTGCGTGAATTAGCGACACATTTGTAACAAAAGACCGAAAAGACAACCGCAACTACATTTCTAGTCTGTGAAATAAAACCTCGCGTAAGTATTGTGTACCGCGAAGTTAATTCCGCATGATGGCTTGTTTATTGGATTTTATCTCTGTGGGTGAGGTTATGTTAATTGAACTAGGTTATGTGTACTGCGAAGTTAATTGCGCATGATGGCTTGTTTATTGAATTTTATCTATGTCGGTGAGGTTATGTTAATTGAACTAGGTTATGACAAAGAGTATGCATAAAATTTGACCGGAAATATAGGGAGTAGACTGGTTTTATTTAGGCTCGCACGTTAAGTTACAGTCACTAGTTCAGAATAAGCACACACGATGTCTTTCACAGAAACTCCGGACACAGTACATGGATGTCAAGTTTGATGATCTTGCCAGCTAGTCATTGGGGCCTCGGTGGCCTCTTCGTCTGTTTGGAAAGTGTTCAGTGAAGCAGTCTGTCACCTGCCTGTGAAAGTGAGGTAGCGCATTGTCTTCTTGGAAGACACAGGAGTTAATGCTGTCTCTTAAGCTCTGAAGTTCTGGTGTTGTGGTTCCCCCATCCTGTTCAAGTAACTCCACCCAATCATAATTCCATGGAAAAAGTAATGCACTAATGGTGCCCATTCAAGAACCTGTGGGTGCTTTGTTAAGAGAAATTCCTTTGTACATATTTGATGTAGGCTAAGGTACATCCGTAAGCTACACCTTAAGTTTTCATGGCAGTGAAAATGGATCATACAGAAATATTCATATCTTTCAGTTCTTAACATGGCATGTTTTACCACTGTTATAAGAAAATAGATAAAGATGTGTGTAATCTCTCACACATGAATTTGTGGTCATGTGGTCCACTAGTGACAGAACTAGGACACCCCAGGTGTGCAGGTAATCGTCACTGGAATTGAATGCAAAGGGAAACAACTAGACTTTAAGACACATGTTGTCCAGATTTTGCTGCAGTGAAATGCAAAAATTAAAATAGGATGTATAATTGTCATGTACACATTGTGTATAATTGCTGCTGAGAAATTTTTGAATACTGGTAATGTACATGTCAAAAACAAGTTTGTAAATGTATTCGATTTTGATATGATTGTTATAATCCTGAAACACAAAAAAATTAATGACAATAAAATTTTGGTGAAGTATAATGTATTTTTGACAAGAAGTTTTTCTGTAATTAAAAAATCTGGTTTGATGGTCAGCAAACTTGTGAGTAAGCTTTTTAGCAGAATGTCGTATTGTAGTTCTTTTTGAAAGCTTGTTTGTTTGTATTCAAATATATGTTTTGTCTAAAAATGGATGAACCTGGAAGGGAAAATCTCACAGACTTTTTTCGATATGTTGCCATAAAATGTATCATGGATTATCTGGGCAGAAACATAGCTTTTCTGTAAGTTTCTCTGTGTTTTGAAAGCTAGTTTTATGTTCGTTCTCTAAAATTTATATTATTAATTTTGCATCTTTCAGTGTTGTGTGGGGTGGTGGAGAATTTTTCTGGTTTGAAGCCTGTGATAATGGATAATATGAAGAAGAGACGTTTCTATGATACAGCATTGAAGAAGAAAATAATACTACATGCAGAAGAACATGGGAATCGAGCTGCAGGAAGAGCATTTGACATCCCTGAAAGTTGTATTAGACTGTGGAGAAAGCATCAGGCAGAGATTTTCGGCCCCACAGCAAAACCAAAAGTGGTTGTTACTGGTCCATGTCGTACCTGGTCTGATCAGATGGAAGATGCCCTATGTGAATACATTAATGAACTAAAAGAACATGGAATTCCCATACCCCTAGAGATGGTTCAGCTAAGAGCACAAGATTTGGCCATGTCGCTCAATATTCCACTAGCACAATTTGCAGGTACCCACATTTGGGTTAAGAAATTTGTGAAACGAAAGTCATTCTTTATGCATTGCAAAGTATCTTCAGTTAGTAAAATGTCAGAGGAATTTGAGAAAAAACTTTCAAAGTATCGACAGTTCATTGTGCATCTACGGAAACAAAATGTCTACCCACTTAGTCAGATCGGAAATGCAAATGAAATACCAGTGTTTCTTGATTCGCCATCAGCCCGTAATAAGGGCTTCACAGTAATGTTATGTGTAACAGCAGATGGTGCAAAGTTACCACCATACATAATTTTCAAATCTGAAAATGTTTTGAAAAAGAACTTTCCAGAAGATGTAATTGTCCAAACTCAAGAAAATGGTTGTATGACTCCTGAATTGATGCTAGATTGGTACAAGACAGTTTGGTGCAGCAGACAAGGAGCTGAATTGAATCCTCGAGCCATGTTAACTCTTGATTCCTCAATGAGCCACCTTTTGACTGAAGATTGGTTGACTGGTGGGAATACAGATCTTGTTGTAGTCCCCAGTGGCATGGTGTGTCTGCCACAACCAGTGAACATCTATGTCAATAAGGCCTTCAAAGAGAAATTACGATATCAGTGTGAAAAATGGTTGCAGTCTAAAGGTAGATTAAAGTGCGCTTCACCATCATTGTTATCCCACTGGATAGCTGCAGCATGGAATGAAGTTCCCACGGAGATCATTGTGAAGTCGTTCAAAAAATGTTACTTGAGCAGTGCACTAGATGGAACTGAAGGGGATTTATTAGCCACATCTGACAATGAATATGTTGTTTCCAGTGATATATTTGAAGGCCCTTCATCATCTGAACCTGTTACTTCTGAAGATGCTGAGAGGAATTTTTCTGAGGTGAGTCAAAATAGGAATGGATCTAGAAAACGTTCTGCAGTCTGACATCCCTGTGGGTTGTCTATTAAAATTTATTCCTCTGTTTCATTGTGCATGAAGTAACTCTGAATGGATTGTTATGAAATTTTGTATTGCAGAATTTAAAATATTTGGTCAGTTCTAATTTTGATTAAAATTGGAAAATGTAACAGACACTTTATCTGAAGATGTACATGTGTTTCTGGGATTGTCTGTAACTTGGTTAATATTCATGAGAGCAAAAACCTGCAAAAATAAAAGCTGTGAAGAAAAATGAGGGACGCCTGTCGTATTCTGTATGCTTTTTCTGCATATCATACAGTTTTTTAAAATAACTGAACAAAAGGGGGAAAAAACTACCATAACTGTTACACTGTGTGTACATTGATAGACAGCACTCGAAATTAGTTACCATGAGATCACTGTGTAGCTGTTCAAGTCACCAGTTGCAGCAAACCTCATGACAAATGTATTCTTTTTTTTTTTTTTGAATAAAGGTTGACCAACTAGATGACACTTGCTTTATTATATATTGCTCAACATGTTTCAGACGTTAATATGTCCATCTTCAGGAGCTAGCGAGTACTTGTTGTGTTGTGTAGGCTGACT
>Ga0131853_10014927_pt1 | contig 14219 bp, 12 predicted proteins | sample TergutLab28metaG_FD_92764 | JGI IMG/M metagenome (GOLD analysis project Ga0131853, IMG submission 92764) | Labiotermes labralis P1 segment gut microbial communities from Petit-Saut dam, French Guiana - Lab288 P1 (version 2) (version 2) | ecosystem: Host-associated > Arthropoda: Insects >... | reverse complement strand
TTTTATATTCACACTAATATTGTAAAAGAAAATGAAGGGAAAGAAAAGAAAAATAGAGAAGGTATTGAGGGGGGGGGGGGGGGGGGGGGGGGGGGGGGGGGGGGGTGGGGGGGGGGGGTAGAGGTATAGCTCTTTTGACGTTCAGGTGAACGTGCATTGTGATAAATTCTTATAATAAAACCAACAACAAAAATAAATTTGAGAAATTAGTGCGTCTAGTTGGTTTTATTATAAGAAGGTAATGCTCTACTGTGTTATTTTAACCTCTGCCCTAGATGGGGGTAGGTGGTCAACGCCACGCCCCGGTCGCTTTACCCCGTGAAACAGATTTCTAACAGTTTATAAATCAATGGAACGACCCAAAATGCGTGACGTGAATTGTTAACTTTCCAATAAATACTGACGGAGCATGACTGTGCGCTTCGTACCTCTTGTGTACCGAGCTGCAAGAAACATTACTTCTTTCTGTGTGACGTTACGTTACTTTGACAGTTTTGTGATTCAGACGGCATTACTTGAGACGGAATGAGGCGGCGCCCACGCGGGGCATGCTACATTATTGTAGTATTGCTTGTGGTGATGAGCATAGATTCTGAGACACTTCGGAATTGTTCGTCCGACACAGCGCACAGTGAAGTGATGGAAGTGACATTAGACGTTTCGGTGTTCGTGTTTATTCTGCTCGAGACTTAGTGGAGGTTGTGATGAGCGGAGGAATGATCGTTGTGAGTATTCGATGCGAATATTTTCAACTGTTGACAGCATGTTCATCAGCTCTGAGGATGTAAGTTGATGGAAATGTGAGGAAGCGAATGTTGCCAGGAGAGTTAAACATGTAATCACTAGAGTCTGGACATCGATTATAAACCGGGTCGTATTTAGAGAGCTGGTAGAGCGTTTACGGCCCTTTCATTGAGTATATTATTGTTTGTAATGCTCATACTGTTTTGGACCGCTCATCACTCAGACATGGGCGTCCAAACTTTTTATGGCACTGTGGACTGGTTCGCGTACCACACGTGGAAAATTGACGAGCAAAGCTAAAGTTCACCCTATAACAGGCCACGAAGGCCCAGAGGGGGAATAGAGGTATGTCTCTACTCTTTCCTTAACCTCGGCGCTAGATAGGGGTGGGTGGTCAACGCCATCTCCCGCCACTTTACCCCCGAGAATGACCCGGTATCCATTGTATAGGAGGCTGGATGGACCTCAGGGCCGGGACTCGATCCCCGGACCGTCCAGCCCGTAGCGAATCGCTATACCGACTACGCTATCCCGGCTCACGTGGAAAAATAAAAAGTATTATGTCTAACCGCCTAGAGTATTGTGTAATTTTTATAGTATGTACATAATTTACAAATGTGGTCGCGAGTCACATAATACAGTCTGGCGGGTCGCGTGTTGGAGACCCAAGGGTTAAGAGCTTGTTCAAGGAATGTGCCGCGTCTTCGCGTATTATCTTCTTGTCTTGTGAAGGTGGGGTCTTGAGATGCGCCGTTGCACAATTCAAAAAGCGCTGTTTGAAAATTAATTCTGAATGAAAAACTACTGGCCCTAAGTCGTGATATTTTAAAGGGAATTTTGGAAGACTTTGGTCCAGATTGGGAAACAGAGTTAAAATTTGTCTTTAAAGAAGGGCGTTTGGATGTGAACTGGATTAATGGTGCTGAGGATGTGGTCCTGTGGCGTCTGTTGATAATTACCATAATGAACTTTAGTATTTCGTAGGTCAGCCAAGCAGCTGCCATTAGTAGAAAGCAAGGAAAAGTAGGACAAATTGTACCATTAACGCACTAAATAAATTTTAACCAGAAATCATTAAATGCAACTCTCACGTTCGGTGTTCTTAAATTTGGTGATTCTTAACATATATATATAAATTGCACTTAATGAAACACTGAAGTAACTTCACAAAAGAAGAGCTATGAGAAATTTTGTATCGTAGTTCTTGTTAAGTGTCTTAAGTTTATTGTAGCAGAATTCTTTGGTGTTACCTAGCTAGAAATCTCGTTCGAAGCATAGAAAATTAATTTAAGAAACACGCGCTATTGAAGATGAAGAAGGTTGCAGATAGTTAAAGTGATCCCGTTACAGGCCCGGTGTGGCCCAGTGGGTGGGTAGAGGTATAGCTCTACTCCTCCATGACCGTGGCACCAGAAGTGGGTGAGTGGTCAGCAGCACGCCTCGGCCGCTCTTTACCCATTTTACAGGAGGCTGGGTGGGCGGAAAATCTCGCCCTCATCGGCATTCGATCCCGGACCGTCCAGCTCGTAGCTCAGTCGCTATACCGACTGAGCTACCGGGCCCACTCAGACGTTATAGTACCAGCTTAAAATAATCGACGGATTTACAGCCGATAGGAAGGAAATTGTTATCGAGTTTACAAAATGACCTTCATCGAAGAAATATTATTAATCATAAATATGTCTGGTGACCACACAAAATGTTACTACTGGCCACACAGAGTTACTGTTCCATACCGTGGAGGTCGAAGTTCGTGTTCAACGTGTCGTCGTGTTGATATCAGAGGTTTGCAGGATCCTCAGTGTTGTTTCTGCCCACGCAGCAAGGTTATTGGTTTCTGTGTTAAATATAGACGGCCTGTTCTGGAGGTGGACTGCGACTTTATCTGCCCGCTGCCGGTAGTGTCTCCTAAGAGTGAAACCGTTCTTAAAGCCGGCATATACCGCAAACACTCTCCCTTTACATCTGTTTCATAAATGGCGTCTGTGTTTCGGACGTACTGTCTTTGTAGGGTTTGCGCTACGTGTCTACAGACACCTATAGTTAACCGCGTAGCATTAACACACAAAATCCACAATCGGTACATGTATCGGCTATTGTTACCATCCTAAGGCGAAGTACAGCTATGCAATAAGAGAATGCACAGCTGTGAACGTAATGTTATTAAAAACTGCGGTCTGAGTTTTGTCACATCAGTTCTGTTTGTATATTACTGTATTGAAAAGAAAATTGGTAAAGATGGCTGTTCATAGCATGCAGTTTCCAAATGTGGTAGCCAACTTTACCAATGATTTTAACATTTTAAAAATATTATAACACAATATATGAACAATACAGATTGACAAAAGTTAAAATTAAATTTTAATAACATTACGTTTACAAAATAAGTTTTAAAAGTGCAATCAAGTAACACATCGGGTTGATAAACCGAAAAAAATTATCTAGTTTAGTTGTACATTCAGTGTGTATAGAGTTGCGCGCAGCATGAGGATGGCTTAACATAGCCGAACCGTGTAGCTGATTGTGAGGGTTATGAATGTTGTGTCAGGCGGTTAAATTATTGGAACATGCACACATACAAATGCAATGGATTGACAGTATCAGATTACACGAATGTTTGATGGGTGCCCGCATATTGACATTACTAGTTGGCATGGCAAACAGCCCACAACATTTTGATCTTCAGCATCACCGCTCAGAGAACCTCATCTCGCAGCAATGAAATTGCGTTATTCATGTCTGATGATTGGGAGTCGCGTGCATACGTTAGTTTTTCCATGAATTTTAGAGCAACAGGCGCGACGCCGTGCATTGAGTTGCTGTCCAGAATGCAAACGTTTGGGTGGAGTGACGCACCCTGAACGAAAGACGCGTGCACCGGCGGTGGCGAACTGCCCGCAGATGGCTGGCACACTGCCCCAGGAGTCCACTTATCATATCCGGGGCGAACATTCCGTTGGTTGTACATACGGGAAACAGCTCACTGTCGCGCCATTTTGCTACTGTCATTAACAAAAACATCCTGGTTGTAATGGACTTATGACGAAGTGCCAAACTATTGGCGAATCTCTGGCGACAGATCGAGCTTTCGATACGGTCCCTTACGCTGTTAGCATGAGACCACCTTTTTCATTATATTATTACTCCCTATTGTTCCTTCTGTTTGCTTGCTTGTTATATTCTGTTCTGTATTTTCTGTTTTTTATTCTATCTAACCCCTTTTGTCCTCATTTTCTGAACCTTTGTTTTAATTCTCTTGCCTTGAATTATATGTGTTTGTTTGTTTGTCCGCTTAGACATAATTGACTCGACTCTTCGTTCAGATCTGTCTCTGATGCGTTATATCTTCTGGTTTCATTGACTCCATCCTCTCCAAATAAATACGAATGTCCATTTTTGCTATACTAGAGAATGACCTCGAGGTTGGGTAAACGAAAACTGTCAGATCATCACGGTGATGCCAGTACGTATCAACACCATTCAGTTTGCAGAACGGCCTTACAGCATTGTGAGTTGGAGGTTCTTATTGCCATCAGTTTTTGTAAACGTAGTGCGTACTACAGATTTTACGATGTATTTTACTATTGGGCTCCAAGGACACGCTGTATTATGCGGACTGTTTGGTATTGTTTATTGATATGCCCACGTATGGCAAATGGGAAGGCCGTTCTTTAACATTTTGAAGACTAAAGTTACTGTACTCTACGGTTGTATGAAGATTCAGTTCTTTTTTTTTTTAATTTTATTTTTTACTTTAGATGTCAGACTGCAGGCTAGAAATCAGTATTCGGAAGGTCCTGCGACCGGCCATCTCGACACAGGTTTTTCTTGGTTTCCCTGTGTCTATAAGCACATGCTGAGATGGTTCCCAAGTTTCCAAGTTGCCACTACATGCTTCTCGTGTAGCCCTCCCGACTTAAATTCAGTAATAACCGATTTCATGTTTTGTATACATGTAATAACCACTGCCACCGGTTGACAACAACCCAATTGCAGTAAGTAAATATTATTATTATAACACAGTGTGCTTCCATTATTACGACAGCCTGTGAATGCTGTGTGGTGAAACAATTGGTGTTTATTGTGATACATTTGGAACAAACAAACACTCTGTGCGGGGAAAAAGTAGAGTTTAGTGTTAAATCTGACTGTGCATGCAATAACCATAAGGCTTTAAGGGTTGGGTGCCTTCTGTGGATGCTTCGGTTAGGATCTAAACAAAACTGATGCGCCATTAACCCGTCAACTTGTGTGCGTTCACAGCGAAAAGTTGTAAAAATGTGCTTCCCCCCCCCGTGTGGTACAACAGCCCAACTGGGTTCTGGGCCGCCTCATTGTTGAGGTTTTTAGATCTCTCTCTCTCTCACACACACACACACACGCACGCACACGCTCACACTCACACACACACACACACACACACTCACACACACACTCACACACATATGCGGAAGGACAGTAACACACAACGACCACAAGATACGAACACCCATGCACCGAGCCGCAGTCAAGCAGATGCAGACCGACGCCATCCGTATCGGTAGTGTACCTGTTAGCTTCATCATGTTTGTCTGTATATAACCACTCTGAAGGCACGGAACTCACTATCATTTAATCTGATGTCGGGGGTAATTTTTTACTTCAGTATGTGCACGATATTTCAGTTTTGGTTCCAGTCGCACAATAGTAGCGGGCACTCTTAAAGCAGACGTGACGGAATTTTCTCGAAACGAGGTTAAAATACTTTATTCAATGTAATAGACGGGAAGGCCTGTTAAAAAAAAGCGCATGGAGCTATCGCCAACCACCCTCCAGCTCCCGTCCTCACACATGTTGTATTTGTTTATAGAACGGTCTGGACCGAATTAGCCACGTGACCATGCCTGGCGAGAGACTGGAGCGGAGTCTTAATTAAAAACTGCGACCATCGCGGACCGGCGGTTCCCATGACGAAGATTTGAGAACATTCTCAGTGCAGTTGTGTTCGTGTGTGGAGGTGTTGCTGCCATAAAATAGCATCAGGAAGTAGCGGTGTGACCAGTTCATGTTGGAACATTGCAAATAGGGGGCATATATGAACCGGAAACAAGGAACTCTCCTTCTGTATTGGCTTTACAGATCGGTGTTCAGGTATTGACGCTTACTTTTGTACGTATTTAATAATTAGCCACGCAGTGGCAAGGAGGCTGAGTGGGTCGCAGAGCCGGTTTGGGCGTGGTGGTGAAAGAAAAAAAATCTATATGCCGGGAATTGAACTCCAGTCGTCCATTCATTTAATTAACACACCAACAAATGCACATACATGTGTTATTTAATAAATCTAAAATTTACATTAAAACACTTAAAAAGCTTCTACATGTTTCGATCACCATCATCCTCAGGGAGCATCATACATTGTTCCTTGCTAAAGTTACAGTACAAAACCACTCACAGTTTAAAAACACTCACTGAGTGTTTTTAAACTGTAACTTTAGCAAGGAACAGTGTATGCACCCTGAGGATGATCGTGTGATCGAAACATGTAGGAGCGTTTTAAGTGTTTTAATGTAAATTTTAGATTTATTAAATTATATGTGTGTGTGTGTGTGTGTGTGCGCGTGCGTTTGTTGGTCTGTTACTTAAACTACAGAATGCACGGTGCAACGATGAAGATAACCCAGTCGTACGGTTTATGCGCAGTCGCTCTACTGCTGGCATTGACGTGTCGGTACGGAGTAGAGCCGCATGTTTTGGCGGATGTTTCCCTCATGACGGACTGTTGTGTGACGATGGAGGTCCCCTCTGAAACGTCGGATTTTTACACCTTATGGACGCGGCTGATCGAGTTGGAGAACTTCCAGCAACAAGCAATACGTGTTGTTATGTAGAGTGGCAGCAATATGACAGAACCCGTTTTAACTGTTGCTGTGTTGCTTAATTACAAGTTGTGTCGTCAGGCTGTGACAGGTGTTTGAAACGTGTGTGGAGGCGTTATACACCTGGTATTCAAAATCTAGGCAAAGATTTGTAAATTGCCGAAGTCCTTGGAACCTTGTTGCATAGAAAATCTCCACATAAATTGTTCTAGCAGTCTTATAATAAAACCAACGAGACGCGCTAATTTCTCAAATTGATTTTTGGAATAAAACTCTACATGTTTCGGACAGAGGAACTGTCCGAAACATGTAGAGTTTTATTCCAAAAATCAATTTGAGAAATTAGCGCGTCTCGTTGGTTTTATTATAAGAATTTATCACGATGCGCGGTCACCTGAACGTCATATTTGTTCTAAGAGTGTTTAAAGTGCCCCCCTGTGCCAATTTTTAAATAGCATTCAACAATACCACTTTGTACCGAATCGTATTTTTAACTTGCGAAGTTTCAAAGTATTTTTATTTCCGGCGTTTATAACTTCATAAAGGGCGCTTGTGTGACTTTGTAGCACATTGTAACCCCCGCTCGGCCCCATGGACCACGGCCCGTGAGAGGGTATTATAGGGTCAAGAGATGACCCCTCTTTTTATGTAGCCATACGGTACAGTACCGTGTTCAGTGACACTGCCACTAGATCCTGTCTTGCTAGCTAAATCCAATCCGTACCGTTACATCGAATTTGTTTACTCTCAGTTTTAATATTGTCATCCCATCTGTGTTCAGATCTCCCACCTGGCTTCCTCATGTTTTGTGACTGTATTTTATTTGCCTCTCTCATCATTCCCATACCTATGGCCTGCATAGTATAAATGACGCATGGTGTCACATACTATATAGGTCTTCTAGAACTCGAATTTCTGATCTGCACTGTCATGTTCTATACAAACGCCGTCGGTTTGTTAGTTGACTTACGCTCGTTACATGAAGAGCACAAACTGATAGCTTCGTAGCGAAGCTAGATGTGGGTGAGGTGCTTAAAAGCAATTGGTCATTCCGTTAAACTTATATCATCAAAGCAACACTGTATGCAAAGAATAAGACAAGCGGCCGTCTCAAGTTATTTCCAGACTGTTGTCACCCAAACTTCGCTTTAATCTTGAAAAGTCTGAGTGGCTCTTCATGATTAATTTTCCCTCTGTCAGTACATCTGTCTTTTTGTGAAGAAATAACATTCAAACTGAGTGCGTCTGAGAAGAAAATTGTGAATGGTAAGGCCTATGTTTGGACCTGACATGGAAGAGTAAGTAATCCGGGTTAAGAAAACTGCAAAATGTGTAGCAGATCATAATTGGTACTCCGAGAAACAATAAGTTCATCAAATCAAGACTAGGGACGTGCTTTGGACATGTAGCATGCATGAGGTAAATAAGAAATAAGTAAAGTCAACATAATTTTGTTAAAAAACGTCGAGGGAAGAGACCGCTTTGCCTGGTTTAACCCTTTAAACGCCGAATTAAATCCCATCTGCCATCTGCTGGCATTATTAGAAGCTCACCATATTCTCCACGTTAGCAGGACAAGGGTTAAAGTTCGGTTGAGATCATGTGCTGCACCCTAGCGGCCGTCTCGAGATAAGGTTTTGCCCACAGCGACGCTGATGCATGGGCTGTAGCAGCGTGGCGACTGCCGGTTTCAAATACACACATCAGTGCAAAGTACAGATAGTGACTGTGGAGTTTGAAGTTGACCTTGGTATAATGGTTTAGGCTGGGGAAAGCCGACCATCCTCTGCTTTGGACCAGTAACAATAATATTCCAGTTAAAAATCGAGCTGATGTGAAGTTGAGTTTTGTGCGTGTTAGATACTACAATTATGTGCAAAGCGTTCTGTGTGGTAATAGCTGTGCATAAAGTTGGCTTTAGGTTTATTGTAAACGAAACTCCCAACAAATGATGACCGGTGGGAAGAAGGTCATGTAGTGATGGCGATTCGTGTTATTGGCGAGATCTGTGTTTTTCCGCCCGACCGTCGTCGCGAGTGTTAAGGGACTGTACCCACGCTGGGCAGGTCAAGTGCATTCTGTTGGGTAAAGGACGGTAGGAAATGTGAGCTGAAATTGAAGGTTGAACAGGGAGTCCTAGGCGTAGAATGGAGGATATAAAAATTGAGCTTGGAGAATTATAGTGCTGAGAATAGGGACTAGATTGAAAGCGGGACGTGGTTCGGTGCTAGAATTTTGTGAACACGGTAACGGACCTTCAGGTGACGCAGAAGCGAGAACTTTCTTCGTGTCCCCGGCACCTGTAAACTTTTCAAGGAAAATCTTGCCTTGGAAGTTGGTATACTTTGTCAGTGATAATCCTCTCTCTCCAGTGGGCACGATTCTGCAACACGTACTGACAGTGGGTTGTCACTTTTGCAGGTACGTCAACGGATCTGGTCCCGACGTTACTCGGCATGTACGACGCTCTGATAGGACGGTCGTCGCAAGCGACTGAGCGGTCCATGGAGGAGGCACGAATCAGCGTCGTGCCGTCAGGGGTGTCCCGTCCCCTGTCCATTAGCTCCATCGCCTCTTCGTCCTCATCGTCGTCCGGCACCAGCAGCTGTTCCGGCGGCGGAGGACGTCGACTGGGGACCGCTCCGAAATCTTCGGCGTACCTCGCATCCATTGAATCCTTGGAGGACGACAGCGACGACCTAGAGAGTGGGGACGGTGGAGGCGTCGGTGGAGGCGGCAAACAACGTCTACATCATCAGAAACCAATTAGTAGCCGTGCAGAAAGGCTCAAGGGTGGCAGTGGCGGTTCTCAAGGTCAGTACACTTTTAAACTATATCGAGAAGGACGTGGAGTGGGTGATTAATTGATGAGCGCGGAAAGCTGAGTCAGTTTTAGCATTTGTTCAATAGTGTCGGCTTGGTGACGTTAAAGGGTAAAGTATAGTTTTTCCTGTGCACGACTTGAAGGTGTAGGGGGAACGGAGGTAGAGCTCATCGCATTCTTAACCTCGGTACTAGATTGAAGCCAGTGCATGAAACAAACACAGTTTAAAAACCACTTATACATAGTGTTCCGAAAGTAACTGTGCAGGTAGAAGTACAAGAACTGCTATAATTCCGCTCACTGCACTGTGACGCGGAAATTACCCTCACTGTACCTCGCGGTCACTAGACGTAATTCCTTAGAACCTTTTTCTAAAATAACGTTCAGCCCCACCAGGTTGTGTTATGTGTCCCGACCACTTTTGTAACTATTTATATACTATACAAACTAGACTAATTAATGCGATTATGTGTGACACTTGTTATTTTTTAACGTGCGACCCTCGGGCCGGTCCACAATAGCGGGTGTGGCCCTTTGCCGTGAACAGGTTGGAGGTCAATGTGCAATGACTAGTGAGCTGACATACTTAATACGTCTTGATTTTGAAATATACTGTATAATTACTTTTGGGTCATGTTTGTTATTAACTGGACCTAGAATTGCTGAGGGGAAGAATTGGGAAAAGAGAGAGAGAATGTAACTGGAGGCAGGAGAAAATTACGTAACCTGTACCGCCATAAATTGTATTCTTTACCAAATGTTATTGGGGCGATCAAAAGGAGAGATATATATGCGCAACGAGTTGAACGTGGGGATATGAGATATGCTTAGATAGGAGGATAATATTAAGATGGATGTTTGAAACACAGGATCTGAGAGTATCAAGTGTAATCCGACTTAGGATAGGGTCATGTAGCGCACTGAATGCAATACCGACGCAACTAAAAAATTGCAATTTGAAGTTAATACTACGATTGAGCTAAAAAATGTAAAAAGTACATCCGACAGGACCGGCATACTTAGTCAAAACATACCTCCCCAGATGCCATTACTTTCGGGTGTAGTTGTTATATTTATTAGCCCAATCGTAGTATTAACTCCAAATGGGTAATTTTTGGATTGTGCCACTATTGCATTCAGTGAGCGACGTGATGGTTTCTTATGAATACGATTATGTTTCCTTGCATGTCATAAAAGGTGGGGCATTTCTTGAATCAACAACAAAAGCAGCCGCTCGGCCTAGAAACCTACGCGAACTCAAGCATTGTTTTGGTTCCTGCAACATAACACACAGGTGTTCGGCGACGTTCCGTGGACGCCGGCAGTCTTTCCCCGTGGTTGATATAGAGGCCGGGGCATGTAGCTGATACCCCACCTTTATCTAGTGCCGAGGTTAAGAATGAGTGCAGCTGTAGTCCGTCTCCACCCCCCATACACCTGCTGGCGTTTCATTAACGCTCTGTACTTGTTCACGAGGTAACCATTTCGACAGTCAGCCTGAGATTTCGTGTGGTTTTTCGCCATCGTCTAACGGCGGAGGCCAGAGTTCAATTGCAGGCCAGTCCAGGTGGGATTTGTGATGGACAGAGTGGCACTGGGACAGGTTTTTCTCCAAATACTTCGATTTGTTCCTTCCAGTATCATTCCACCAATGCTCCGTACTCTTTCTTCCATCTAGCACCGATGCTATACAATCTCAACATTTTACAGTGTCGTTAAATAACATACAAAAAAATTATGTGGTTCTCGTCATTTCCACCAGCAGACGTCGATAATATAACTGGAGCAAGCCATTACAGCTTCCTTCGAAATCCGTTCCGGTTCAGCATCAACCATTCCCTGCCACCGATTCTGCAAAGACCGAGATTCTAATAGCGTCGTAAAATAGACCACAAATAACGAACCAAAGATATGGATAGAGATAGAAAACCACGCAGTAGTAACGACAGGTGACTGAAGAAGACCAAGAGGAAACTGTAGAGATGATTTTAAGGCTGCTACGCACTTTAATAAGTGGGCCCGGTAGCTCAGTCGGTATAGCGACTGACTAGGGGCTGGACGGTCCGGGATCGAATCCCGGTGGGGACGAGATTTTCCGCCCGTCGAGACCGGCTCTGGGGCCCACCCAGCCTCCTGTAAAATGGGTACCGGGTCTTTTCCGGGGGTAAAGTGCGGCCGGGGCGTGCTGCTGACCACTCACCCCGTTCTAGTGCCGCGGTCATGGAAAAGTAGAGCTATACCTCTACCCACCCTCTGGGCCACACCGGGCCTGTAACGGGAACACTTTACCTTTTACCTTTACACACTTAAGAGAGGACAAATGGGGACCGGTGACCGACGAAATCATTCAATTATAAACCAGTCGTACGAAGAGTCAGAGAAGATTAGGCAGAACACTGGAAAGAGGATTTTAGGTTGGTCCGGACAGTAAGGTGCTTGATTCGCGGAGAGAAGCCCAAGACGGCACGTGATCGGAAGTTCGCGACCGGGACATGGCCACTCGGCAGAAGCTGGGTCATCAATAAAATTGTGCTGCGAAGTTGGCCGAGGTCGTCAGAAGATGACAGTCTTTCGGGGCCGAGGTTAATGTAGTTCTTTATCTTCATCATGTCCGGTTCGTGCTCTGCAACAATGCACGCTATTATTGTCGGAATGACGTCGTAAAGACTTATCGTGGCGCCATCTTGGAGACAGAGTGTGCCTTTGTTGTAGCAGACCTAGAAATGTTGCAACTACCAGAAGAGGAAGCCGTTTGTGAAGAACAGAACATATACAGAAATATGAATAGACTGAATGAGTTATCGTGGTGGAGGAGGAGGGATGCAGAACGTAATTCAATATCCTGTGTACACAGTAGTGCAGTCGGCCGCGGTATGGAGGAAACCAGCGCTATCGCGTTCTGGAACAGAGAAAGGACTGGGCAGGGTTCACTGTATCTCCGGTTTCTCTGCACTTCTTTCTTCAATTATCTTCTTCACTTTCTCATTCTTCTCTCTGCACTTGTTTCTTCCATTATCTTCTTCACTTTCTCATTCTTTCGTTTTCCTACATGTATTTCGTTCCTTGTTGTTCCTCGCCTGCTTCCGTTCCTTCTTCCGTCAAACCGTGCGCTTGTTTGATCACCAATGCTACAGAACAAATATCGACGAAATTTGGTAAAGTGGGGTTTAGCACAGAAGGTTGACGCCCAAATTTTTTACCCATGAAAGCCTACTGTAGCGTATATACCTCCAGATTTAAGCATCGAAAGCTTTACATTTTATCTACATGTAGTTTGTTTATGTATTCCTTTATGATTTCTACAAGCAGCTACGTACTTTTCTGTACAACATTCAGGAACTGCTCTGTCTAAGGCAAACGCGCTGTGTTCTTATGTGATTTACGAACTCAGTCTTTATATGTGTTGTATTTCATTTACCGTCTTCAGATGGTTAATTTCGTGTCATAACAATGGATTCCACTTTTTTTTTATGTTCGTGGGACCGTGCATCGAAATTCTATGTCAATAAATGTCCAACAAGATGCAACTATACACAGTTTATTTTATCTGTAAATTGCTCTACATGTTTCGGGTGGTTTCTCCACCCATCATCAGGAGCACAAATAACTGTATCTACAGCATCTGATACTGGTCAACCGTTGTTGCTACCTTTAGCTACCGTGGAGGAGTTGAGACGGTAGCTACAGGTAGCAACAACGGTTGACGGTCTACTAGTACCAGATGCTTGTGCTCCTGATGATGGGTGGAGAAACCACCCGAAACATGTAGAGCAATTTACAGATAAAATAAATTGTGTATAGTTGCATCATGTTGGACATTTATTGACATACAATGTATTCCGCGTTACACGAAACTAAAACTGAAGTTTGATTTCTCAGACTGTCAGACATTAAAGTAGACCTCTTTCGAGTGTAGAACTTGCAGATGAAACATTCTGGTTAAGGTGAATCTGTAAGGAAGTACAGTTCAGCTCGGTTATAACGTCATGAAGGGATATTACACGAGTGTCGTTATAACCGAGCACTGTAATGTTGCGGTTAACAGTAATTAATCGGTACAACAGAACATCTGACGCTATAGACGAGGTGTCGCATGAACATATGTCGTTATAACCGGATTCGACTGTACAAGCAAAAAATATTTGTGATTTTTGACGTAAGAAATTCGAATAGCTGATGCCGGTGGCCGCGCGGTCTAAGGCGTGAGTCTGCGACCGCTCGCTTGCTGGGATTGCGGGTACGAATCCCGCTGGGGGCATGGATATCTGTCTGTTGTGAATGTTTTGCGCTGTCAGGTAGAGGTCTCTGCGACGGTCTGATCTCTAGTCCAGAGGAGTCGTACCGAGTGTGTCATCGAGTGTGATCAGGTGCATCAATAACCCTACCCAACTACATTGGGTAGGTAGGAAGGGACCAGAATAAGAAAGAAAGAAAGATAGAAAGAAATGCGGATAGTTTTACGTCATTAGTTTCTGCATATAGCAGAACGAAACTGCTGGTGCTTATGTTTTTCTTTCCGTTGTTAATGAAAATGGGCTTACGTAATCACATTGTAAACATTAACCTTTTGGCGCCGGAATTATTTTTTTAAATTTTAGCACAACCTGTATATTAAATGTGAATAATACAGGAACCAAATAAGTTAGAATTATAAAACAAACTGCATTTTGAAGAGAGAAAAAACGGAGAGTATATACCATGTTTAAAATATTCAGTACCTATATTTGTTGAATAAATATATAAAATGCAACGTTTAGAGGTTAGCGGTGCGGTACGACCCCTATAGGGGTCGTTAG
>Ga0131853_10014926_pt1 | contig 14219 bp, 14 predicted proteins | sample TergutLab28metaG_FD_92764 | JGI IMG/M metagenome (GOLD analysis project Ga0131853, IMG submission 92764) | Labiotermes labralis P1 segment gut microbial communities from Petit-Saut dam, French Guiana - Lab288 P1 (version 2) (version 2) | ecosystem: Host-associated > Arthropoda: Insects >... | reverse complement strand
TGCCGAAAATCATGCGCCCATTTGACGAAACTAAGTTGATTAGCTTGCTAAAAGCCTTAGAAACCACGCAAATATGCGGCTATTTGGCATCCACATATGGGCAGCTAAACATACTCAGGCGGCTGACAAAAAAGGAAATTATCACGGACTATACATTTAACACACTAAACCCATTGTCATATGACTACCTACTAGATTTGGGAGTAGCGAGCGTGACTTTGTCCACAGAACTAAGCCTGCACGAAATGAAAGCGTTTGCAGGCGGCGAGGCTATTGTGTATGGCAATTTGCCGCTTATGACAACGGTTCAATGCCCCATCGGACTTTATTCAAACCGCGACGAAAGCGGAAAATGCCGAGGCACCCGAAACGACACATCGTCATACGTTTTGGAAGACAAAACCGGTGCGATTTTCCCTGTTTATGCGGATTGTGAGAACTGCATTGCGACGATTTTGAATGGGCACAAGCTCAACATGCAGGAAAAGATTGATAAATTTAGAGAAACGAATGTGCAGTGGCTTAGGCTGATGTTTTTTAGGGAAGATGCAGGGGTTGTTCGGTCAGTTATAAGGGCTTTTGAGAACGGTGAAGAACCTGCGGATTTCGTTACTTATGGGCATTATTTTAGGGGTGTTAAGTAAAGGCGGAGAGGTGGAGGTCGCGTGAGATGGTTAATGATAATACCGGCTTTGGTGGCGGTCTTTGTGTTTAGCGCGTGCGACACTCGCCCTCCTGACAGCACAGAAAAGACAATAAATGAGCATGAAACAGGTGGCTTTATGCTTGACGCACGAGAAATTCAATCAGCTGCCTTTGCTGGAAAGACAATAAGTGAATATAAAACAAGCGATATAACAGAAACTGCGTCGAGAGAACATGTTGTAACAAACGACTATTGGGAAGTTGTGGAACACGGCAAAAACTACCGAATTGTACAGATCTATGAACACTTACCGTGGTACTATCGCTACGAACTGCTCGACAATAATGATGAAGTCGTTTTCTACTTTGTTACGAGTCGAGCAGCGTGGATTAGGCGCGTTAGCGAGGATGTCATAAAGCTGAGTGTTGGCGTGGGAACGAATGTTCGGTGGAGTAAATTTTATTCGATACAACTTGATGTTCTTTCGGAATCATTTCAGAATGCGGAGCTGCTAGAATGCGGAAACATTGCATTTATAAGCCGCTATGGGGATGAGTGGAAGGTAGTTGTTCGCGATATATTTAATGAAGAAGTGCCTTTAAGGGAAGTTTTGTTCGATACATTTTCACCCGGCGCATTAGTGACAACGAGTACACAGATAGTTTGCATGGGTGATGGCACAATAATGATTGATTCATTGAGGTGTGTGAATGATTTTGGCAGGAGTGTTGTTTTCTATATGGGAGATACACATTCGATGATTTTTGAGCTGTTGGTATATCAAAATCAATCAAGAAAAATTACAATAAGAGATTCGGAAAGCGGATACACTATTCAAGAGATTTTTCCTTATGAGTATACTTTTTTTGGCTATCCTACTAAATGGATTCGGGTAGAAGATATGAATTTTGATGGCTATGTTGATATTGGACTTGTAGAGTTCTTGCCGGCATCGCCGAATATTCCTTATGTATGGTGGGTTTGGAATAGTGAAATGGGACAATTTATTCATTGTGAAATGCTAAGTGCGCTTACTTCCCCGATAGTGGATCGTGAAAATGAGCTTATACGAACTGACGTTCGCATAAGTGCCGCAAGGCACGTTACGCGACAGTATAGATATATTAATGGTGAGCTGAGGCTGGTAGATGCGGTTTATACGAGTTATACGGATTGATGATGGATGCTTATAAAATCGATGCTTTAATGTGCAGAGGCAGTGCTCACTTTGGGCAAAAATATGTTCGCGAGTCTAAAGTTCCTCAAGGTATTGATTTAAGAAAATCCTATATGCTTGAAGAAAACTCGGAAATTTCAAGAACAAAAGTTTGGAAGTATGAAAATTAATAAGATATGTTAGCTTGTTGAAAATATCAGAATTCATATTTGCGAACAAAATTTCCCGAAAATAAATTCGGAGAACAAACAATCGAAATTACGAACAGAAAATATTTTCGTGGAAACTACGTTCTGCGAAAATAAGTTCCTATATCGAATTTCTATGTTACTCAAAAATCACACCAAAGGAGGCGAATACATGTTCGAATTAATAATCCGACTATCTCGATACTTATTCGTTTTCTATATTGTCTACTTTCTTTGGCAGGGCGTTAAATATATCGCTTATGAGCGTGGGTTGATGCAAGGCAGCGCATTTTTGGCGACGTCAAAACAGCGCATAGTCGTTATTTTCATGCATATTACGGCGTTTTTGATTTTGGCGTATGAGCCGGGGACTTTTTCGTTTAATTATGAAGCATTGATATATGCGAGTGGATCTTTGGTGCTGCTTATTGCTATGAATGTGGGTGTGGGCAGGATTTATAAAGGTAGCTGTCCGCTTATTTGGAACGGGATGTATTTTTTGCTGACCACGGGACTGATTATGCTTTGGCGGCTTGATCAGAGCTTGGCGTCGAGGCAGCTGATATGGTTTTTCGTGGGTGCGTTTGCGATGTTTTTAGTTCCGCCGTTTCTTAAATTGATACCAAAATTCGAGAAGCTTGAGCCACTTTACTTAGTTGCCGGGCTCGGGCTTTTATGCTTGCCCTTTTTGTTTGGAACGCCGGAATATGGCGCGCTTCGCTCGGTTAGCATAGGGCCTATGAGTTTCCAGCCGTCCGAGATGGTTAAGTTTTTGTTCGTGTTCTTTCTTGCGAGCGCGTTTCGCAAGAATAAGGGATTATTGCATGTGATAATGCTTTGCGCGGTAAGCGCGGTTTATATAGGGATACTTGCTATGCAGACGGATTTGGGGTCTGCGCTCATATTTTTCATGACATTTATGGTTATGATGTATGTCTCGACGGGGAGCGAGCTGTTATTTTTCGCAGGTATGGGTGCTGCGAGCGCGGCGTCAATGGTTGCGTATCGGTTGTTTTGGCATGTTCGCGTTCGTGTCGCTATTTGGCAAGATCCTTGGGCGGATGTGCATGGGATTGGTCATCAAGTGGTGCAGTCGCTCTTTGCGATTGCGACTTGGGGGCTTTTGGGGTCAGGGCTTACGCTTGGGATGCCGCAACGCGTCCCTGTGGTCGCGCGTGACATGATGTTTGCGGCGATTTGTGAGGAGCTTGGTTCGCTGTTTGGCATTGGGCTGATTGGAGTTTATATCATGATATTTTACCGCGGCGCGCATATCGCGCTTCGTTGTCGTCGCAAGTATTACAGTTTGCTGGCGGTCGGTTTCACGGCTATGATGGCGTTTCAGACGTTTTTGATACTCGGCGGCACTATTAACCTTATCCCGCTAACCGGCGTAACTATGCCGTTTGTGAGTTATGGTGGCAGTTCTGTGCTCGTTAGTTCCTTGATGATTGGTATAGTCCAATGGATATTTATGTACTGCTCAAAAGAGACGGATGATGGGGAAGAGGGAAGGGAGATAGACTTTGAGGTCGATGAAATAGATACAAACGAGGAAGACGATAACATAAACCTAGCTGAGTAGGAGGAATTTATGGACTGGCGATGGGCGATGAGCTCTTTTGTTTTAGGAGGATTTCTTTTTGTTTGTGCAGCTACTCAAAGTGTATTTTTGTATGTTGCTAAAAGTAAAGTGAAAAACGGCATTCAAGTTACGGCTACTCTTATAAGAAAGGCGTCGCATCATGAAAGGTTTGGGGAATACTATCATGATGTATATGAATGGACAGTAAATGGAGTGAGGTATGAGCAGTTTAGCGAGTCCAGAGGTGTGGAGGATTCAATGTGTGTTATTGGAGAAGAAGTAGAGGCATATTATAATCCTGAAAAGCCGGACAGGATAGTGACAAAGTTAGATGCATACAGATACAAAATGGCATGTACTTTTTTATTAATAGGAGACGCAATTTTGATGGCTATAGGATTTGTATTCCAATATATCTATATGCAGTAGTGCGAGGTGATGCAATCATGAACCAAATCAAAAAAAACATACGCCGAGTCTTTTGGCTATACTTTGGGATGTTCTTGGTGGTCGTGGTTTACCTCGTCCATTTCATCCTGATAGACAGCGCGGACATGATAAATAGCTCGTTTAATCCAAGACTAAATCGACACAATTCGACGATTGCGCGAGGATATATTTTTGATGCAAACGGTCACGTGCTTGCTCAAAGTGTACCCGAATACGACAGATTTCGACGTGTGTTTCCGCATGGAGGCGACTTTGCGCACAGCGTTGGTTTTATCGGCATAACTAAATCGGGTGTCGAAGCAAGATATAATTTCAACCTGGACAATCTCGACTTTGAAATCTGGCAGAGAGTTCAGCGCGAGGTTATAAATGGTGAGCCTCTGCGTGGCGATAATGTGTATTTGACGCTTGAGCTTGAAATGCAGCAGCTCGCCGCGCGGAGCCTGAGCAGTACAAGAGGCGCAATAGTCGCGATGGAGCCTAGAACCGGGCGCCTAATCGCGATGGCGTCATCGCCCGGTTTTAACCCAAACAATATAACCGACATTTGGCGCGATTTGACGGTGGATACTTACAACAGCCCCTTGCTAAACCGCGCAGCCCAAGGACTTTATCCGCCCGGCTCCGTATTCAAACTGGTCACCGCGGACGCGATAATGACGCATATGCCGAATTATATGGACTTTTATGTGGATTGCCGCGGCACAGTTATTTTTGACGGCGTGAGCCTGCAATGCTTTAATCAAGTAGCGCACGGAAGGCTAAATTTAAGCGACGCGATGAAGCATTCATGCAATATATTTTTCGCAGAGGCATTGATAGAAATTGGATATGAGCGACTTTTGGATTCGACAGAAAATATGATGTTTAATGGCGCGCTGTCATTTGATTTGGAGTACTTGCACGCCAGATACAATATGGAGAGTGGCGCGGATACTTGGGAAATTATCCAAACCGCGATCGGGCAGGCTAGAACTCTTGCAACGCCGCTTCACATGGCGTTAATTACGTCAGCCATCGCGAATGATGGTCTGATGCCTGAGCCGCATATAGGCGAGCGGATAACTTCGTACACCGGACGGACTAAATGGACACGCAGAACCCAACAAACGCAAGTAATGAGCGAGGAAAACGCGGCAGAGCTTACGGATATGATGATACGCGCGGTTGAAAGTGGTACGGGGACAGCGGCGCGAGTGCCGAACATACCGGTCGCAGGCAAAACCGGCACGGCGGAAATTGCAGGGGGCGATTCTCATGGCTGGTTTGTATGTTTTGCGCCTGCGGATAACCCTGAAATAGTCATCGTTGTGCTTACCGAAAATTCAGGAGGGACGCAGCGCGCGCAGCGGATTGCGAGGGATATGTTGGTTATGCATTTTGAGCGGAATTAGTTGTCAGGGTTCAAATTATACAAAATATTTGTGCCCACAGACTTGAAATGTGAGGCGGCAGAAATGTATAGACTTATAGAAAATCGGAGATTGGGTTATGGTCACAAAAAAGTGCTTTCAAGATTTTTGGAGAAATAATTATGGAGAGATACCCCCTCTCGCTCACATACTGCGAGAGGAACTTTTCTCGGATAAATGGTTTCGGATTCACAACCTGCCGGGTTCAAAACGCTATGCTGATAATGATGATGAAATGAAAGCTATAGTAAATAGACAAAATGCGCTGATTATTGATTTAATCGGTGACGGCCGGGAATATCTATTGTTGTTTTATGCAATATCTGAAAATCCTGCATCGACATGTTTCAATCAGATTTCTAATTGCATTCAAGTAGATAATATTAATCTGGGGGATGTCGTACCTGATTATTATGAGGGTGAAACATATTTTGTTTCCGGATTTGTCAACGAAGTGTGGAAATCGGGAAGTATTGATATGTATTTAGAAAAAGTTGCAAATGACAAAAGAGTAATTAGCTTTAGTGCTTGTGAGTGTGATTTATACAGCATATTGATTATAGACATCAAGCGAAACAGAATTATTGCCCCTTATGACGGAGGGGTTGATATTTTTTTGAATACGCAATGCGAGCGAGATTTTTTTAAGTCAAAGTATAGGGATTGGCTTTCGTCTCATGAATATGGGTTATAAGCAACAGCAGCGTTATTTATACTCTTAATGTAATGATAAAGATGATTAAATACCAACAATCGGGGCAAAATACTATGGACATTTGCAAATAAATCCTCCAAAGATACGTTGTCTTAAAAATATAGATTGAAATATGGATGATAATGGGTTATAATTGAACGGATGAGCTTAGATCATATTAATTAGAAGCTCAGAGTCGGAGGAAATCAATGTGGTAGAAACAGTGAGCTGCGGAGGCGTTGTTTTCCACAAAGGTAAAGTTTTATTGCTCTATAAAAATCAGAATGGCCGCTATACGGGCTGGGTAATGCCTAAAGGCACTCTCGAAGAAGGCGAAACTTATAAGCAAACTGCACTCAGGGAAGTCAAGGAAGAAACAGGTGTTGCCGCTAAAATTATCAAATATTTGGGTAAGACCGAATATAGTTTTAAAGGCAACGAGGACACGATTGCAAAGACTGTTCATTGGTATCTTATGAGCGCGGAATCGTTTTATTGTAAACCGCAGGCAGAAGAGTTTTTTGCGGACGCGGGCTTTTATAAACAGCATGAAGCGTATCATTTGCTAAAGTTTCACGACGAGAAACAGATTATGAAAAAAGCCTTCCATGAGTACAATGATTTGAGGCGCAATAAAGATTGGGTGGATAAGCCTTATCGCAAAAGTAGTGTGAAGTAGGGGGATATGTTCCCGACCAACAAAAGGAGGATTTACAGGATGAATGATTTTAAAAATTGCATGAGCAAAACTTTGAAAAAAGACAATTCAAACGCGCTGGTAGCTATCATTGCCATTATCGGCATTGTAGCACTTATAGCAACGGTGGCAGTAGCAGTTGTTAAACTGTCAAACAAGTATAGCGAAGAGTTCTTTGACGATTTCGATGATGACGACTTCTACTTGGACGATGACTTTGAGGATGACGAGGAATAGGTATCTAAGAAGAAATGCATAGCGTTTCTTCAGACGGGCGCTGAGAAAGCTTTTGAAAATTATGCTATATATGCAAATATTGCCTGATACTTATCACGGATGAGTATCAGGCAATATTTTTAGCGACAAGAAAGAAGGTGAAATACATGGATACATTAAATAAAACACAATGGCTCACAAGAACCGGCGCGTTAATCGCTGCTCTCGTCGTATGGCAGATGATGGTGGGATCTATGACGGGGGGGAATCAACTCATCGTAGGCTCAGGCGTGAATTTAATCCTAGCCATCGCAGTAATGACAGATGGGCTTTGGTCAGGCGCTGCGGTTGGGATGCTATCACCTGTTTTTGCGCGGTTTTTAGGCATTGGCCCGTTTTGGGTTATCGTCCCTGTTATAGCGATTGGTAATTTAGCTTTTGTTATATTGTGGCATGTAATCGGTAATATGAAAGTAGGCAGCAAGCCATTGTACTCATACGCATTGGCGGCTGCTTGTGCTGCATTTGTGAAATACTTGATTTTATTTCTTGGAGTATCGTATGTTGCTATACCTTTGTTCCTGGATATTCCGGAAGCGCAGGCGAACACAATTTCAGCAATATTTGGTTCGATGCAGCTTGTAACGGCGGCGATCGGCGGCGCGATTGCTTGTGTGGTGTTGCCGTTTCTTAGGAATGCGATGGACAATAAGGTATAGTAGGGAAGTGGTTTGAAAAATCTTGGACATACTTTGTTCGCGTCTATGGAAATCTCTATTTATGCCTCAGACGCGAATAAAGCGCGCTCGCTATTAGGAAGCATTTACTCCAATCGCGCCCATTACAATCGCCACGCTTTCGTCCAAAGAATGGTTTTCGAGCTTTACAATTTTGCAATCAAGCCCTTCCAGCCATTTCTTATGCCTAGGCAAATTTCTCCCTGTGAGCAGCCCCAAATCATAGCCCGCCGCCCACTCGATGAATGCTTTAGTTGATTTATATCTACTACCGCCCGGCAAAACATCGCTGCCATATCTTTCTATTTCCCTCTTTTTAAGCCGCTCAATTCGTATATCTTGCGGCACATAGACAAAGACTGCCAGCTCAAATAAAGGTATAAGCGGATTTCCCCAACCGTCTAGCGAGCCGCTTAAAACCCATTTGTCCGCAGCCGCCAAATCTGAACTCATCAGTTGCAACCGCTTTTCAATTGGCCTATCCTTTGTAAAAGGGATATCTGTCGGATACCAATAATAATTATCGGTATCAAAATGTTTATATCCCAACTTTTCGCTTATGATTTTCGCAATCGTAGTCGTTCCCGAACCCGATGCACCGAATATATGTATTTTTTTCTTCATTAAATTTTCCCCAAAAACTCACCCATCAATAAATGCCCCTTATCAAGATAATCCCCGGTCTCGCTTGCGCAAGCTTCATCAAAGCATCTTCCGGATGCTTCCACACTTCCATCGCTCCTATAATAAGCAAACGGAACAGGCTCATCAGTATGTGTCTTGATACTAATAGGCGTCGGATGATCCGGCAGAATCATTATGCTAAACGGTTCACCGCATAGGTTAAGCTCCGCAAGGATAGGCGTAAGTACTTTTTGGTCGATGTATTCGATGGCGAGTATTTTCTCATCAATATTTCCGCGATGCCCGCACTCATCGGGTGCTTCAATATGCAGATATACAAAATCCCCGGTCGTAAGCGCGTCAAGCGCCGCGGCTACTTTACCGGCATAGTTTGTATTAAGTGTGCCGGTAGCGCCCTGAACTTTAATGACATCAAGCCCGGCGCAAAGCCCAATGCCTTTGATTAGGTCAACGGCCGAGATAACCGAGCCGTTTTTTTCGTATTTTTTGTAAAAAGGAGTAAGCGTAGGCGCGGTCCCTTCGCCCCATAGCCATATTGAGTTAGCGGGATTCTTGCCCTCGCGGGCTCTGGATAGGTTTATTGGGTGGGCTGAAAGAAATCCCCACGACTTTCTTGTCAAATCGTTAAAAAACTCGCTATGTTTGCCGCTTGGCAGGCGGTTTGTAAACGTTTGCCCTCTAAAGTCATGCGGAGGGTGGGTAATCGAGCCGGGCTCAGAGCCGCGCAGTACAAGGCAATGGCGATAACTCGTCCCAAAATAAAGCTCCACGCCGTCCATCTCCTCTATGGCGAGATGTTTAGCCAGATCGGATATAAGTATCGCCGCTTCATCGTTACCAAGCTCGCCCGACGAATGATCGACCATTACATCGCCATCAATCGTTACCAAGTTACAACGATACGCCAAATCGTTTGGAGCAAGTTTGATGCCAATACTAACCGCTTCAAGGGACGAGCGGCCGGTATGATATGTTTTCGGGTCATAGCCGAGCACTGAAAGATTCGCAGTATCGCTGCCGGGAGCCATGTCAGCCGGGATGGTTCGCACGAGCCCAAGCCGTCCGTTTTTAGCGATAAAGTCCATGTTTGGCGTGTTCGCCTTCATGAGAGGAGTTAGTCCGCCAAGTTCAGGAATAGGCTCGTCGGCCATTCCGTCGCCCAATACGATTATATATTTCATACGCACCTCACGGTTATATAATTTTAAACAGCCTAAAAGCCCTGCTCCTACGCAAGCCAGTCTAAAACCTGCTTCTTCATTTCGTCAGGCGTGCAGATGGTTTTATGGCGCTCATCTTTTTGGGATAACTCCATTAAGGCAGGGGGGACGCTTACTCCGCTTATGCTTGACAGCTTGATAAGCCGCTCAAAGTCGTCGCCCGTAACGAGTTCGCCAAGTGCCAGAAGCGTGCTGTCGGCGAATTTGAAAGGGCTTGCAGTGCTTGCGACAATAGTATGAGTACTGTCACCGGTCGCGGCCATATACTCTTCATGGACTTTTATGCCGACGGCCGTATGCGTGTCGCTTAAATAACCATACTTTTGCCAGACATCTGATACTGATTTAAGCGTGCTAGAATCATCAGCATAGCCCGCATAAAAGACCCCTTGCATCTTGGCAAGTGCTTCGGGGTTTATCTCGTAACGACCCGTTGCGGCAAACTGGTGCATTAGTCCTTTAACTGCTTCATCATCATGATCATGCAGCTCAAACAAGAATCGCTCAAGATTCGACGAGATAAGTATATCCATGGACGGCGAGAGCGTGATGTGAAAGTCGCGGTTTTTATCGTATATGCCTTTGCTGATGAAGTCGCTGAGTACATTGTTAGAGTTTGACGCACAAATAAGCCTGCGCGCAGGGAGGCCGCATTTTTTCGCATAATAAGCCGCCAGAATATTGCCGAAATTACCGGTCGGGACGGATATATTTATCTGTTCGTCCACGGCGATAGTATTACTTTTTACAAGGTTTCTATATGCCCAGAAATAATACGCAATCTGCGGAACAATTCGCCCCCAGTTTATAGAATTAGCAGAGGATAGAATATATCCTTGCTCGTTCAAGTGTGCTACGAGCTCAGTATCTGAAAATATTTGCTTGACGCCGCTTTGAGCGTCATCAAAGTTCCCACGCAGGCCAATTACTTTAGCGTTGCCGCTGCTTTGTGAGGTCATTTGCAGCTTTTGAATATTTGAAATGCCCGCTTGTGGGTAAAAGACACATATCTTGGTACCACCAACCAAGCCGAACCCTTCAAGCGCCGCCGAACCGGTGTCACCAGAGGTAGCGGCTAATATAACGGCTGTTTTATCCGAACCGGTTTTCTTGAGAGCCGTTGTCAATAAATGCGGCAAAAGCTGCAACGCGAAGTCTTTAAAAGCAAGTGTCGGTCCATGGAACAGTTCGAGTATATGCGTGTTTTTGTTTAAACTAACGACAGGCGCCGCGTCTTCAGGGAAGCTTTTATACGCAGCCGATGTAAGGCAAGCGAGTTCGTCAGAGGTAAAGTCAGACAAAAATGCCGAAGCAACAAATGTTACAAGCTCGTCATATCTCTCAAATCTGATAATATCTTGCAAACTGAACGTAGGAAAAGAGGTCGGTGCAAAAAGGCCGCCGTCGCCAGAAAGACCTTGGACAATAGCTTCGGCAGGATTGACTTGTTTTTTTATGTTACGCGTACTTACAAGTTTCATGGCGCCCTCCTATTTCAGTATTTTTTTTGGAAACTCCACACGGATAGTCTTTTTAGGGTCAACCACCTGGCATACTTTTGTATCAGCTGCTAAAGACATGAGCATGGCGGCTTCTTTTGGCTCAAATCCATGTTCGCGTATCAAATACGTTGCCATGTCCGCAACGGCCATATCGAGTGCCACATCCAAATCTACATGCGAAGCGATTGTCATTATATGAGAGTCTGAAAAAAGCATTGGGTTTTTAATTTCGGGCTTGTCTTTGATAACATCAACACTAAGTGTAACTTTGCCTGCAATTTCAACGCCACAGCCACAAATTTCGCCGTCAGCCATAACCGCATGAATATCGCCGAGCGAAAGCAACGCGCCCGGAACATTGACAGGAAGGTGCAAAGTTCGGCCTTCGGTAATTTCCTTGCAATCCATATTGCCGCCGTGATAATCAGGGACGCCCGTCGCGATATCCTCGCCCTCTTTAGGCGCGACGCCAATAACGCCGATCATTTTGTTGAGCGGCAAATGTATTTTTTCGCTAATAATCGCAACATCACCTTTGATAGGGATAACCCGGATGCTATATCCATCAAGTAAATGAGGAATAACGCCCATATTATCACTCGCGACATTAACGCCCGCTGCGGCAACTTCAATTTTTTCAATCGTCACGCTCAAAATGTCGCCGGGCTCAGCACCTTCAATATAGACAGGGCCGGTTGCAGGGTTCACTCTGGAAAAATCCAGCCCACCAAACTCATCATCTTCAGAACATATTTGATTTTCAAAGCAGTCATAAGTTTCAAACTCGATTTGACTTTTAGCAGGCACACGCAAAGCAGGCTTGTGCGCCGCGTTCATTGAATAGACAGAATATTGCTTAGATACCTTATACATTAAATCACCTCGCGAGTTTTATCTTATACACATTTTACCATAAGTAAATTACAATGCAAAGCCTTTTGTAAGAGGCGGTTACTCACGGGATGAAGAAAACGGACACATCATGCAGGAGTGTCTACCTTTTGGCACTATGCGCCGTGTGTGCTCATCAATCTTTCATCTTGCCGCATGAATCTCGTCATCTTCGTAAGATGCATCATTTTGAGCAGCAACATTTCAATTCAAAGCTATCATAGCGCAAAATCGAAAACAAACTAATGCACAAATGTTCAGCCTCGAAATAGTGTAAAGTGCCTATTGACAAAGGTGTATTTTTTGTATACAATTCTTGAGGGTTGTGATTAATTAGCTTTGTGTATTTTATAAAAAACACGTGAAAACAAGCTAAGGCATTGCGAACTTGAGACGCATCAGAAAAAGATGCCGATTTGTCATAAATAATATATACGCTAGGAGGCGTGCCATGACATCATTAACGAAAAAGAACATGCAAGTAATTGGTTCAAACATCAGGCGAGAAAGACTTCTTCGCAGAATGTCGATGGAAGAACTTTCGGACACATTAGGTTTATCGACAGCGTTCATAGGGCTAATTGAAAGAGGCCAAAGAGGCGCTAAGCTCGCTAATTTGATGAAAATTTCCGAGGTTTTCGGCATAACGGTTAACGAATTGGTTTATGACCGCGAGGCGGAAGTTTTAGAAGTCCGTGAGGAATGGGAAGGTCACGAAAAGCCGGTTGACCAAGAAGAGTTCCTGAAACAACAGAAAAAAAGCGCGATAAACAGCCTGATATATGACTTTAGCTCAGAAGAGATGGAGTTCATCATTGACACAATAAAAGGGCTAAAAGCACTTAAAAGAAGCAACAATAAAAAAGGCAATGTCAGCGAAGAAGCTTCAGAGCAAGACGAAGCAGTGACATACTAATTTGACACGCATGCTTATAGTCAATTAACTCGAAAACCGTCCCATTCTTGCAGTATTTTTGTTCTGATATTGCGTCATAGCAAAAACCCTAGCAAGCATTGGTACGTTTTTCGGAGTTAAACGACTATAAATAAGGCAAGCGATAAACTCACCTACCTTTCATAGCAACAATCTATATTAGCCGCATCATTAAATCCTAAAAGCCAACATCAACCTCTTTCAATAGCTTTTTCAAAGCCTTCTTCTCAATACGCGACACATAGCATATCGGTTACTGTAAGTGAATAACCTCTTCGGGTGCAAAACGATAGCGAATAAAAATCTCTTTTTCCTCAGACATTTCAATTCTTTCAACTAGAGAACATAATAGTGTTCTATTTACATCTGCATTCTGGATGAACTGGCTTGCAAGCTCATCAATGTTTTTTGGTAGTAAAGGTTGATTAGGTTCTAAATCTGAAAGTTTATCTAATCGTTCTTGGTTAGAATTTCTTGCGTTTTTTAAAGAAATGTAAATTCTGTTAAAGTCAAAATCGTCTAATACGCCATTTAAGCGATCATCATACAGCTTATCCATCTTTGTGGTTTGCGCCGCTATCTCCGTTTGCAGCCTATACATTTCGTTTTTAGCTCTATCATGGTTGGAAACTTCCTCAGCTACCTTGTTTTCCACATTATGCTTCATCTTATCATCAAGATATTCTGTGCAGATAGCGCGGATGCGATCAACCACTACGCTTTCAACTCTACTCACTTTTGCACAATGGCACGTGCAAGCACTGTCTTTTGTAAAGCGTTGATATGTACGACACACAAAAAATAGTGTTTTTTCTTTTGCAATAGATGGACGATTCAATACGCCAAGCGGTGTTTGGCACTCTTTACAGAAAATAACTCCTTTTAATAAGTAATCGTGAGTTCGAGTGCGTGTACGTTGCCTGCTTTTTATATGTACCTGCACTTGGTAAAAATCCTGTTCGGAAATAATCGGCTCATGAGTGCCTTTTACAACTATCCAATCTTCTCTCGGTAATTTCCTGCATTTTTCTGATTTATAGCTCACCTTTTCGGTTCGTCCCTGTACCATATCACCTACATATACTCGGTTTTTCAGCATATCGGAAACTCGTTCGGCAGACCACTTGCCAGAATAGGGGCCTATGCGGCCAGTAGTTATGCCGCAGTACTGCGCGGGTGTCGGGACGCCTCTTTCGTTAAGTGTAACTGCAATTTGTCTGCCCGA
>Ga0131853_10014921_pt1 | contig 14222 bp, 6 predicted proteins | sample TergutLab28metaG_FD_92764 | JGI IMG/M metagenome (GOLD analysis project Ga0131853, IMG submission 92764) | Labiotermes labralis P1 segment gut microbial communities from Petit-Saut dam, French Guiana - Lab288 P1 (version 2) (version 2) | ecosystem: Host-associated > Arthropoda: Insects >... | reverse complement strand
TATTTGCCGCTTGCAAGTTTATATACAACCTCAACATCATTGGTTGGTGATTCATTATGTGGCATATTGTTTGCCTGTGTATTTTGAATGTTCATTTTTGCATATACCTTTCCGATTTTTATTATTAAATTTTGAAACAAAAAAGAGTGAAGAACACAAAACCACTGTGTTACTTCACTCTATCGAGTTGGCTATCTTTTTTTCGTAATGCTCACACAGGATGGTTGCCGCCGTGCCGTGACCGTACTGTCCTTCGTATTTGAAACTGTCGGGGTTTTGGCAGAATAGCCGTACTTCAGTCTTAGCACTTCCCAATTTTTGTTGGGTATCTCTATGTTCGCAGAATTTACAAGTAGAACAATTTTCGCCGTTATCTACACGTTGTTGGGTTTGTCGTAGGTATGCGGCGTGGGTTTTGATTCGTTCCTCTGCAGCCTGTCGTTCTCGCTCGGCCTGTATATCCTCTACTATCCCCATGATTTGACCTGGGGAAGGAAAGAAACCTTTGCGGTCTGCGGCTACAAAGCGCATGATTGCATAGTGGAAGATACCCGGCTCTATCGCTACAAAAATTTCAAGCCATAAAGCCATTAACATATCGTGTTCTCTGTCGCTGTAGTTGCGTGTTTGGGTTGGAAATGCCGTGCGCAGCATCAGCAATCCCACCGATATTTCGGCATCATAGACGGCCCATTCCTGGGTGGTTATGTTGTTTCTGTTTATAATCCGATTTTTGGTTAATTCAGCGAGGGTTGGGATGTTATTTGTTTTTGCCAATTCATGCGGTCTGCTGGGTTGCTGTTGCATAAGCCGTCAACGCCCTTTCCATGAATGGGTCTTGCCGTTGGTTATTACTTGAAATGCCTGTATTCCTTGATTCACCAAGCCGTATTTGTGGCAGGGGGATGTTGCACTGGTCATTGTCATACTTCCCCTCTAAAACCTTCTGCATGTTGGCTGGGGTTATTAGCCAGTCATAGTCGGCTTTCCAGCCTCCATCTCCGCCGCCGCATAGGAAAATGCTTGCGGCTACTTTCTCGAATAAATCAAAAAAACCGCTTAGTCCATATTCCTTGAACCGTGCGGCTGTTTGGGTTTGTCTGTTGCCGGTTATTAAGCGGATGGGGCGAAGGCTCGTTGCTTCGCAAAGTCGGTTATACATTTCTAGGATTTGCTGGTAGGGTATTTTGCTGCTGCCAGTAGCAGTTGTATTACTAACCTCATTATTATTTATCTCATTATTATTTATCTCATTATTACTATACTTATTATAATTCGGGCTTAAATTTTGAGGCTCTTGCGCCGTAAAATTTACGGGTTTGGAGGCGCAATCGATATGTGCTTGAAGGCGTAAATTTTGCGGTTCCGTAGATGATGTTATTACGGGTTCGGCTATATCGGTTGCTGTGGTAACTTCGGATGTGTAGTTTTGCTCTGCATCGGGGTTATAATCGGGTGTTGGGTCAATGTATTGGGCGAAGTCTTCATCATCGCTAATAACAGGCGATAACAGGTATATTTTATTGGGTTTATTTAACCCCTGTTTCTTTTCCTCTACAAGTGAAAAGGTTTTTAGTTCTTGTATAACTTTTACAACGGTTCGCTCCGATATGCCAAGTTGCTGTTCCATTTCCTCGCGCTTGAAGTAAATGTAGACATCGCCGTTTTCGTCATGCCAGCCATTTTTTATGCTTATTTTGTGGCGGTCAAGGAGCAGGGTATATAGAATCCTTGCGTTATTGCTTATTCTGTTTCCCGCAAACTCGCCAACCATTATGAAGCGTGGCATTTGTAAAAAGGTATTAGTGGCGATTGATTGGCGGGTGTATCTCACACGGCTTTTGCTAGTGTTTAACATTGCTTTCAACTCTCCTGTCTGTGATTTTTACATTGTTGTTCGCTTCATCCTCCAGGCCCTGTTTTGAGGCGTGGGGTATGGTGGGGTATTTTCTAAAGTATCAAATCGTGAAATGTCATAAAAAAACGGCTACCGCATTTTAGCTGTAACCGATTTCTCTATAATAATAAGTCGTTCTATTGCCGTTGTTACACGTTTTTTGAGGTGTCACTATAGATATAGTACCGGGTTGTGCTTGACGGCTCCATTCAACGAAAAGAAATACCAGAAATTCCAATGGATGCCGTACGTGAAGCTTTAATAAATTCATACTGCCATCGTCAGTATAATTCATCTCAAAATAATGAGATAACAATTTATAGTAATCGTGTCGAAATCTATAATCCCGGAACATTTCCCGATGGGATGACCCCCCAAGATTTTATTGATGGCTATGAACGTTCTATCAAACGCAATCCTCTGCTGGCACAATTAATGTACTATTCGAAAGACATTGAAAGTTTTGGAACAGGACTTAAGCGCATAACAGATGCATGTGAAGAAGCAAAAGTAAATGTAGAGTTCCAATTGCTAAAAAAAGGTTTTGCCGTAGTTTTTTATCGCCCAAACGAAAATTTTAGTGCGACAGATGAAATGTCCGATGTCGTAAGAAATGTCGCAAGAAATGTCGTGCTAAATAAATCTGAACAGTTGGCACTTTCAATTATTATGGAAAATCCATATATAACGGCAGGACAGATGGCATCACTACTTTCAAAATCGAGCAGAACTGCACAGCGATATTTTGAAAGTTTGCTAAATAAAAATATAATTAAGCGTGTTGGTTCAACAAAATTAGGCCATTGGGTAATTGTAAGTAACGATGACTAGGGTTTAGGAGAAGTGGAAAACAGTCCTGAGATGATGGCTCTGTAGAGCAGTTATCAACGTAAGTTCGAATATGCCACCAGACATCTCATGAAACGAGATAATACAAGGGATTAGAGGACTTTGCGGAATTTTGAAGTCTTAGATTTGGAATGCCAGTCATTCGCCCGTCAAGAATGCCATTTACTCGATTGTCGGAATGCCATTCATTTGATAGACTTGTACACATGCAGTAGCGATTGCGAATGACATAAACTTGAAAACTAAATTATTGTGAAACCCGCATATTAAGGAATTCCAAGGCATTTTTGGGGCTTGTTACCGACCACCCCGGCAGCGCGCTTGAATGGCATTCAAGAGGTCAGCGGTTCGATCCCGCTATGCTCCACTACTGAAAGGCTTGAAAACACTACGTTTTCAAGCCTTTTTACTTTTCTGAAAATCGTGTTTTTGGGCGTGCCATTCACTCTGTTTTCATTTTTTTCTACCGCTTGCGCTACCTCCACTAAAATAGTTATGGCTAACAGCTTATACCGATTCTAAGTAAAAACCTGACAAATCTTTGCGGTCTTTTGCCGCAATCCTGCGTGGCCACTGCCCACTTCCTAGCGGGCCTTTTAGCCCGCGTTGTCAGCGCCTTGGCTTGCGACAAAATCCTCGCAAAGCTTTGCCGGTTTTTTACTTGGAATCGGTATTACTCATACCAAAGACGCTTTTTTATCTTGGTAATAACCTTAAACTGATTATTCTTAGGGTTAGGATCCTTGATTTCCGATTGTACATATGCGGTATTCGCTATTTCGCTTCGCGCACATTTATCAACAGTACCCCTTATTAATACGGTTGCATAATCATTCGCGGCCATATTGCCTAGGCAGATTGCGCCTTGCCACTTACGCCATGTCTCTCCATCATCAATGGAATAACAGGTATCATGGATGTCGCCGGATAAAGCATCATTCAAAATCACATTCACAGCCGCACCTGGCCCATTGTTTGTAACAATAATCGTATAAAGCAATTCTTTCCCTTGTTCTGCAATTCTCGGGCAGGCTGTTTTTACTACTGATAGGTCTGCTAGATTATGCGGCAGTGGGCATGGTGCGGCGGTATTTGTAGAGCTGAAGTTATTCATCATGTCTGGGTCGGGGGTCGTACTGCTTATAAAAACAGTGTTATTTATGTTGCCCCTGGCATCCGATGTTACCATACCGGATATGAGAACAGTCAATTCTTCGTCACGTTCAAGCGTCCCTAAATTATTAAACTTATTCCAAGGCTGCCATGTTATACCGCTGTCCATAGAGAATTGTACGCCGGTTAAACCATTGGGGACATCATCAAATAAGACAACACCCTGCGCTGCGTCTGGGCCATGGTTTTTTACATTAATTGAATAGGTTAGCAAATCACCTTCCCATACTTGTTGATGTGATGCGGCTTTGGAAACGGCTAAATCAGCTTGAACTGAAGCAATTAGAGTCGTTTCGGTATCTATATTATTTGTTAAATCAGGGTCAGGGGTTGAACTTGTTACTGTTGCAGTGTTTGTGATTATCCCACTTTGGTAAACGCCTACAGTACCCCGTATTAGCAATGTAATGGATGTATCGTTTGGAAGACTGTCTAAATGGTATATATTATTCCAAATATTCCAGCTTTCGCCGTTATCAGCCGAATACTGAACATTCGATAGGCTTCCCGGAAGCTTATCCTCAATGGAAACATTTTGTGCGCATGAAGGCCCCAAGTTATTTACCGTAAGTGTATAGGTAAGGATATCACCAGGAGAAACGACATCTGCATCCCCATTTATTGTTATGGCAAGGTCGGCCTTTGCAGTTATCGGGATGACAATACTTGAGATATTATTACTCAAATCAGGGTCAGGTGTATCGCTTTCCACTGTAGCAGTGTTGCCGATAATACCGCTTGCGCCGCTGGGTATCTCCCCGCGTATTAGCAATGTTAATCTATCCCCGCTCGCCATTTGCAATAGATTGAGCGTACCGTTCCATGTCAACCATGTTTCACCATTATCAGTGGAATACTGTACTTGTGACATACCTTGGACTAAATCGGTGATTACTACATTTTTAGCAGCAGATGGTCCAATGTTTACCACATCCAATATGAAGGTAAGATTGCTGCCAACGATAGCTGATGCTTGGTCTGCTCTTTTTATAATAGAGATGTCAGCCAGTTCGTCAAAGGGGGTGACTACAGTGGATGTGTTGTTATCGGGATTTGGGTCAGGTGTTGTGCCGCTAACGGCTGCGGTATTGGTGATTTCACCTGAATCTGTTGTGTCAGCAGTGCCGCGGATGATTATTTTAACCGATGAGCCGTTGGCCAGTTCGCCAATCATGTAGCTTCCGCTCCATACATCCCAAGTGATGCCGCCATCAAAAGAGTATTGCGGGTTTGAGAAACTGGGGGGAGTTATATCAGTAAGGACAACACCCTGGGCATATGATGGGCCGATGTTTGAAACTGTTATCGTGTAGGTAAGATGCATCCCTGCAATCACAGGGCTTGGCCTTGATATCTTCACTACCGCAATATCTGCACTTGCCTCTACCTGCGTAACGAAGGTACTGCTATTATTAGAGAAGTCGGGGTCAGGTGTTGAACCGCTTACCATAGCTGTATTGGAAATGTTTCCTGTTGCCGCGGGGCTTACAGTCCCACGGATTAATACGTCAATTGATGTATTTGCATCCATTATTCCGATTACATAAGGATTGATCCAACTACGCCATGTGATGCCGTTATCGGTAGAGAACTCGGAGGCAATAATGCTGGATGGGATAGCATCAATTAAGATTACGTCATAAGCAACAGAGGGGCCTTTATTAGTGATGGTAAGTGTATAGGCCAGTAGATTTCCGGCAATTACGGTAACAGGTTCGCTGGTTTTAATAATTACTAAATCGGCGCATTGACCCACAAGCGTAGTCGTTGTACCTGTGTTGTTGCTTGGATTGGGGTCAGGAGTATCGCTGATTATGGTTGCGGTATTCGTCAAGCTTTCTGTGGCTGAAGGGTCTACTAGGCCTCGTATTTGCAATGTCAAAGAAGCGCCGTTATCTAACGACTCAAGCGAGAGCGAATCATTCCACGGCAGCCATGAGATTCCATCAAATGAATATTGCGAATTTAGCAAATTAGGATGAACCAAATCAGTGATAACTACGTTGGAAGCATCATCAGGGCCAATGTTTGTAATCTCAAGCGAATACGTCAACATACTACCCGCCATAACGGAGCTTGAATCTGCCGATTTTGTTATAGATAAATCAGCAGATAACCCTACTGGTGTAAGCTCGTAATAAACATTATTATCAGGGTTGGGGTCGGGTGTGGAACTACTAACCGTAACGGTGTTGGTCAAGATTCCAGAGGCTTCTGAACTCACAGTTCCTCTAAGTAGGACAGGTATAGTAAGCCCAGCCGGTACTGTACCGATTGAAATAGAATCAATCCATTGCTCCCATGTAATGCCGCCATCAAGTGAATATTCAGTTTCTATAAGTTCTGAAGGGGTGTCATCTGTGAGCATGACATCATGTGCATCGTTAGGGCCATAGTTATGCAGGTTTATAGTATAGGTAAGCAGTTGCCCATGATTGACCGGTGATGGAGCCCCGGTTTTGCTGACCGACATATCGGCAGATGTGCCTATTGGTATAATAACAACCGCACTGTTATTAGTAGTGTCAGGGTCAGGTGTGGTACTGCTGATAATTACCTTATTGAGCAGGGTTCCCGTGGCTGTTGAGTCAACAGTTCCGCGAACCAGAAGCGTAAACGAACCGCCGTGAATCATGGTTCCGAGATTATATACCCCAGTCCAGAGCTGCCATGTCAAACCGCCGTCTGTTGAATATTGAGCGTTAGTTATCTCTGATGAAAGCTCATCGGTAATCGTTGTATTTTGAGCGTCTGAGGGTCCGTTATTGGTTGCAATGATGGAATATGTGAGGATTCCGCCTGCTTGCACAGGGCTTGGTTCACCATTCATTGTTATATCAAGGTCAGCTAACTCATTAACCAATGCATGTGCGGTTGATGTATTGTTTGAAAGGTCAGGATCAGCAGTTGAACTATCTACCGTCGCTGTGTTAAGAATATTAATAGTGCTGCCCGACACAACTGTCCCACGAATAAGAATTGTAACAACGCTGGCGCTTTCCATTAAACCAATTTGATATACACCACCCCAAGGCTGCCATGTTGTGCCGCCGTCAGTTGAATACTGCACGTTGCTAAGTTCAGGAGGGATAGTATCTGTTACTGTTGTGTTTTGTGCATGGGAAGGGCCGGCATTTGAAATCACAAGCGTATATGTCAACACAGTGCCGGCAGTAACCAGTCTAGGGCTTGCTGTTTTAACAATTGAAAGGTCGGCACTGGCTTCAATAGGTATGCTTATTGAGGCGGCGTTGTTTAACATGTTAGGGTCTGCTGTTGAGCTGTTTATAGTTGCGCTGTTTATGATGTTACCTGATGCGAAGTGATTGACTGTTCCAGTGATTAGCACTTCAATGGATTCGCCGCCTGCCATATCCGGTAGAGCAATACCACCAGGCCATGGATTCCACGAAATGCCGCCATCTATACTATAGGTGGGAATTTTAATGCTGGGCGGAACTATATCCGCCAGCCATGGGCTTACTGCTGTATCCGGTCCATTATTAGTAACTGTGATGGTATATGTCAGCGGGTCGCCCGCAAAGACTGTATTTTTATTTGCCGTTTTGGTAATTGCGAGGTCAGCGTATATTATGCGTACAGCTACGTCATTTGTAACCGTATCAAACACAATAGGGATCCCACCATCTACAGGTGAATACGAATATGTGATTTTCGCAGAGTTAATCGTAGGATTAATGCTTGGGATATCCTTTGCTGTTGCCGAGAAGGATACAGCAAGGTTTCCGCCCCCAAATACATCAGGAACAGAAAACCCGATATTGGGGTCTGCCACAGGGTCGCTTACTCCATTTATAATGGCACTTCCAGGGACAAACGTAAGCCCATCCGGTATCACATCAATGACTACTATGTTGCTTAACGGGTTTGAGTTGGTATTAAATAATGTAACGGTATATTGAGCTGTGTCTCCGATATTAATAGCAGAGCTGTCCACCGATTTCTCCGGGGTTATAACTGGTACAATAATTTCATTAAAGGATATATCATCAATAGCAAAATCGTTTCCGCTAGCGGCAGGCCCCATACTAATAAACTGTACGGTTAGGGACGTATTATCCAAGGAGTTAATTGCCGTACCGAGCTGTTTCCATTCCGGCTCGCTAAAGTTAATGGGTATTAGACTGTCTAGCGTAGCGTTATATAAAATATCTCCACCAGAATCGAAAATTATGACACCAAGATGCGGGTTTTCTAAACCAGCTTGCTTACCCAGGTTTAATATCCATGAACTGAATAGGTAATAAGTATTTGAATCAACCGGTACTTCATCCTCAAAAATAACAGCCCCAGGGCTGAACCCGTTTACCACCATCATCCTACCTGTTTCATTGCCATTGGTGTGATCGGTAATGCGCCACCATGTACCGGCACTGTTGCTGTGTGAATTGTTCATGGTATTTTGTATAGTGTACTGTCCATCGTTGGGTGTAACGACAGCAGGGTTTGGTTGTACATATATAAAATCGGTATTAATATCGGGATATGGGTTAGGTGAAACACCCGAGTTAGCAGTTGTTCCCGGTGCAAAGAACCCAAATGAGCCGGCATCTGCTTTGTTTATCAGATTATCCGGCAAAACGATGACATTATCATCAAGAATAGCTCCAATTGGTGTATATCTTACTGGTCCATTTAAGAAGTTTTGGGTTAGGTTCGCATCTGATACCGTAATCAAAAATGTGCTGCGCGTGACACTGTCAAGATTTGTTGCTCCCGCAGGAGGGTTGACTGCATAACTAATAGGCGGTGCGGCACCTATTGCTATATCGCCGGGTGCTGCGGTGGAAAAGTCCCCAGGCGTTGCAATCGCAGGCACGCCATATGATTCTACGATTTGGTAATTGCCATTTGGAACATTGTTAAATGCGTAATTACCGTTTATATCTGTATAAACAGCAAGCATTGTGTTTGTAATTGTTTCTTGCAAAACAATCGGAACATTAGCGATGCCTGAAAGCGACGCGGAATAAGTTCCGGTTCTTGCACTGTCAAATTTGAGCGCGCCTGATACTGTTGGCATGTACTCTACCCCTCATTTAACTCTGTTAATATTTAGAATATGTAGGCATATAAAATGCTGTGACACCAAGTTGGCATTTGTTTATGTAGATAAACCCACACTGATTGGGCTTTTATTAGGGAATGATGAGCCGATAATTTGCGCATCACCCAAAAGGGTTAATGAGAGAGCCGTACACTATGACAACTGATTAATGATGGGATATGTGGAATTTAAAGGGGCTGCTTAAAAGAAAAAGGAGGTTGTCTTGTTAAGCATTCTCATGAATAAATATGCACTATCCCCGTCATTGCGAGGAGCGTAGCGACGAAGCAATCCAGTGTTTTCGCAAGTCTTGGATTGCTTCGCTACGCTCGCAATGACGAGGGCTGCATACTTATGCATGATTTTTGATTAACAAGACAACCCCCTTTTCCTGTTGGCAGTGCAGTATCGTAGTTAATTATATGAAGGAATGTATGAATTGAGACTTAATCTCAATTAAAATGTTAATTTGCCCAAAATGAAAAAATCATTGAAGCCTGATATTTTCCATTTTGGGCAAATTTTTAGAATTTACTTGAGATTAGTATGAGACTGACGCTCGGATGATATCTAAGTTAGGACGGTGTAGAGCCGTTTTACCGAGTTTTACTTTATTGATTTATAGATATAGCCATCGCACCTTAAAACCGTCCTGCTTGCGGTCTTTTTGTCGCAATCCTGCGCCAGCTGTCCTTGGCTTGTGGCAAAAATCCTCGCCGCATCAGGACGGTTTTAAGGTGCGATGACTATATAGTTAACGTATTGAGTTAGGCGTTGAATGAGGCTTCTCTAAAGCGGCCCAGTCCCGGGGTGGTAAAATGGCAATCCAGCGCTCATAGAGGGCATTCTTCCATTCAAAGGTATATGAGTTGGACGCTGATTGCAGATGCAAGTAATACCACATGGCTTTATCTTTGTTGTCAGGCCAAACATTCATATCAGGAAGCAAGTCGGATGGTGATTCTTGCAACCGCCCATAAATCCGGTTAACCAGAGCCGCGACTTCAGCTCGTGAAATCGGTCTATCTGGTTCAAACGGTCCGCCTATTCCTTTTGAGCCTGTTATCCAGTTGCGTTGACCGGCGAGGTTTATATAATCTTGTGCCCAATGATTTTTAATATCACTAAATATATCACCTGCCGCTGGCAATTCATACGAATCTCTGAAAATCACGTCGGCAACCGAGCGGAAAATCGGCGGCTTTAAGCCGTTTTTCGCGATGTGTTGCCGGCGATGATTTTCGAGATTAGTATCATTTGCGGCGTTCATAAACCGCACTAGTGCTGCGGTAAACTCAGCGCGGGTACACGGTTTACTTGGATTAAAATTTCCATCTGTATAGCCTTGTAAAACCCCCATATTTGTCATGGTACATACGGCATTATTAAACCAATCCGTTAGCTTAATATCACTGTATGGGCTTGCTTGCTTCCAATATTGGGCTCGTGCTTCATCGTCAATAAGCCTAAAAAATATGGTTGCAACTTCTGCCCTTGTAATGCTTCTAATCGGATAAATCATACCCTTTTCGGTTCCGATAATATAGGCGTGGCGTTCTGGAGGCAAGGTTGTTGGGTTTGATAATGTGCTTATATTTGGTACTGTGTTTTGCGCTTGCTCTGGGTTTGGGGTTTCAGCAGGAGGCATCGTTGGGTATGGGCTTGTTGTTGGATTCGGTGATGGTATGGGGTTAGGCGTTGGACTTGGTACCGGTTCTGGACTTGGTATCGGTGTAGGATACGGGGATGGCCCTGGACTAGGCGCTGGTGTTGGATATGGCGATGGTACTGGGCTAGGCAATGGTTGCTCCGTATCAATAGGTTCCCACTGCGCATAAAGGGGTATACTTTGTGTAACTACAGGGCCGGCAGATGTATAATCTGCGCCACTTCCGTCAGATGAACTTTTCCAACCGATAAACCTCCAGTTCGGACGGACAGGAGCAGGCGGCATGGCTTGCCCGATTGTGTTGCCGCTGATGATGGCCGCAGTTGTTGCGCCCGGCATGGTTGCGTCAGGAGCATTTGGATAAAATGTCACAATACAATCCCAAGTTGCGTATAGCGTTGTACCCATTGGTATAACAGAGTTGCCGTTATAAGTGGTGCCAGTTCTATTGGGGCTTGTATTCCAGCTATGAAATGCCTGCCCAGGCCACACAGGGTCTGGAGGCATCCCATCTGGCGTGTCGTTTATCGTTCCAGGGAAATTTGGGTGCCGTACTCTATCCCCATGAGGTATAACATCATGGGGCGCATAACCCGGTTGAAATGTAACACCATCAACCCATATTGCGTGAATCTGAATATTCCCTGTAACTACTGTATCAGGGGTAAACCAATCTCCGGTTCCATCCGCTAATGTATTCCAACCTAACATGCCAAATGTGGGTAAATGCAGTTGCGCCCAAGTTGTACTCATTGGCCAGATATAAGGAACAGAGCCGCGATGATTAGGATGCATATGCGCATTTGAGTGGGTTAGACCATCAATAACATGTCTTGTTGTGGATGAATTAAAGGCTGTAGGAACAACGGACCGATGGTTGTTATTAAATTCTATTATCCCTGACCATACAGCATAATAATCTATATCTTGATGGATAGGTTCATCTGCGTCGAAGGGAGCGCCTTCGCCATTAGGCAAAGAGTTAAATTCAAAGTTAAAGACACCACCGCCATTAGAGGATGTGTTTCCGTGGCTGCCAAAGCCAATCTGTAAACTAAATGTAATAGTATCAGCATAAAAAAACCGTGACAAAGCCGACATTGCCATAAAGGGCCAACCCCGGGGCAATAAATGAGTTTGGGGAGGGGCTGTTACACCATCCCTATTGGGATATGCTGTTAATCTAACAATATCCGATGTCCAGACAGCATACACAGTTCTGCCTTCATTAATAATATCATGCGCAGTAAACAAGCCTGGAAACTCGTATGTCGTCCCGCCCATGGCCCAATCAAAATGTGGAATAGGAATGATTTCATGGTCAGGGGCCGGCCACCAGCCTAAGAAAATATGCCCTTCTTTTGCAGGCGGTAATGGCCATAGATGTTGGTTTTGGTGGTTTGCAAAATTTTGACCTGTAGTTATTGCCGCGTCCACTTCATTGTCATTATTTGGCCACATACCCCCGTTTGCATTGAATGTTACCGTGGTTGGCGGTTCTCTCTCCCATCTGGCCCAAACAGTCCTTTGTCCGTTTGCCCGGGTGCCAAAATAATCATCGACCGGCGTGTCGCCAAAAAACTGATTGCCCCCTGTTGGTGCTGAGGTGTCAAACCATCCAGCAAAAACAAATCCCGGGTACGTGGGCGGGTCAGGTAAAACGCCCTGCGCAATGGTAGCCCCAGTAGATCTCGTCCAAACACCGTTGTCATATACCGTGCCATTTACTGTTTCGGCGGGAAAGTCAACTGTGGCAAGCATGCCAGAAACCCCTGCTCCCCAAGAGAGCGGGGTATTAGGCGCACCGTTTCTATTGAAAGCAATCCGTTTAATCCAATGGGCATACAAAGTAATGTCATTCCTGATGGTCGTCGAAATAGAACTGGTTGCTCTTTCGCTTGGCCATTGTCCGCTTCCGGGAGACGCAAAACGTGTTCCGCCTCCGCTTGGGCCTCCAGGGCTTGTCCACCATCCCTCTAAGGCAAGCCCTTCGTGTGTAACCAATGGCGCACCGTTGGCATTGGGTACTCCTTGATTTAGCGAAGATGAGCTTAACAAACTTGACCCTGCGACTACAAGGCGAGTATCACGATGTCCCGGAGCAAGAGCGCCCCCTTGCAAGTCAAAAGTTATAGTAACCGTAACCTGCGGGTTTTGAATCCATCTGGCAAAAAGCGCCACATTATTTTCAATTATACTATCGCGGTCAAATAGCACGCCTCCTTCGAGACTTCGTACTGTATACCATCCACCAAATGCCCAACCGCTTCTTGTAGGGTTATTTGGCCATGCAACGCCGGCTGTATTATTAGCAGTATATCCCCGTGGTATAATGCGCTGCGTATAAGACCATGAATCGTTTTGCGTACCGCTTGTACTCAATATTATTCCGTTACCATCAAAGGTTACGGAATGTCCCCATTGGGCATATACGGTTATGTCTTGATTGACATCACTCCATGCCGTGAACACCCCGCCAGTATCATCTTGCATAAAGTTCCAATGTCTGAATGCAAAATCCGCACGAGTCGGAAGGGGATTGGGCATGTTCTCCGAACCAACGGTATTATTAGGTCCAGTTATGCGTGTTTCTTGCCCTGGCGAATTTATTCCGCCATTCGCGTCAAAGTTAACGATGAAGCCTGCCTCTGATACTGTAACAGCTTCATCATTATCAGGAAGGGATGTTTCAACGTCCTCCTCATTATCAGGCCTGGTTTCTACAGATACCTCATACGAATCTCTGAAAATCACGTCGGCAACCGAGCGGAAAATCGGCGGCTTTAAGCCGTTTTTCGCGATGTGTTGTCGACGATGATTTTCGAGATTAGTATCACTATCAGGATCAACTTCTACCCCTTCAGCGGGTAGCTCACTTAAAGTTTTTTCGTCATATATTTCATCATTTGCCATTGCATCATCGTTAGTGTTATAAAGAACTGCTGCCACGGTTGATACAGAGAATATGCATAGCAGCATTAAAAATACTAAAATCACTGAAATTTTTCTTTTCATACATTCACTCCCTATTCCTAGTAGTATCAGTTTCACCAAAACAATGCAATTCATACAGAATAAAAATGGGATTGACGATGTTTGTCATAAGAGCAAATGTTCAGATGACTATAAATACCGCCATGGTGTCAATTCCCATTACTATTTATGGGAATATGTTGAAAGTAACAGGCAAGTGCTATTAAACAAAATACTAATACTAATCTCGAAAATCATCATCGACAACACATCGCGAAAAACGGCTTAAATCCGCCGATTTGACCCTCGGTTGTCGACGTGATCTTCTGAGATTCGTATAATATGAAAACGGAGAGAATATAATATGTCTTTGAACGGAACAGCAGACAATGTGGGTAATAAAGATCACGATAATAACGAAAACCATAAAAATCCATATCCCGAAGTCGTAAAACGTTCACTAAAAAAATAATCTAAGAACCTGTATTCAATAAGCACAACACCGCCTGGAAACGCCGATATTCCGCCACTCGTCGTTGCGTCTTTCTTGCTTGCCTTTATTGGCAAGCTGCGAAAAACGCGCCTAGATTGGC
>Ga0131853_10014920_pt1 | contig 14222 bp, 6 predicted proteins | sample TergutLab28metaG_FD_92764 | JGI IMG/M metagenome (GOLD analysis project Ga0131853, IMG submission 92764) | Labiotermes labralis P1 segment gut microbial communities from Petit-Saut dam, French Guiana - Lab288 P1 (version 2) (version 2) | ecosystem: Host-associated > Arthropoda: Insects >... | reverse complement strand
GCCACAACGCCCAACTTGTACAGCGAAATTAATCTGTGACTATTTCTAGTGTGTCTTTAGCAAGGAATATATAGTTCCCTGATGATGGTCTTAGGACCGAAACATGTCGGAGCATTTTTAATGTGTAAATTTTATAAATTTTATACATGTGCAGTGGTTGGTGTAATAATTGAGTAATGCATTTCGTTGTTTTTTGCTGTATAATTACATTTCAATGCACGGTACAAAAAACACAAAATTCGCTTCTGAACTTATCGTTACAGTCAGAATTTGTTCTTAACAAGTAATTTTTTCTCATAAAGTTTCTTCATTGCCATTTAACATGTTCTGCACGATGTGCGTTTTTGAAGAAGGTATAGGCAGTGATGTAGTCTTAAGGTAGGAATACAGGCATTCTTATTACCAGCTTTCATCTTCGTTACCCTTACAGATCTCAAGGGAAGTGGATGGACGGCCGTGTATTGGATTAGTCTGGCACAGGCTAGGGGCCACTAGTAGACACTTGATTCTGTTCCGTGGACTTCGTTAGTTCCTTATTTTCACAAATAATGGACAGGCTTACCGTTCTGCTATCTGTAACGTGCACTAAGAAGCTGTAGAATTCCTCCATTTCGTAGTCCAACGGTTGCCGCAGGAACACGTCTCCATTAGAGCTGACGCTGAACATGCCTGGATGCAGATTGTCTTCAAGCCAGAACCGCAGCCTCTGTACAACATTGTGAAAGCAGTCAGTACGATTATGTGACGTTGAGTGGAAGCCAGCAGAACACCATGACGTGACAATGCTTCTGACAATTTCCATGGACTGATTCTGGTTCGCGCTATTTTAAGAGTTTTTGAAAGGAAAATTTTGAGAGCTATTTTTGGACCTACAAATGACAACGGAGAATGGAGAATAAAATACAACAATGAGTTATATACATTGTACAAGGAAAGTGATAGAGTAACATACATTAAAATTAATCGATTAAAATGGGCAGGACATGTTATTCGTATGGAGGAACAGAGCGCTACAAGAAGAGTTCTGGTTGCAGTGGTAGAAGGAAGAAGACAGAGGGGCAGGCCGAAACTGAGATGGGAAGATGGTGTGATGGAAGATGCTGGGAAGTTGGGGGAGAGAAATTGGAGGAATGCTGCAAGGAATAGGGACAGCTGGCAGAAGCTTCTGAAGAAGGCCTTGGCTCAAAAGGGGCTGTTGTGCCAATGATGATGATGATGATGATTCTGGTTCGCGGGTCGTAATTAGTCCTTCTCTACACTAATAACTGGAAGCCATTCTGCCTTTGTACTTTGTGATTTTCTCACTAAAAACAACACAGCTGCTGTGAGAATTTCATCATTGGTTCTTATCCTGAGCTAAGGGAGGGCAATTCGCATTCTCGAATGAGCGATTTTAGTGTCATCTTCCATCTACGACTAGGTTTTTAAATTTATATGTTGCGTTCGTCTGCTCAGACAAAGACGTTGTGAGTTTACAGCCCCCTCCAAGCGTCCTACATGCCATGCTGTGTTGTTCTTTCTTTATTTTATTTTATTGCCCTTCTGTGAAGAGTACAAAGTACGAAACTTTTCATTATGCAGTTTTTTTCTATTTTATTTTCACTTCCTCTCTCTTAGGTCCAAACATTCTCCTCCGCTCCCTGATCTCAGACACCTCCATATTTTTACATTTGTCCCTCAATGTGAGAGACCAAAAACATTATTAAACAAAACATTGCATTTTTATTGCAGTGCTACAGGTCCGTTTTTTTTATACTCTCACCGTGTCTCGCCATTTGTTTGTGATAATAATTACTATTAGACTGCATTTGTCAAAATTCCACATTAATCTGATACTGGAATGCTCTCATCTTCTCGCAGTACCGGTAACTTGAGCGACACTGACAAAACATGTCTGTGAAGATTTTACAACAATGAGCTAACTGAAAGTTCCTACCTTGTCGCGGGGATTATTTGTGACGGCTGTCAGCAGAATGCTGTTTACAGGAGCGTTCTCCAGCACGCCAACTAGGTAGTTCTTCTGCAAGAACTGCAGTTCCCTTGGAATCGCTCCTATTCGGCTGACAGTCAATGTGGCCAGGGCATATCTATCCTTGTTGTCGTGTTGTGTAGCCTGCAACATAGCTCATTATCAGTACCATCACAAGTTAATAAGAGCATGACATTACTGGCCAAAGTACCTGTTCCTTACCCACGATTATTTTCGACATAAAACACAGGCTAATAAAATAACCACACTGGTATTTGCGTTGCATCTGTTTCACGATTACTATACTGAGACCAGAGAAAAAAGTCTAATGGATAGAACCCCCACAGCTGTGTAGCCATTCTGGTCACATAAGCAAGTGATAAACAAGTGATAATCTCCGCTCGAAACAAGCTTTTTGGCTGGTTGTTACTGAGTAGAGAGACTGGATGGAAGTACAGAAGTAGACCGTCTCTGGGAAGCCACAAGCTTCGTAATCACCGCCATCCACGTGACTTCATTCCATTGTTGCCTCAGGTTGCTTGAATTTTGTATTAGTATTCCGAGTAAATCCATAATAAACTTCACAAAACCTCCAAATGGCCAAAAATACATTGCACGGAGGGTCACGCGGCCTTTCTGGACTGCCTGACCCTTGACGAAGGGAGCGATAGATAAAATGGAATAACAGTAAGTTTGACACAGCTAGAAAGTGCAGTATTCTTTAAAGCAGCTACACGTTTCTAACTTTAAGGTCATCTTAAGGCTAACATTAGAACATTAGAAAAATTTTATATGAAATATCCCAGTTGGTGTAGCAAATAAATATTCATAATCACAACCAACTCACTTGTACATATCTTCATCGTTGCACCGAGTTAATATAAGGAAATTAATCAGTGAGTGTTTTTAAAATGTGTCTTTAGCAAGGAACAGTGTAGCTCCCTGAAGATGATCTTAGGATCGAAGCTTGTTGGAGCGATTTTAAATGTTTTAATGTAAAAATTTTATGTATGTGCATCATTTGGTGTGCTAATTAAATGACTTGTACATAGATATGGATAATGCAATATTAGAAAAGATAGAAAACTGCAAACGTTATGTTGTTCCACATCGTCGGAAATTAACTACCAATCTGCACTGCGTAATGTCCGAGAAGAGCGAAGATATGAATATTCAGTCCTTCTGCGATGTGACACCGGTTCACTGGGCAGTCATTTGTTGACATTTCGAGACCAAGACATGTCTTTGTCTTAAGCTTTCGAAAGTCCCCTGTGACTATGCGATCCTTGAAGATGGAACACCTATGTTGACTCGAAAAGTTAGGAACCGTTTGCTCGGCGATGTGGCCTAATATAGCAGAACGGTATCCTCGTCTGTAACCTTCCTTTGATAGCCTTCTGTTTCCTTACCCTGACAACAAGTGTTGCTGGCTGTACCAGTTCGTCTTCTGGAATGGATCTCTTGATGGCCACTTGACCAGAGGTGCGGTCTATGTCGAAGTACCTGTAGTCAGCTCCTACTGTAAGAAACGAAGTCAGATGTACAAAATTGAATCCAGATTACAATATTGGACCTGAGATGCAGAAGGGCGTAAGTCCAATTTCATATCTGAGATAATACGTCGTATTCTTAGATCAATATGTGACTTAATATTATCTAATTCTTGGTCCAGCTGAAATGGGAAAGTGTTTGAACTTAAAATGTCTGGATCTGAAGGAGTTTGAAATTCTAATAAAATTGATTGAATGTCTCAAATATGATAAAATTGGACTTTTCTGCTTCTCAGGTCAAGAAAAATAGTATGCAGTAATTTTTCTATACTCATTTTCAACCTATTTTTTCGGTGAGTGTACTTTAATATTCTTTATGAGCTACAGTTAGGAGAATCTACGCCTCCTCCTCCTCATCATCATCATAACCTATGAAGAGGTTTCAAAGTTGAAGTTCAAAATTTTGGGGCCGTTTTATCAAACCGGATAAAAGGAACAAATTTGTTCTTGCGTAGAATACTGACATCTGTTGAGTGAAATACATATGCGTGCACTTAAAGTGTATAAGAGTTTCTAGACCTGCCTGTCATTATGAAAACATAGGCCTGTATCTTACTACACGTATTGTAATATCATTAGGTATTGTGGGTTCTTATTGCATAAGTTTAATCTAAAAATTACCTTCTGAATGCAATCCTCCAAGAAAGTGTACCACGTGGTCTGCATATTGCATCCAAATTTCTGGACAATTTAATAAAACTTGACAAGTGAAAAGAAGGACCCTTCGGCCACCGTGCAGACCAATATTTGTGTTATATATTTTATTAATGTAGTGTGTTCGCTTCTAAACAAATACTGCCAGATACTAAAACAATGAGCTGAGGAAAGGAGCTATTGCAGTGCCTTTCTTTGTCTCACGCTACCTGAATTGAATGAATAGTATATGGCAGCGTTGATTCCGAGATCCTGGTCGTAGGCTGCGATGTCTCGAGGCTGTATCTGCAGACGTGTGCCCTGGAACAAGGTTCTCGGGATAATTACACCGCTGAAAGGGTCTATTGTTACAAACAGATAGCTCTCAGCATTTGATGTTTGTATGAATGTGCATCACTGATACAATAATTTAAACAATGCATGGTATAATGCACCGGCGGTGCTGCCGGCCGGCAGCATCGTCTGTGCATTATACCATGCAGTCTTGTGCTCCTGAGGATGGGCGAAATTATCGCCCGAAACATGTTGAGCTGATTGAAATCATCAATAAATTGTTATTGTTGCATCTAGTTGGTTGTTTAAATTATTGTAGCACTCAGCATCTTATAATGCCATTCCTTTTGCAATAAATGAAGCATTCGAACATTGTACTAGATCAACTTACTGCAATGATTCATAACGCGAGAGATCGTATGTTCTCTTGGATACGTGGAAGAACATAACCGTCATGTGGTATATGATGCCGCGTAAATCAGTGCCTGTGTAGCACCCTGCACGGCGTCATAGCATAGAAGACTAAAATCCTCACTGATACATATACCTTGATATATGTGACGACTTATTCCATCTTCACATTGCATTCTTCATAAGTCAAGAAAACATTACATATTTATGTCTATATTTTGGATTTAGCTAACATTTATAATTTGTCATGTTTGTTACAATTCACTCTCCCTAAAGGAAACTTATGTCAGCGTCGGTTCCTTGGCGTCCATTCAAGTGAAAATCCATAGGGACAAAAATGGTAGTTTATGAGTGGTCAGTTTATTTTTGTAATTTAAAAAACACGTGACTTAGAATAAACCGAAATCAAAGTTTAATTTAAATTAAGCAGTAAGATCAGAATATATCGAAAAGGTGCAGAACGCAAAATGCACAGGCAACCTTGTTACTGGTCATTACTGTTTAATTTGTTGAGTTGTTTTAGGCTTCGAGTAATAATAAGAAAGGAAATAAGAATAATATTAAATTAATTGTAGGTCCTGCATTTAAATTCCTGAACTCTAACGAAAAAAAGAGTAGTGTTTATTGCAAAGAGATGTAATTTCTGAGATTGAAATCTTGTGGGATGTTAGGCTGTGTCATGGGTAAATCGAAGCCCTCATCAGTTTTGGAAGGATCTTACTTTCTTCATCTTCATAGACACGTAATCCAAACAGAGTGCTCACAGGTTTAAAAACAGCAGCTGTAGTCGCCTTATTTACCTGCCGTACTTTACTGCGATTACATTCCTTTGAGATTTAACGTTATTTAAATTATTTAATTTCTGCGAGGCCCAATTTGGTGCTGCAAAGAACAACGGTCCATTACGCAACCAAACTCCATATTTCTCTTTGCGGTCCCAGTGTGTATCTTCACGTCTTACCTGTATTGGACTGTCGGGAAGTATTGCCGTGTATCGATCATCGTAAAATCGAGGGTTCTGGTCGTCGGCATCGATGACATTGACGTAGAGAACTGTGTCGGACTGCTGCGGTGGTGTCCCTTGATCCTGCAGTTCAGAGCATTGCCCTTAGTGACACGAAGGACTGAGAGACTTCTTGAAAGAGACACCTTTATAGAAACCGATATTAGCCCACATAGTGCATAATAGAGGTTTACAGATTCTGATAGGCTGCATCCCGTTGTTAGAATCAACAATATAAGGAAGTGGAGTCAGTCAGTTAGTTACAATGCTGTTTGACACTAAATGTGTACGACAGAATACTTGCATCCAATACCGACCATCTTCAGTTTTTTTTACAAGTTTCATTGCCATATCGACTGAGTCTCTCTCAATGTAATTAACACAGACTTTGGGAATGAAAGTTCAATTTCATATCCATATAAAACACCATTTGAAAATTTTGAAATGTGGTGTCGAAGAAGAATTTAGAACTCATATGAACCTATCTTGTTAGAAGTGGAGTTTTATATAGAGTTAGGAAGGAAATAGAAACTACTACGTACGATAAAACACAGGAAGTCTCACAGGATTGGCTATATTTTGCGTAGAAAGTGTTTTATACGGGACGTGACCGAAGAAATAAAGGACCGGTAGACGAGGAAGAAGACGTAAGCTTTTCCTGGATGACCTTAAGGGAACCAGAAGGTACTGGAAATTACAACAGGGAGCACTAGATCACAATCTCTGGAGAATTCACTTTGGAAGAGGCTATGGAACTGTCACAACACTATGTAATGATACTGATAAAACGCTATATGTAATTACATTTTCTTATGTTTTATGTTTAGTTTTTTACACCAAGACATTATATGGCTGATCTCCAAACCAAAAGAAACTTCTCCTCCGGCAAATAAGAGAAATTGCATAAAAATATAAATGAAGAAAAATTGAGTTATTTTATGAAGCTGCTCAGAGGATTCCTACCTGTGCTCTGATGTCGACAGAAAAGTTGGATAACGTTTCATAATCCAGCGGCTTGCGTAGTAGCAGGGTGCCTTCCAGACCATTCACGAATACGAAGTAGTCCTGCGCAGAAGGTTTCCAAGCGTCAAAACTCGATAAGTTATTCCGTTATAATTTCTTAACATTTTCACAGAGACTATTGTCTCTCGTTTTACATTTTATTCACTGTTGATTAACAACTGGCAGTTTAATGGTTACGTAAGAAATGGCCGACACAACTAATTTTTTTAAATGTTTAATAAGGCGACATGTTTCGAACATTAATTCGTCATCAGGTTAACGCATGTAATGTGCAACATAAATACAGAAATACAAACACACCACTAGTCTGATAAACACACCGGGGATGTCCATACTTAAAACAATTGGCATTTTCTCTATAGGATATGAATATGTTCTTTTCTGGAATCAAAGTTTAATGAAGCGGGAGTCTACTAACAGAAACCAATTTTCTTCAGCCAGGTCAATTGCTCAGAGTGGAGTAATAAACATGAATTCAATTCGATATTCCTATAAAATGGTGCCTTCAGGGCTGCTACGAAACTTACCGCATATGGCCCCGGCAGCACTGAATACTGAACAGTAGAATATGGCCCTTGCTGATCTGCATCTACGGCCCGCACACCCTGCAGGACTCGCGTGCCCACTACTGTCACCTGTATGAAAATACAATACACTAGAACTCCACTTATCCGGACGCTGGTTATCCAGATCGGCTTGGCTCTTCGGCTAATTTTGTTGAGAATTATACAAAACTAACTTGCTTTGAAAATACCGCTTATGGAATCAAGTACAGTACAGTGTTATGGCTTCTAGAACTTCAAATCAGGCGTAGTCGAAAGGTTTAGATGCAGGTACATATTGTAAATATTAACAGTCGAACTTCAAACTGCCAATATAGCCTATTTTCAAAGAAAAATTAAATTATCCGGATTTTCTGCTTATCTGGATGGCTCACCGTCCCAATTAATCCGGATAAGTGCAGTTCTACTCCATATCAGTTACTGATAGAACTAACGACCATGTGGAAATCACGCATCACACCAAGATACTTTGCGAGAATACCTACATTACGTAGCCGGATAGAGTGGAACTTTAATTTTGCGTGATTTACCGCTGCTAATTCTATTACTCCTCCCGATGATATCCCTATTTTGACGTCGTGGTGGGGCTGGCGTTGTCAAAGGATCCTGCGAGCTATGCCGGTGGAAGCGTAGCTGTTGGCAGGGTCTCCCACACCGAACAGGTGAAAGTTGATTGTCCAGAATAAAATGGATACCCTGGTACTTCAGGTTGGGAGTTGGGCGTGAGACAGAAAACCTCAACCCGTAAAAATGTTTTGTCGAGATGTTAAAGATGTCAAAGATGCCTCAGATGGGATTGACAAAAAGAAGCCAATTTTCATTTTCGGCACATGATACCAGGGAAAGAGAGGAATGGAGTTTCCTTCTTAAGGAAACCAGAGCTCTGAGAGGCTGCATTGTAATACAGGAAAGGTGGAATTATGTTACTACAACTACTAATGCTACTACTGCTGCTGATTCTACTATCGCTACTACCACTACTACTACTACTACTGCTACTGCAGGTTTCGTTGTTTTTCTGGAAGAGGAAATCATAAAACATAGAAAAATGGAATTCCGTTTTGAACTGTTTCAGTAACGTTATTTATGTAATCATCCAGATTCAAACCTCAAACACAAAAAAATTGTAGTGTATTATCACAATTATCTTGAAACATTCTAAAGTTTAGTACGACATAAATGTCCATTTTGTGCTAATTAAATCGTGACGTATCGGAACTCAAAGTGCTATTGTCTGGACCCCTCCAGGCAGCCTACACACATGCCTGTCCATTGTCTTTCTTGTTGCATGCTATTGAGCACCGTTTGTCTTACCAACCTCTGAGATATTGAGAACGTATGGGGCATTTATGAACTGCGGAGCGTTGTCGTTCGCATCCGTTACTCGGATGTTGACGGGAATCACGAATCCCTGTAACAGAAAGCCAATCACGGTTCACTGTGCCGTTCTACACAACTGTAAGTTTGTCATTAGTAAGTTCAGTTACAAAAACCTTTAATGCGTGACGATTTAGGGCAGCGGTTCACAGACGTTTTTGTTTTCCCCAGAATACGTTCATATAATTATAGAAGTGCCTGGCGAATCAAATAAGGGCTTCCCTGCCTCTTGTTTAGCGACTATATCTCCGTACTGTAAATGCTGAATCTCAGAAGGTGAAATACTGGAAATAATTATATGGAAGGTAACTGAAGAATAAAAACTAACTAGATGCCACTTATTATTTTATTCTACTTCTTATAGGCTTAACATGTTTCGGGCACTACTATGCCCATCATCAGGAGCTCACGACTATAATGTTGATTACGACAATGGTCGTCTTGTTCTTGGTTTGCTGTAGGTTGGAAGTTAGGTGCGGGTAGGCTGGAGTAGTGTCCGGGTTGCAGGCTAAAGCACGACCAATGTAGTAATCAACATTACAGTCGTGATCTCCTGATGATGGGCATAGTAGTGCCCGAAACATGTTGAGCCTACAAGAAGTACAATAAAGTAATAAGTAGCATCTAGTTGGTTCTTATTCTTCAGTTGTCACAATGATGCACGGTCCAACAAACATAAAAATATATGGAAGGTGTTTGTGTTACTGCTGTTTGTGTTACTGCTGTTTCAAGAAATCAGACGTTGTGGTTTGCGCTTTTTCTATAGGATTGAAAAGGCCAGACCCTCAATATTAGCGAATTTGACCCCTGTTATTTGTATTTCTGTAGATTAACTACGTCCATTTGAAGAGTCCTTAAGAAGTCAACGGCTCCTCAGTGAGTCAAGAAATTACCAGTCTTTTATGGATCCCGAAGGCTTACCCTTTGCATTCAAAACAGCTCACAGTTCCTCCCTTTCCTGAGTTAGATAAATCCATCCCAGTCCCCTATCGTATTTCTTATAAAATCCATTTTAATATTATCCTCACATATATTTCTACGTTTTACAAGTTGTCACTTTCCCTTAGGTTTCCCCACAAAAGTTCTGTATGCACCCCTCGTATCCCCCATACGTGCTACGCGACCCTCCATCTAATTCTTTTTGTGTATTTATGTGGATAAGTATCTCATTGTAAACGTATAATTTAATTATTACAAGATACGTTATGCATAAAGCTAAGTACTAAAGAAGTAAAGAGAACAAAGAGAAGTAGAAGTCGGTGGAACAGACGGGCAAACTTTTTTTGCCCAGTATTACATGACGTAGAAAACTGAATAACAAACTGATGAAATTAGTGAAGCTCCTGCTCCCATGATGTCGAACAAATTATTTCTACCGCTTTATGTAGCATGTAAATTTTATTGACTAGTTTACAGTATTCTTTGGCTTATATGTGACAATTATTGCTCGTAATGTAGAATTAAGGAACTTCCTAATGACAGTAAATTTAATGCATTACGACATATTCAGTGACTGTTTGCTTTTCAACATATTCTGATACTATAAACAGTAATGGATGAGGACACTGGGCGCGCCTCAGGAGTTTTTCTGTCAGAAACTAAACTAAAAAAAAAAATTTGCGAAGTTTCAGTCTGTAACAGCCATTTTGATTAAGAATCAAGTATTTTTATCTCAGTAATTAACCAACTTGATGCACAAACTTTTTGTTTTACAGTACGTTCATTTCATGCCTCTACATGTTTCGAGCACATGTGCTCGAAACATGTAGAGGCATGAAATAAACTTATTTTAAAACAAAAATTTTGTGCATCAAGTTGGTTAATTACTGAGATAAATATACTGAGATGCACGGTCAGCAAAACGTCAAAATTTAAGAATCAAGTGTTCTTGTGCACAATATAATTTAGTGTTTCTAAATTCATAAGGGAATTTAAAATTAGTTTAAAGTGCATACATCAGCCATACATCGGACTTGACCATGTAGCATTGTATGTTTAGATTATGTAGCGTTCTATGCTGTATATGTAGCACTGTATATTGAGATTAGACTTAGACGGGCGACGAATATAATGACAGACAGCTGTGTGGTTGGTTTCGCAAAATGTTCGAGCCTATCCCAAGTAACCTAGCACCGCCTAAAACTTTAAATGTAGCAATTAACCGCAATTATATTTAAAGATTAAGTTTTTATCGCGCGGTAAACACCATACCTTTTGTTTATACAGGGGTGCTGATAAGTCCTTAGCCGACCATGAAGGAAACAAGTTACATTTCCCGCATTTTATGGAATTTGGAGATTCATTACCACATTCACAAGAGTCCACCACCTGTTCTTACTCTAGCCAAATCAATCCATTCCTCTGCCCATCCCACTTTTGACAGGCGCAGCTTGTTTCCTTCCTGGTCGGTCTAAGGACTTATCAGCACCTCGGTAAAAGCCCGTCAGTTAATGCCGTACTGGAAAATTGCTATTTTTTGTGAAAGCAATACAAAATACAGGAACACTGCAGAACTTAGAATATTGTAATTCGTGATACATATGATTATCACTAAATTCTAATTGCTTGTGTATAAAATATTTAGATCAAACCTTCGAGATATTGACAGTCTTGAGGTAAAGCTACGCGACACTTCATAACAGTATGAACAACTACGAGATATAAGGGAAGAAATGCCCGTGTTTATTGTTGGGATTGGGAGGGTAGGCATTATTGGCCCTTTGTTTGTAAATATCAGGTAGCAGTTCTTACCGGGTCGGCCGTTCTCTTCCTGTCGCAGATCACATTAACATACACAGACGAAGGACCGTCCACACCCTGCGTATAAAAGAGACAAGTCAGATCGTCTAGAATATAAATACTTAAATTAACATCTCTGACCTGCCGTGTACATTGTACAGTACCTTTCACTCTATTTCGTGTACGTAGTTCCGAACACCTTAATGAAACCAAGGTGCAGCAGAAAATTCTTTAAACAACTCGGTTTCTTTCCAGCTAGCTCTTTCTAATGCTTGCCTGTCGTGTGTGAACACAGGGCGCTGGAGAAGATTTGTACCAACAGGGGAAAAGTAACGATTTTGAATAAAATTTTGCATTATTCGGAGCTCAGTAACTTGCAATTCTTACAAAGCATTCTTCTTATTTATGGATTAGACCCTCTGGCCTCTTCTAATTTAGTGGAAGGAGGGGTTAGGTACTCGATAGCATGAAAGATTTTATTTGTGTTATAATTATATATAATTATGATAATATAAACGTATAATATAATCAGAAGTAATTCCGAGATATTCTGTAGACCTTTGTCGACGGGGGATCAGCCGACCATAATGCCTCGCACTAAGCGGGGACACACACACACACACACACACACACACACACACACTAAAATCTAGTACACGTTTCCACGGCCTCAAGCTACATTCTCACCCGCCATCCGTGTTCGAAGTAAGATGAAACATGTTCCTAGATCTAGGGGCCAGTCTGGTCGACAGCGAATATAAAAAGAAAATTATTAAGTCGAGAGCGAGATACGACGTATGTAAAAACGCATGAAATGCATACAAAATTCTTAAATTTAAATCTACAAATGCCCACTTACTTGACGTGTGTAAATGGCTGACTAATGTTAGTAAAGATACTGGAGAAAATGGATGTGCGTGTCTTAAAATTTCTGTTATTGTTTCTCTCCATTTTAAATTTCTCTCCCACATCTCCCAAAGATCCACTTCAGGACAGCTGCTTTTCAACGTATTTTCTACCGATACATGCAGCTCAGTACGTTAGTAAATCTTTAGAAATTTTTTCCATTTGCTAATGATATAGATTCTTCTTTGCTGATGATTAATGCGATGGTTGTATTCGGTTACAAAAAGAGGTTGATTAGATGCAGGGTTGGTGTGCTGCTGATTTTACAGCTCTCGAATCTAGTATAACCCGATCCATTAACTTGTCTGGGAATACAAATATCTTATACTTTAAACACCGAATTGACGAAGTTAAAATAATCGTATTGACTGTACAAAGTACCCGGTAGTTTAAGTGATTCGAAATTACACGTCCCCTGTAAATTTGAACGTATATTTTTCTCATTCCAGTGAACGTTCGGTTCTCATTTTTAATGTTACTTTCTTACTTTTAGACACTTTCGCAAAAATGCGAAAAGCGACAGTAGTTTCGTCTTGTCCGTCCGTCCGTCCGCATGGACCATCTCGACTTCCATTGGAAGGACTTCTCTAAAATTTGATATTTGAATATTTTTCGAAAATCCGTCGAGGAAATTCAAGTGTCATTGAAATCTGACAAGAGCAACGGCTACTTTACGTGAAGACGTATGCGCTCTTTTGATCATATCCCGCTCAGTTATTCTTAGAATGAGAAATGTTTCAAACTTTATAGAGAAAATTAAAAAACACACACATTTTATGTTCAATAACTGATATTTTTTATAAAATCGTGCTGTTTATGAGATCATGTGAAAAAATATGGTACAGCCGGACAGGCCGTAGGTGACAATATGGCGCATGCCAATGTCTTGCTGGATATCTAAGGCCACAAACATAAACTCAGAATGTGTAATATTTATTGCTTTTCAACGGCAAACATGATTGTGCATATTACAAGTACATTGCCTACCTTGCAGACTCTTAAAAATATATTCATTCTATATTTTTAAAATTTTATATTTCAGAATATGCATCTCTGTTACGTAATAGAGTTATATCTTCCGATCAGAAAAATCCCCAGCCCATTTAGGGGAAGTTGGTAGCTCTTTGCTGTAATTGATTTCCCTCCAGAGAGTAGTGTCTATATTTATGCTACCGTTCTTTACTTTAATTTACGCACGTTGTATGAGAGAAAACATCAAATTTACGAAATTTGTGTTATTAAGGCTTTTTTGTTTTTAAACCTTGGCCACATTCCATTGACATTATTGGTCTTCCATTCCGAACTTCAGAAACTTCTTTTTGTTTCATGTTAGCTCATCCTTCAAAAATCGTCCCTTCGCCAGGTGTACCACTGCAACAGATCGTTGTGTGGTGATTGCAGGAAGCAACGCTTTACACTCAGATTTGACATTAATTTAGTTTCGTGTCATGTTTGTACTTACGACTTACTTGTTTATCTCCTTTTGTCGTGTTGTATGTTTTTTTACACTGTCCTCTTTAGTGTTTTCTGTTATTTGTGCTGTTTGATTTCCGCTATTTCTCCACTTTTAACTCACCGCGATAAACACGAATTACTATTGAAATAAAGTGACATATCAGCTTAATGCAACAAGGTAATATTATTGATGTATTCTTAGCTCGACATGTTTCGGGTACATACGCCCATCATCAGGAGCATTAGATGTTGAGTTGCAGCATATGGTTTTCTGCACCGAGTTTTTGGATGGGTGGTGG
>Ga0131853_10014919_pt1 | contig 14222 bp, 8 predicted proteins | sample TergutLab28metaG_FD_92764 | JGI IMG/M metagenome (GOLD analysis project Ga0131853, IMG submission 92764) | Labiotermes labralis P1 segment gut microbial communities from Petit-Saut dam, French Guiana - Lab288 P1 (version 2) (version 2) | ecosystem: Host-associated > Arthropoda: Insects >... | reverse complement strand
TGGATAATATTAGGATGGATCTCCAGGAGGTGGGATGTGGGTATATGGACTGGATTGGGCGGGCCCAGGATAGAGACAGGTGGCGGACGCTTGTGAGTGCGGTAATGAACCTTCGGGTTCCGTCAAATGCGGGGAATTTCTTGACTAGCAGCAAACCAGTTAGCTTCTCAAGAAGGACTCTGCACAATGGAGTAAGTAAGTAAGTGTCGGAGGAAAATACTGTGCGCATATTTGGTGGGATTGAAAGTTTTAACTTATTTTTAGCAGAGACGCAGTCCCTATATAACTCACTAACTAACTAGCTAATTCCATTGAGCAGAGTCCTTTCTAAGAAGCTAACATTTTCTTAGCTAGTCAAGAAATTCCCCGCATTTTGTGGAACCCGAAGGTTCATTATCGCATTCACAAGCGCCCGCCACCTGTTCCTATCCTGCGCCAGGTCAATCCGGTCTATGACTCCCCAACTAACTTCTTGAGGATCCATGTTAATATTATCCTCCCATCCACGCCTAGGTTTTCCAAGTGGTTCTTTCCCTGAGTTCTCACCAAAACCCTGTGTGTACCTTTCCTGTCTCTCATAAGTGCTACATACCCGGCCAATCTCAATACTCTTGATTTGAGTACACGAATAATATTTGATGAGAGTACAGATCGTAAGGATTATTATACAAACACAAAATTAAATAATAAAGCGACTGTATTTTTGTTTGTGTTACCATATAAATTTTTTTCGGCAAAGAAATTAATTTATTGTGTATCGGAAACAGATAATGTACCAAATGTTCAATGGCAGCGTTGATAATACGTGATAGATAAGTGAAGTCCGAAATACCGAAGGCTAAATAAGGGGAAGTACAAGTATAAGTTAATTAGAGTGGGGTATAAATTAGGTATTTGTATTATTGTCAGTGTTACTGTTGATTGGTCTAATCCCATTCAACTTCATTGTGATTCCAGTTTATGAGTCGCGACACAATATAATTCCCCCAGTCTCCTTGTTGAAGTCCTCAATAAAGTTTCACGAACACCCGGGGCTGCAGTGGCAATTCCCCCTGCTGATGCAGGGCCACACTGTGTTACTGTAGCACCTAAATGAAGCACACCAACCCCTACCACGTAACTTTTAACTCTCCCTACGATATTCCCTGCACGACACCGCGTTTTGGCTCACAGGTAATAAATTTTCTTCATCTTACGAACGCTTTCCTCGTAAGTACAGCAACACTCAAAACAACTGTGCTTATGACGATCGAATATTAAGTGGGTTTAATGCAAGGAGCAGGGATAGCATTATCCAGTTGTGTGCACAGTGCAAGGTTGAGGGTTAGTATCAATCGTGTGTACACAAGTCCTTTCAGAGGGCTCTAAATTTGATGAAAAGTGTAAATTATAAATTTCCTCAGTGGACAGTGCTGATTTCTTCGTCTTGTACCTTCCTCTCTCTTGGATCTCAACGTCTCGTTCGGCATGTTCGTTTTTCAAACAGCATCAACTAATATTCTGTCTTCAGATTAGAAGGAAACATCACAATGATATTAACAAATGTACAGTTTATAACTTTATATATTTGAATAAGATTAGGGATTCGGTACGGTAAGTAAGCCGCAAAATCCATATGTTAATTGTGGGAGTCGATGTACCACGAAGAACAAAGATTTTCTTCGTATTCCTGTACTTTGTTTGTATTATCAAATTAAACACAACGTATCAGCGAACCTGTCCAGTTGCTACTGTATTTAGATCTTCTGCCACATATGCCATGACGTGTAAGGTCTTGTAAAGAGATCCTGTCTGTGTTTCTTATGACTGTATAAGAATATTCATTATTACCATTGGTTTTATATGCTGAAGATATACTGATATCTTAATACGTATTTTAAATGTAATTAATTTTGCATAATCAGATATTTTGTAAGTGAATGCAGTTGCTAATTTTGTTTATAAAATTGTAAGATATTTTAAACTTAGATGTGAAATTTGTGGCAGTATGTGGCCGAATTCGGTCGAAGCGGTTTGGGGCTTTAATTAAAAAATTTGTAATTTCTATACACGCTAATTTGTGCTAACTATAACGGATGAATTCCGTTGACGACAGATAGTACTAAGGTATGGAATGTAATATGCAACATGTGTCTCTTAATAGCTCTGGTCCGTATGCACCTGTACCGAAATTCAGAAATAGGGATGTATTTTACATTCTTGGCTACTCATGGGAATCTTCCTGTATTAAGCAAAATTCAGAAACAGTTTTGCCTTTACTGGACACTTTTCGTATTATGCATAATACTGTAAAAAGTAAAGTGATCTCATTACAGGCCCGGTGTGGCCCAGAGGGTAGGTAGAGGTATAGCTCTACTCTTCCATGATCGCGGCACTAGAAGGGTGTGAGTGGTCAGCAGCACGCCCCGGCCGCACTTTACCCCCGGGAAAGACCCGGTTCCCATTTTAGAGGAGGCTGGGTCTGGACAGGCGGAAAATCTCGTCCCCACCGGGATTCGATCTCGGACCGTCCAGCCTGTAGTCAGTCTTTATACCGACTGAGCTACCCGGCCCACCGCATAATACTGTACTTGTCATAATATTTTCTATGTGATTCAAGATGTAACTTGAAAGTTTATGCAAGGCACTGCAATCAAACCTGCTGTTTTTACGACACAAGTGGCCACACTTAACTGAATTCTCTCTGCTGTATTTTCTGTAACGAAATACACGTATTTTGTTCTGTAACATTATGTTCGGTCATGTGTCTCCATAAGTACTGTAGGTTCTTCCACAAGTTCTGGTTCAGATTGAAGCTCCTATATTTTCTCGAACTGGACTTTTTATCTTTTTCTTTTGGTGACTTACTACGTAGGTCTGGCCGTTTCCTGGTCCCCAGCATAGTCGTGTTTCCAGTCCGAGCAAAACTGGCTATCTCTTATACGCAAACACAAACATATATTTCCTCAATCCTAATTGGATTTCTAAAACTGTCTTAAGAATCAGACAAGGTTAAATTTGTTTGTACGCTACTGCCAAGAACGAAAATTGTGGAGAAGAAAATGGCAAAAAAACTAAACAATTTTCTGCGGGGTAAAAACGACGTCACCAGAAATACAGCAAAGTTTGGATAAGTAATTATTTGTACTGTTATGCACTGTTGTTTTATAAGTATGGTCGTGGTTTACCAACAATTCCAAGGCTAGTCTTTTAGCTGTATCTTTTTTGATGCTGTTTGTATTTACACAAGTACTGAATTCAACTCCGAATGGCCCAATAAAGCTGAATGCTGTACAGATCATAAAATGATTTTTAAGTTTTATATTTTATGCATAATATAAAAATCTGCATAAAATGTGTCACTGCCATAACACGTAAATTGTCATATGGATCCTAATACAAAACTTTGAAATGAAGGAGTTCCTATATTTTCATGCTGTCTGGAATACAAGACGTGAGACTCAAATACAAACAAAACTGGATCAACCACCTTGAAAGAATGGACAACACCAGACTCCCGAAACACGCCATCAACTACAAACTTTGAGGAAGAAGAGATCGTGGACGCCCCAGGAAACGATGACAATGCGTCGATGACGGAATAGGTCAAACGACCTAATCCATGGAGGAAGATGATGATGATGATTTTACTACCTGCTAGGGCTCAGTTTAAAAAAAAATTCAAAAGAATATTAGTTATTTACATGCATTTGTAGATAGCGACTGTGTATATGTGTATGTATGTATGTATGTAAGATGTGTAGGAAATACATCGTTGTCTGTTATAGCGTGTATTCAGCACTAATACGGATATACCCACAGGTACCACCGCAGTTGATTTTGCAACTGTATTTTTTATATTCAGTATTCATGTCTCGAGATCAGAATGCAGGACGAATTCACAGTGTGAGGATTGATAATGGTACCTTCGAGAGGGTGGAAGAGTTTTAAAATTTGGGAACAAATTTAACAAATCAAAATTCTATTGCGGAAGAAATTAAGAGCAGATTGAGGTCAGGAAATGCTTGCTATCATTCGGTGCAGAATCTTTTGTCTTCCAGGTTGCTGTCCAAAAATTTAAAAATCAAGATATATAGAAGTATACGTTTGCCTGATGTTTTATATGGGTGTGAAACGTGGTCGCTGACATTGCGGGAGGAAAGGAAGCTGAGAGTGTTGAGGAGAATATTTGGACATAGGAGGGACGAGGTATCGGGGGAATGAAGGAGATTGTATAACGAAGAGCTAAATGATTTGTACTCCACACCCAATATTGTGCGAGCGATAAAATCGAGAAGAATGAGATGGGCTGGGCATGTGGCGCGTATGGGTGAGGAGAGGGCGGTGTATAGGGTCTTGGTGGGGAAGTCGGAGGGGAGGGGACCACTGGGGAGACCTAGGCGTAGATGGGTGGATAATATTAGGACGGATCTCCAGGAGGTGGGATGTGGGTATATGGACTGGATTGGGCCGGCCCAGGATAGAGATAGGTGGCGGATGCTTGTGAGTGCAGTAATGAACCTTCGGGTTCCGTGAAATGCGAGGAATTTCTTGACTAGCTGCAAACCAGTTAGCTTCTCGAGAAGGAATTTTCACCATGGAGTAAGTAAGTATTAATACTATTTATGTTGTAGATCAGCCATATAAAAATTACCTGGAAGAGTGGGGCGCGTCCCGAGGGCGAAATTTAAAGGTGGGATGTGAGTTCTCATAAATAAGAACGTTCATTAGTCATTAATATTAGAATGCACGTATACATGATTTCGATGGGGCAACAATACCCTTGACAATATGATCGCGGTGGCGTAGGATGACAGATATCGATAATCGCACTTCTAGAACACTGTAGGTATAGGCAACAGTATTCATGTAGCATGATATGAGAAAGAGCAAGTGCTGATTATACTCTACTGTTAATTTTTGGGCATCCCTGCATTTTTTAAAAGTTATGTCATGTTTAACGTTATGGTGCTGCGGGTTATGACGCCATCTAGTCTGACAAGTGGTTGGAAACTTTTCGAAGGAGGACTACTCCATATGTAGCCTAACTGCTGGTAAACAAGTTGCTCCTTACCGACGCTGGTAACCACTTACCGGATGGCATGATCTATCAATCAGAAGATTATAGTATGAATATTCACCTTGCCAAGTGTCAGCGCGCGTGCTACATTGTCCTGTATCTGCACCGCAGTCTGTCCGCGTTGCTCGGTTGCTTAAATTGAACGCATGGGAGTTTTGACCAGTAAGTTAAAAAGATTTAACTTGAAATGCCAACTTGATGCAACAATGTATTCTTAGCTCGACATGTTTCGGGTACATACGCCCATCATCAGGAACATTAGATGTTGAGTTGCAGCATATGGTTTTCTGCACCGAGATTTTGGATGGGTGGTGGTCTTGAGAGCCGCTGAGTGGGTCGTGTGGGCGGTGCGGATGACTCTCTTCGCAACATAACCTTACACAACACGGCATGCTGCCACAACACCCTATTAGTACAACGAAGTTAGTCAGTGACTATTTTTTAATGCGAATTTAGCAAGAAAAATATAGCTCCCTGCTGATGGTCTTAGGACCGAAACATGTCGGAGCAGTTTTAGTGTTTTAATGTGTAACTTTTATATAAGTGCATTAGTTGGTATATTAATTGAGTACTGATAAAGAAGTTTGTTAATGAAAGTGTATGTTGGCATGGAATGAGTAGAATCTGTAGTTGTTTAAGTAGACTTGTAGAAGAGGTTCTGGGTTGTGCACCAGCCATAACTCTTTTTTTTTTCGTAGAGTGAAAATCTTCTCACTGTTGGAAGAACTACCCCAAGACATTATTTCCTATTTTACAATAGAATGAAAGTATGCATAGTAAATTGATTTGGGAGCGTTAATGCTACGGATGTGGACCATCGACCTAACGGCATAACAGGCTCTACTTAACTTAGGAATCATTTACTCGGTATGGTTCTTCCAGTTTATGTGGCTATCGGTTTGTGAACCAAGATATTTTGTATTGACTATCTCTTATGTATACTTTTCTTTATAACCAATGTGTAATATAGAATGTTAGGAATTTTTGTTTAAGAATTAAATTATATTCGTTTTATCTATATTTAGATCTAAATTATTAGCAGCAAACCGTTTAATCATATAGAGAGAACAAAATTTGCAGCTCAACAGATCGTAGCAAAACAGTAATAACAAATATGAATTGTGAAGCACCTTTGGTTGTAAGTCCTAAACTTCTTCAAAACATATTTGTTCGAAAGAAGCGAAAAGTGAAAAGTGAAGTTACGGAAAATTGTCCAGTTTCGTGCCGTGGAAGCCTTCTTACCGTCTACAGTAGGTAAAAGTTCAGTGGTCAGCTTCAGACTCCGGATGATTTACCCCCTCCCACCTTCGAAATTTTTCCGGTACTTGTTAATACGGGGTTGGGTAGTTCTCAGAGCCGTCTTGACTTTTCGGGGAAGGTAAAAATGTCTGCCTCACGCTGGGAATCGAACCAAGATCTCTCGGATACCCAGCGCGCAGCCTGGGCTTCTAAATAAAAGGTACGTCAAAATAAGTGAAGTTTTAGTGAATACTGGGAACTTCTAAACAGGGTGTCACGCCCTGACCTTGTCTACCGGTACGGTGCTGCGGACCAGAGAGTATTGATTGTTCAGTAAGCAGCCAGCCAGGTTACCGACGACACCAGCCATACATAAGGGTACTTATGGGTCCAGTGTTGTCGACAACACGAGCGTGTGATTAGAACACTGGTGAAGTCATTTCCTTCCAAGAAGTATATAATTTGGAGCAAATATGTGTCTTTCTCATTCTCGCATAGAATAATTACCCCGCTAAACGTTACATAAAATTTGCCCGTTTTCCTACGAGATCAGAAGCTTTCGGGAAAAAAAACAACTGTAGCACTTTCGAGTGAACAACCTAGTCTACTCGGTCCAGAAGTTCAAAATTTTCTAGATCTTCTTCGCCTCTTTGACCAGAGAAGGAAGCACTGAATAAGTTCATCACTGACGCTCCATCCTCCAACCCAGGCAGCGTTGCGTATCAACAAGTGTCTATACAGTGTGGGCCATTGTATAGACGTGGATATTATTCGAGATTTGAGGTTCTGGCAGCGATGTTGATTAAGATTCAAGTCCTTTGCGATGTGCTGAAGTGTAAGTGGTGACAGGCAGCCACTCCACAACTGCGCAACGTACACACCACTATACACGACCGCAATGTTAATACTATTTGGTTCTGAGTATCGTTGTCTTAGTTTCTTGTGTAATGTCGCCAATGATTTAGCCTATAATTCCTTTCTGTATATGATTGTTTTGTTTCTTGTGTAATTTCGTCAAACGTTTAGCCTACAGTTGGTTTCTGCACATTATTGTCTTTGTTTCTCGTATAATGTCGCCAAGAATTTAGCCTGTAATTGGTTTTTGTAAATTACTCTAGTTTTTCTCTTGTGTAATGTCGCGAAGGATGTACCCTGTATTGGTTTCTCGTCGTTCCGAAGAACTTTAGTAAACATTATAATGATTTGCTTAACCTTTCAATGATGATGGGCTTCAGATTGCAACTACTACCCAGTACAGGGTGGTTTTAAATTTATAATAACCTCAAATGCATTCACGATTCTACCGGATAACGAGGTCGGTAGCACGTAAAGAATTATACGTCCGCACAGTGCACGTAGTCCGGTATTTGAAGGATTAACGACGGGTTCAGAATGTATAGTTGCCACTGTACACTGCTTAGTGAATAATGAATTGAAAGAACATGACAGATGTGGTTGTGTCGTGATTTGAGGTTCTGTTGCGGTCTTAGCCCCAGGGGACTGATAAATGCCCTCAAATCTAGTCAGGTTAACGAATGTCCTACCTAAATTACAATCCATCTCCTCCGTAGTACAGACCAGAAGATTTGGAGCTTGATCCCAGTTTTTCAGCAACATTTTTATAAAGAATTCCAGTAGTGTGTTCTGTCATGTAGCAACTGTCGGCGTGTTCTTTGCAATTGAAGCCGTCTTTAGTAAATATGAGCAGCCTTATCAGAACTCCGATTAGAGTTTGGCCTCACCGTGTGTCAGCAATCAAACGGTAAATTTCTGTCAGTTACTGACAGCGTAATTATTACCACTTCCAAGTGACGCTTCTCTCCGCTGTTCTACTCAGTATCAGTTAATCAGACGTGTGTGGATTCCACAATCAATATTCGCTCTAATTCTCAGCAAATATCACATAAGTGACTAATTAAATATATGTGGCATATTTTTTCTCTATAGTCGCAAAATAACTCAGTTTGTCGACAAATGGTACCATCCCCATCCATTTTGTTTAACTGGAAGATTCACATCGTGTACAAAAGACTTTTTCCTGAGCTAGTTGAATACACCCTACACCCTCACAATGTATTTATCTAGGATCCAGTTTAATAATCGCAACAAACCGGGTATCTCACTCTGTCTCTTTCCATAATGTATTTCTTCTTAAATTTCTGCACGCATATTTCTCAGCGTCTTCTAAAACCACTGGCAATTTCATCTCGTAGATTGAACTGCGTATCACAAGATTCTCTCTCTTAAGAACAGAAACACAAGGATGAGCTTTTAGGGGCCGAATAGAAGTAGAGTTCTACACCACACTGTTGCCAAAGCCCAAGACCACAAGTGTTTGAATCCTAAAATTCCTTATCTAAATTACTCAGATCCAACTACTGACAGTCAAAGACCTGTAGTTTGTCTCTGTTCTTTTACAAACGAATCTAAAACAAATCCAGTGTTACGTCAGAAGCGACAGAATTGTCCTCCTACAAACAGGACGAGATCCCGCGAGTGTCAACCATGATTGGAATAGTCTTGTTTGCCAACTCGCTGCTGGAATTCTAGCCACGTTGGCTGCCAGAGCTGCAGCATTGTGGAGGAAGCATGAGAATTTCAAAGTACCCCCAAACAGTCTCGGTCACAGGTCTGTCTGGGGTTGACTTCGAGTTCAGTTGGACAGATATGGAGGACGTGGTCTGGCTCCCGACCAAGTAAAATCAGGGGTGATGAAATCTTTTGGCCTACTTTTTTGCATTCCATAAAACCACTTATTGAGTGTGCTCGGAGATTCACTGCAATATGTGTACATTGACATATTATTTTTGCATGTGTCATTGTGGTGGCCTGACAGACTGTTCTTCAATGTCTGAAGACGCTGAAAGCAAAGTGCAGATCAATGTTCCCGAAAAGTTGGAAAGTCGGCATACGCATAGAATAACACTCACTATAAAAGTCATATTTTTCTCTTCACTACTTTTATATACTTCTTACTTGAAGCAGGACATGTTAAAGCCTCGCCGCTGATACTTTCAAGCTGCTTATATTACCTGATCACACATCGCGGCTTAATTCTTAAATACATTTTTTTACATGTGTCGCTGCGGCCCAACGCGGGCCATAGCCTCCTCATTCTTGAGGTTTCTAGATCACACACAACGACGCATCACAGTCGGTAGGACTCCTCCGGACGCGTGATCAGCGCGTCGCAGAGACCTCTACCTGACAACACACAACACTCACAACAGGCAGACATCCATGTCCCCGGTGGGATTCGAACCTACAATCTCAGCAGGCGAGCGGCCGTAGACCTACGCCTTAGACCACGCGGTCACTGGGACCGGCTCTTAAATACATTATAAATATATATTAACCCTTTAAACGCCGAGTTAAATCCCATCTGCCATTTGCTGGCATTATTGGGAGCTCACCATATTCTCCACGTTAGCAGGTTAACGGTTAATGGATATAAAATTATATTTACTCCACGTGTACTTAATAGGGCCAACTTTCTAAAATACACAAAATCTCGGGAAGTACGAGAGTATTGTAGATTTAGTACAGTCTATGTTCGTCTCCTATCCATACATTAAAATATCTGTCTACCATAAATATAATTACTGCCTTTATTAGCAGGGAATGGACGAAACCACTCTTCAGTGCATTTTTAGAACGCTGCAAATTTCTCTTGTCTAATCAGAGCACAGAAAATTGCCATAATGAAATTCCTGAATTTGTAATTTTTCAAAAAGAAGGCAATGATATTCAACACGACCCATAGCCACCCCCTCGCAAAACTTCATATTGGCTTTCACTGTGATGCTGTTAAGAATACGGTCCATTGCGAAATTTTGCTTTCTCGTAGACTAGAGAAAGTAATGGAATAGTAAAATTAAATCCATCAGCTCGTTAATAAAACACAGATAAGTAAATAAACAAATAAATCAAGCACCCTTCTGGAAGCAAATACAAGCCTTTGAGTTCCTATCCTATGTTTTGCTATGTAATGTATATATATATATATATATAATATCGTCATATCTGTCTGTCCCTCCCTCCGCCTGTCCGAATGGAACAACTCGGCTCCCGCTAGATGAATTTGCACGAAATTTGATCTGAAAATTTTTGAAAATCTTTCCAAAAAAACTCAAGTTTAATTGAAATCGGACAAGAATAATAGGTACTTTACATGAAGACCAATATACATTTTTATCATGTCTTTGTTCAGTAAACTTTTTTTCCAAAATCGTGCCGTTTATGAGATAATGTTGAAAAATATCGCACAGCCGGGCAAGCCACAGATGACACTATGACTCATGCGCATTGCATGCTGGATACCTAAGGCTCAGAATGTGTAATACTTACTCAATTATTATACCAACTACTGCACATATATAAAATTTACATATTAAAACATTAAAAACGCTCCGACGTGTTTCGGTCCTAGGACCATCATCAGGGAGCCATATCGTCCTTGCTAAAGTCACACTATAAAAAGTCACATTAAATTCGATGTACCAGATGGGTATTGTGGCAGCATACCGTGTTGTGTAATGTTATGTTGAGAAGAGTGTCCTGCTACGGATGTGCATTCTGTGCTTCGTTGCATGATACGCAGTATCACGCAACGAAGCACAGAATGCACATCCGCAGCAGGGCACTCTTCGCAACATAACATTACACAACACGACATGCTGCCACAATACCCAACTTGTACAGCGAATTTAATGTGAATTTTTATAGTGTGAATTTAGCAAGGACGATATGGCTCCCTGATGATGGTCCTAGGACCGAAACATGTCGGAGCGTTTTTAATGTTTTAATGTGTAAATTTTATGAATTTTATATATGTGCAATGGTTGGTATAGTAATTGAGTAACTCAACAACATGCACGGTGTAACAACGAAAAAAATGTGTAATACTTATTTCTTGTCCACAGTAATAAGGGTTGTATGAACGCGCCTCAGTGTTACGTTATACGTGCATTGCCTTTCTTGTTGAATTAATTACGTTTAAAACAACTTATTGTTGTAGATATCGTGGCATTGCGCGTGGCAGCAATATTGTTCATCGTAAGTTAGTTTTCCTAATGTCGGTTGGAAGTTACGCCACTGAACATGTTGACTTCTTGCACCGTACTTAGAACAGAGGAACAACTAGGACCAAAACACTCTACTGTCCTTGCCATTAAAGGCACACTGTCACAGTTTGTGTACCAGCTGACCAGTTAGCCAAACCTTCCCTTGCACTTTCTATCCTGACGACATATCACGCACCTTACAGAAGAACAACCCTCTTGTCAACAGCAAGGTTTAAACCTCCAACATCAGACACTCCACTGAAGAGGTACCTTTCCTCCTCCAAAGAAGGAGAAGAAAAAATAAATCTGTCCTCACCATTGACTGAGACAGAAAAGTGTGCTTGGCTCCGCTATCTCTGTCCGGATGGATGAGTTCGAATCTTACAGGTTTTTAATGTTCCTCTCTTGAAAGCTGTATTTACAAATAACCAGTCTTATCACTTTTAGGCTGCAAAATATAACGTACTGCAATTTTCTGTTTTGCTTTTACACGATGATTTCATAAGTCTCCAAAATCTTGGAAATACATTTTCACTTTTCTTAAAAATTCGTTTTGCGGAAAATTGACGGCAGAAAATATTGTGCTTCTATGTGCGAATAACTGAAGCATAATTAAACTGTGACAAGGGAAGACGTAAGTGCACAACCGATAATAATATACTACACCACCATACACGACCCTAAATCCGTTCCTTTTTCCACCCATATTTTGAACCTAATTTTCCACAGATACTTAAAATGCATGTTTCTGTCTTCTTTCAGTTCTGACAAAAGGGCGTTTTTCTACACCAAAATTGGTGCAAATCAATCTGTTTGTTTAAAATGCTACTAAGGGAGGCTGATACCCTTCCCGACGGACGTGCTACCACAAGCTTATCCTTCGTTACAGACCCAAAGATATTAGAATATTATCTTCATAAAAGATATCAATTATCTTCGTGAAAGATATCACGCCTTGTAGTCTGGCAGGAATTTACTGGCGATTCGAAGGAATTTGCGGCTTTCATTTTCCCTATTATGCAGACAGTACGTGTATACTCTTTCGCAACTTCGGTAGATTTTTACCAGACCACATATATAACATTCCGGAAGGTACAATTCTTCATACACTCTGCTGTGTGAACCTCAAACATCATATCAGGAAATTAGGCTAAAATGGTACTTTATCTTGCCACTTGAAGGGCGGATAATTAATGATTGTCACCGTGATAAAATGAACATAATGAAGGATGCTGGTGCGATTCATCATTCCTGGCATTTAGCAATAACGACAGTAATTCATTTTAGTTTCCATGTACTATGATTAGAGTTTTAGTGGCGGGAGAGCGGAGTGGTGCTGTGTGATAGTTTGATGTCATTTCTCACCTGCTGTCACCTGTCGGCTACGGCGAGAAACTAATGCTGGACGAATCTCTCAATCATAGGATAATCTCATGTATCTCTCCACTTTTCTTACTGAAAAAATGATCTTAGAGCTGAAATTTTAAAAAAGAAAGCCTACTGAATTCTATCTTTATCCACTTGGAAATTAAAAAAAAAAATGTTTTCTGTTTGACGATGCTTCAAATTGCGAAATTTATAAAGTGCAGGTGGTAGATTAATGAATACGAGTCTGGGACAGACAGGGAATGATCTTGACAGGGCAGAACCGAGGTACTCGGAAAAAATGCGTCCCAATGCCACGATGTCTGAAACAATTTCCAAATATTCCAAACATGAAACGTCACGAAAATCATTTCGACAAGAGTCGTGGTGTTGCTAGCTTACGGGACAGAGGGTCGGGTTCACAGACGTAATAAGGCTGCTAGCTACGCGGTGGCGCGGTTGCTTGAGGCACTGCGCTACAAGTCGAAAGGTCACGGGTTCGATTTCCGGTGGGATCATTGGGGTTTTTTAATAACTGATTTCTTCCTGTGGTCGACTCATCCTCTAACAGAAATGAATACTTGGAGTATCTCTTGGGGGTAAAGGCGGCAGGTGCGTAGGGCTGACGTTACCATCATCGTGTGCCGATTGTATAGGAATTCGGGAATCCTCAACCTCCTGGAGGTCTGAGGGCCTGTATACGGTTAAGTTTAACTTTATACGCCTGTATGACCTAGTCTTTTAACGCTGTGCCTTACCCGAATACACTAACTGTGCAAAAATATCGAAAAAAATTCAGAATGCAACTTGGCATGCATTTTATGTCTCCTGTTCCAAGTCTGTGGAATAAAAGAGGCGCGAGAATTCTTATTTTTATTTCCGTATTGGACTAAAACTCAAATTCCAGCTTCCCACACACTTGAATTGGCCCGATATGGATTGCCACTCTTTCATCTTATAGCTGGAAGTATTTGGAGAAACTGTGAATGACCGGACGGAAAGAAAGAGTAGGCTATATTGCGTTTTCACGTCCTTTCTTTATATCTTTGAGAAGCGCAACATTGCCATAAAAGTGAAAGAAATATAACCGTTTCGATGCTTATACATAAAACGCTTTCTAGTAAACATTGTACGAAAAAGACATACATCTATATACAGAGAATTTTATTATTTTTCGATGGAAGTAAGAGTCGTAGAGCTATTGCAAATTTGTACCATGTGTCATATTCTGCCTGAGGAATTTCCTATTTAATATTCACGGCTCTGTTTTTCTAAAACTCATCAAGAATATAATTTATGTTTACATATTAGGTAAATTACAATGGAGTAAATTTACTGTCTAACACAACTATATAGTGGACAGATATATATTGTATTATTTATTACATAGAGAACAACTACATGTTTCGGCGCTAGATAATGGCCATCTTCAGGTTGTATATGAAACACTTAGAAAGTAGTTATACAAACATATATATATATATATATATGGGCTA
>Ga0131853_10014917_pt1 | contig 14223 bp, 12 predicted proteins | sample TergutLab28metaG_FD_92764 | JGI IMG/M metagenome (GOLD analysis project Ga0131853, IMG submission 92764) | Labiotermes labralis P1 segment gut microbial communities from Petit-Saut dam, French Guiana - Lab288 P1 (version 2) (version 2) | ecosystem: Host-associated > Arthropoda: Insects >... | reverse complement strand
CCTTTTTTACCGTAATTACGAGGTGTTTAGGGTACACCTAGTGCGTGGAAAAGGCTTTTTTAGGGTAATTCGGCGTCCACGAATTAAGTGAGTGAGCCTCAACTACCCTAAAATGCCTGAAATACAAGGTGCTCGGGTGACACCGACACCTAGTAGCTAATGCGCAACTTTACCAAAAACCTACTCAGCATGAGCAAAATCCTCACCCTCCAAACGACTCATAATCGTCCCAACGCTAAGCCCAGCGATCAACCAGATAGCAATCGTCAAACCTGAATAAAAATTTCTTGGCACGATCATCACAGTTGATGTCAAAACCAATCCAAGAATAACATGATAAACAACTGCATACGCAACCCTTAATAAATAAGCTACTAATTTTGCAGTTAGGATAACTGAAACAAGCCCACCGATTGCAACAGGAATAATGATGCCAAAATTAAGATTACTAATCGCTTCATTAAGGGGCTGGTATAAATTAAGATACATTAAGAAATTAGATGGACTTAATCCTGGAAAAGTGAGACCGAGCCCAACTATACCTCCACTCGCAACCCATGTGCTGGTGCCAATAGTTGCTGGACTAGTTGAAGATGTTGGCTCAAATGTATTTGATAATAGTAAAAATGAGCCGATAGCGACGAAAACGGTTAGGACGATATGAATGGGTTGGCGCCCTTTCGCGCCAGCTTGTTTAATAAGACTAGGGAAAATACCGAGCATACAGCCTACGAAAAAGATGCTGATTTCTGCTAGATTGTACACGAGGAGGTAACTGAGGGCGTGGGATAAGATGAAGACACCGAAGACACCACCTAAGGCGATCGGAAGAAAAAATTTGACATTTGCCTTGAAGTCTTTTTTGATGTTTGAAAACGCGTTGATAAGTGGTTCGTAAATGCCGAAGATGGCCGCGAGAGCGCCTCCACTCAATCCTGGCAAGAGCGCCCCCATGCCAATGAAAATTCCTTTTATGAAATTAATCGTCGAGTTTTTCAAAAATATCACGCTCCTTATCTATCTAATTATACGCAGAAGTGGTACAATCTAGAAGTGAGTATTAGAGGTTGGAGATCAATCAAAAAGTCTAAAGCGCCTTACCTTTAACTTCTTACCCCAACCACTAATTTCTAGAAAGGAGATCCGTTACGATGTATAAATGGACATATGAAACAAAAATAGGGGCTGTCACTATTGGTGCAAATGTTAATAGTATTACATATTTGAAGACACATGATGCATGCGATGGTGAATTTAAAGAAACTGATTTAATTCGAAACGCACACTCCCAACTCGAAGAATATTTAAACAGCAAGCGGCGCGATTTTGACTTACCCCTTGAACCACAAGGAACGGAGTTTCAAAAGCAGATCTGGAAAGTGTTATGTGAGATTCCTTATGGCAAGACAATCACTTATAAAGAGCTTGCAAAGATGGCAGAAAATCCCAAAGCAATCCGAGCAGCTGGAGCTGCCAATGGTAAAAATCCAATTTACATCATTATTCCCTGCCACCGTGTTATCGGCAGAGATGGTAGCTTAACTGGCTATGCTGGCGGATTGGATATGAAAGAAAAACTATTAAAATTAGAAGGAGTCGATTTTTAATGGAAGTAATAAAAATTACTCCCCGTGGCTATTGTCATGGTGTTGTAACGGCACTTAATATGGTAACTCAAGCGATAGCAGATGAGGCTGTACCAAAGCCGATTCACATTCTCGGCATGGTTGTTCATAATGTCCATCTAAAGTCAGCCCTTGAAACTGAAGGCGTTATTACGGTAGATGGTGCCGGCAAAACTCGCCTTGAACTACTAGATGAAATTGATTCAGGGACTGTCGTGTTTACTGCTCATGGAGTTAGCCCCAAGGTTAAAGAAAAAGCCTATGCGAAAGGGCTTCATTATATTGATGCAAGCTGTAAAGATGTCCTCAAAACTCACAGCATCATTCTTGATCACATAAAACGAGGTTATGATGTTATTTATTTAGGCAAAAAAGGACATCCTGAAACCGAGGGATGCCTAGGATTAAGCGACACCGGAATCCATTTAATTGAGAACGCTGATGATCTAGCAAAAATTGAAATCAACAATACAGACATTATTATTACGAATCAAACGACTCTATCCTCATGGGACGTCAGTGAATTAGCCTCTGCTATCAAACGCAAATTTCCCACTGCAGAATTTATTAAAGAAATTTGTGATTCAACCCTAATTAGACAGGAAGCAGTTGCAACAATGGCTCGCCTGGCAGATTTAACCATCGTTGTCGGTGACCCAAAAAGTAACAACACAAAACGGCTAGTTCAAATTTCAGAGGATCATGCAAAGACACCCGCAATTAGAATCGGAAGCTTGGAAGATTTAGATGTGGATGAGCTAAAGAAAGTAGACGTCGTCGCTGTAACATCAGGTGCATCAACCCCAACGATCATGACAAAAGAAGTGATAGAATTTTTAGAGCAGTATGAACCAGATAATCCCGAGACGCATGATACATCTTCGATGATTGATAAGGATAAGATTTTAGTTCGAAAGCGCTAAATCGCTTGCTAATTTTAACAGGATCGCAAACATCTTTCATGGAGCGACAAGTGATGGGATATCAAAGTCCGCTTTATGGAAGGAGAACTGGGCAAATTAAATTGCGTCCGTTAACGTTTAATGAAGCGCGTAAATTTTTGCCTGCAATGAATATTGAGTGGTTTTTGACGTTCTATGGCATTACAGGAGGAATTCCGCTTTATTTGAGCATGATGAGTGATACATTATCACTAGAAGATAATATTAAGCAAAAATTGTTGACAAAGAATACATTGCTTTACGAAGAACCAAGAAATTTACTGTTTCAAGAACTCCGTACACCTGATAAATATAATGCTATTCTCATTGCAATTGCCCGTGGTGCGACCAGACTTAATGAAATTTCAAATAAAACAGGTATAGAATCGGGATTATTAGTAAGCTATATTAATACATTATTGGAATTAGATTTAATAGAGAAGCGAAATCCAATTCCATCATCTGGCAAGAAAAGAGGTATCTACTATATTAAAGATGGACTATTTCATTTTTGGTATCGGTATATACCACATTACATAAATTTTCTAGAATCAGGACGTCTAAATAGTATTTGGCCGCGCATTGAAGAAGATTTGATTCAGTTTACATCTCTAATATTTGAAGATTTCTGTAGAAATTGGATTTTGCACAATAGCCCTATGTTGATTAAAGAAGTTGGTGGGTGGTGGGGAAATAATCCGTTGATTAAAAATTCCAAAGCAACAGCCGAAGAGGTAGACATAATTGGTATTGGACTTGAAAAAGAGGAATTAGTTGTTGGTGAGTGTAAGTGGAGAAATGAAAAAACCGACAAAGATGTCGGCGAAAAGTTAGTAGAACGAGCGAAGTTTTTTCCATATTTGAAAAAAGACCTCTACATTTTTTCAAAATCTGAGTTCACAACTAGCTTAGAGGAGTATGCTAAAGCACATGATATAAAACTAATTAGATACCATAACATGATCGATTAATAAGAAAGAGCAGGAAAAAAGAGATTTTTCTTGTTTCTTTTGGTTGAGTGTGATAAAATTGAGTTTATGAATTTTTACATGAGGAGGTGGCGTGTTGTTTAGATTACTTAAAAAAGCCAAAGAGGGTTCAATTACACAAGAAGAGTTATTGCTCTTAGTAACTTTATCCCAATCTTGGACTAAAGAGGAGGCGTACGCAAAGGAATTAGATCGATATATTGGGGATTTTCAGAATATCTTTGAAAAGTCTTTGCGAAACCAGTCGGAAATGTCACTTACTTTGTCGGAAATGCGTGATGCTTTGGAGAAAGTGGAAGAGGAAGACGATGATAAACCCAATCATGAGGTTATTGGGTTAGTTAAACTCTTAGTTGAAACAGCGGATATGGTAGAAGCTTTTTACAAATATGCGTTGCAAAGTGAGAATCTGGCTTTGATAAGCCAAGCGGAATTGATGTGGAAAAGTCTGATGAAAAAGTATGCAATGGCTGGGCTTTCTCGCATTCCAGATGAGCAAACAGAAATTGATGCGCAGCTCAACCAGACGGTTGCAATTGATGAGAGTGTCAAAGAGGGGATTATTGCAAACACATTGCGTAGTGGTTATGTATATAAAGGGGGACTTATTCGTAAATCTGAGGTTACTGTAGGAAGTAGGAAGGAGTTTTAGTGTGATAGTTGGAATTGATTTTGGAACATCTACATCGGAAATAGCTTATATTGATCAGGAGGGGAGACCGGTTGTTATTCCCAACCATTTAGGTGAAATTGTTACACCTTCTGTTGTTTATATTGATGAGAATCATAAGCCTGTCGTAGGAACTCCGGCGGTGGAAAAGTTCCTATTAGAGCCTGAGGCCACGGTAATTGAAGTTAAAAGATTGCTCGGCAAGGATGAAACCGTAACCATAAGGGGTCGCATTTATACACCAATTGACATTGCATCTTATATAGTGTCCTACTTAGTAGAATGTGCAAGCAAGTATTTAGATCAACCAATATCAGGAGCAGTAATAACGATCCCCGCGTTTTCCACTGATGCCCAACGAAGAGCAACGATTTCGGTTGGGGAAAAGTGTGGCTTAAAAGTTGAGCGGTTAATAAATGAACCAACTGCAGCATCCCTTGACTATGGAATTGATCGCCGTGAAGACTGTGATAAAGTCTTAGTTTACGACTTTGGCGGCGGCACACTCGATGTAACCGTTTTAGAATTATTTGAAGGTGTCATTGAAGTCGAGGCAAGTTGCGGAAATAATTTACTTGGTGGCAAGGACATTGATGCGCTGCTCATTGATTACATGGTGACTTCCATCAAGAAAACGAGCAAGACAGATGTCACCGACGACTTAAACGCCATGACCAGACTAAAAAAAGCCGCCGAAGATTGCAAAATTGCCCTGAGTAGTGAGGAATCTTTTGATATTGACCTTCCTTTCTTATCCACAAATAAAAAAGGCAACCCAATTGGCTTCACCCATGAAATGACACGAACTACCTTTGATGAAATGATCACAGAACTAGTAGAGTCAACATCTACCCAAGTTAACTCGGCTCTTAAAGATGCTGACCTTTCGCGTTCAGATATAGATCTAGCTCTGCTGGTAGGTGGAACAACTAAAATCCCATTTGTAAGTAGCTTTTTAGAATCCGAGCTGGGAATTGTACCGAAATCTCATCACGATCCGGTTTTATCTGTAGTTCGTGGGGCTGCAATTGAAGCTGGCATTATTGAGGGAAAATATGATGAGGATGCCCTTGTATTAACAGATGTTTGTCCATATAGCTTAAGTGCGGAAGTTCTTAGGCAGGTTAGTATGTTTGAAGATGAAGAATTTTGTGATGTTTTAATTAAAAGAAATACCACGATTCCAACAACTGTACGCAAAATTTACCACACGGCTTATGATGATCAAGCGATTGTCGGTGTGGATGTTTACCAAGGTGAAGGCGAGTATGCCGATGATAATATTTTTCTTGGAGAAGTAAGGTTAACAGGAATTCCCAAAGGAAAAGCAGGGAAAGAAAAGATTGCAGTTTCTTTTAGCTACGACCTTAATGGTCTTTTAGTTGTCCAAGCAGCTGTCGTTTCAACAGGAAAAAATATCTCAGTCGAAATTGATACCTCAAATGTAGCAAAAGAGATTGACTTAGAAATGTGGCAAGATGCTTTGGGTGCTAAAAAGTATCGCAGTGTTATCAATAGGGGTGACACCATTTTAACAACTCTAGATATAGATGAAAAGCAAGAAGAGAAAATTGAAGAAGCTTTAATGCGACTAAAGCGGGGATTAATAACTGAATTGGATGATGATACGCTTGATGAAATCAAGGATCAGCTGCTTGATTTATATGGGGAGATTTAGATGAAAAATTATTATGATATTTTAGAAATTGCAAAGGATGCAAGTGCTGATGAAATCAAACGCGCTTATTTTAAGCTGGTTAAACAATGTACACCTGAGAAAGATCCGGAAGGGTTTAAAAATTTGCGCACTGCTTACGAAACATTAAAAGATGATATCAAGAGGAAAGCTTATGACCAAAAGCAAAATGAAGATATACCAGAGTATCTTGTTGAGGAACTTCAATTAGTAAATGGTATGCTTCAAAACTTACATACGAAAGAAGCAATTGCTACTCTTGAATATTTGGCAAGGAAGTATCCAACAGAACCTAAAGTTGCAAGTGTGCTAGGAGAGACTTATCTCTATGCTGGAAGCAGTGGAAAAGCAGTTAAGTATTTGGAGCAAGTAGCTGGCGATTTTGCCCAAAACCAGGATGTGCAATTTGTATTAGCAAAGGCCTACGATAAGAGAGGATATCATAATAAGGCTTATGACCAATTTAATCAGGTAATAGCATTAGATCGAACAAATGCTACTGTTTGGCTTGCTTACATTAATTACTGTGATCGTGAGTACAATGCTCACTACAGGATGAGAATGATTAATGAAGCATTAGCGATCAATGAAGAGATGTTTGTTGATGATGGATTTATTATATATGCAAAAACTATTCTTGAAAATTTGGATAACAAGCGGCTTTTTTCATTAGTAGGTAATGATTTTGATATAAAAGATCATCCTAAAATTTTAAGATATCTTGATCTTTATATTAAAGGTATTAAGCAGCATGGACGAATACCTGAGGAACAACTTGACCTTGCTTTTGGAGTTGCTATGGCAATAAAGCAAGTAGGAGAAGTTGTTAGGCTGACAGAGTTGATGCCTTATTTGGAAGCAGGGATGGGTAGTGATGAAGATTTCGAATACATGCTTGCACATATCAAAGAATCAATGATGTTTGAAGAATTCTTTATTGATGATAATGTTTTAGATGTACTCAAAAGCCTAATTGCATGTGTATTAGCTTTAACTTCTAATTTTTCTTACTTAGATAATGAAGTGGAAAAATTTGAAGCTCAAAGCTCATTATTGATGGCAAAAACAGGAATTGTATCTGAGATTGATAGGTATAGAGAAGGTATATTGTATTTAAGGGAAAACTATCCAGTCGTGTATGCTAAAGAAAAAGAATTTTTAGATGAGGCACTTAATCCAGCCAAGGTTAAAATTTTAGAAAATAAATTGCAAAGTGACACAATGCGCTTTTTCAAGAAACATCCAAGGCAGTTAAAACAAATGCTTCAAGATGAAGGCGGAGAGTTTGATAATGAAATAGAATATAACCCAGGTACAACCTACGTTCGTCAAACACCAAAAACCGGAAGAAACGACCCTTGCCCATGCGGTAGCGGCAAAAAATATAAACGCTGCTGTGGGTAAGGGATTGTCTACGACATCAGCAAAACAAAAAGCCGCTTTTTCAGCAAAAAAGCGGCTTTTCGCTTGTGTTTATCGGTTCTTTATACTGTAACTTCCACGACCCGACCGTCACTCATCTTAACAAACTTCGTTATCAACCCAGCAACTGGAATCTTAACATGAGACGCAATAACAATTAGCTTTCCCTTAGATTTCTCCTCTTCAACAGCTTGAAAAATGGCTTGCATATTATCATCATCCACGCCATTAAAAGGCTCATCAAGCAAAATCACATCGGGATTTTCCATGAACGCCTGGCATAAAGCCAACCTTTGCCGCATACCAAGTGAAAATTTCCGTACCCTAACATCTAACTTATCGTACAAATTAAAAACTTTAAGCCATTTCTCAATTTCATCGCGCCCAACAATCTTATTAATAGAAGCAAGATACTTCAAATTATAAAATGCCGTCTCATTCTGAAAAAGGGTAGGATTTTCGATAATGACACCGAAGCGCAAAGCCGGTGGCTTTTCAACATTACCACTAGTCGGTTTAATAAGGTCGCATAACAGTCTTAAAAGCATGGTCTTTCCAGATCCATTATGTCCATGTAACAGGATAACTTCTCCTTTGCCAAATTCGAGGTTAATATCCTTCAAGACCTCATTGCCACGAATAGTCTTTGAAATTTGCTTTAATTTGATCATCGATAACACTCCTTACGCTTTAGGGCAATTACTAATATGATGGAACTAGCTGCTAACATGAGAATGATATAAAATATTGATAAGTTGATAATAAAAGGGCTCTTAGCAGCTGCAAACCACGAAAGCCCACCAACATGTGCAAGATCTGATGTCGTAGGCATAAGCCATGCAATCTCATCGATGATGGCGATGTAAATATTATTTGTAAAGAAGAATGCAAATAATGCGATGACATACTTCTCTGTTGTCACATAAACCACATGGAAAAATGTCGTAACCATTGCTGTGAAAATAAACAAGTATAGGGGATAAAATAGGAGCTGAACTTCCCACGCAACCGAAAATCCTAAAACAAGCCCAGAAACAACAAATAATGGATAAAAAACAGCCATCACTTCCAGACTAAGCAAAAGAACTTTTTTCCCGACCCACCACACAGGTTTATCAGCTACACGTACCCAGTATTCTGATTTCAGATAAGGAATGTGACGAAAAAATAATAAAATAACTAGTAGGATACTAAAGGTGAAAAAATAAGTTTGTGGATTTCTGAGAAAGGCCGAAAGAAAGCTATTTACATGATTACTACAATCAAAGCCAAGTTGGGCATATCGATAACCGTGCATGCCACAATAAATAGAATATCCTAATGAGAAATCAGATGCTAGAAAGAAGATGAGTAGCGTAATGAATAGGTAACTGATAAGCAAGCCTAATTTTCTCATAAATAATCTTTTGCTCCTTTGCTAATATGAAGTGGGTAAAGGATAGCAACGAGGATAGTTGTTGTGAAGACAGTTTGGGCACCGCGAAGAAAGTGATTAAATCCCCAATCTTGGAATAAAAAACCAAACACATACATGGTGTTTTCAGTATGAAATCCACTAACGATTCTAAATAGTGCTGGTGCTGAATGCACGGTTAGCGACCAAAGTAGCAAGGGGACAATAAAGAATAAGAAAAATGGCAATATTTGCAAAAGCTGTTTTTGCTTAATCCACATATTTAATAGCAAGCAGAAAATATTGATCACTACGAATGCGAATGATAGCCATAAGAATTGAAGTAAGGCAATCCCGAGCCAAGCTAGCCAACCATAAGTAGCAATCCCAACAGTTGAAGCGTTGAGAAAACCACCGCCTAAAACTAGAGATCCAATAAAGGAAATCAAAATATATGCGCTAATGAGAGTAACTATGTATAAGGATTGTACGGATAAGACATGGTGTAGTCGCTTTCTATAACCTTGCCGTGTGATGACTAGATTACCGAAGCGGCTATTCTTTTCTGCGTGAAGTCGAGAAGAAAGAACTACCCCCATCCAAGCGTAGATAAAATAGATAGTAAGTGCCGTTGAGCCGCCGTTGTTAAACCAGAGATTGTAAAGAAAAGTCCAACCATCATAGTCGATATGTAGCCATTCTCCTGCAGGTGCCGTTTCAAATCTGGCATTTTGTGCGAGTGTGTGGGTTTGTTCGTGTAGTGATGTTCCCCAGCTGATTGCACTGATGAGGATGATAACGAGTAGGAATATGAGTGTGCTTTTTGAAAATAAATAGCGCTTGTATTCTAATTTTAGCATGTCTTGCACCTCCTGAGGGGATTAGTATATGAACACTATTATACATGGGAAATCTTAAAATTACCAGTGGGAAGATCTTAAGATTTTCTTAAGAAAATGGGAAATTTTGTAGGAAGTCATGTAATTGGTGGTGATAAGTGGTATAATTATAATAAACTCGAAATAGAGCTAAGTCAAAAGCCTGGAGGAATATATTGTATGTTGGGAAAAGATTTGTTTGAGCTAATTGATATTGGTGAAAATAGCGAATTAGAATGTAAAGCTGCTAAGGCACAACTGCCGAAAAGCATCTGGGAAACATACTCATCCTTTGCTAATACTAATGGCGGAACAATACTTCTTGGGGTTGAAGAAATAGAGAAGCGCCTAGTTGTTAAGGGCGCTGATGTTGTTAAACTGCAAAGAGAATTTTGGGATAATGTTAATAACCGGCAAAAAGTAAGTGTAAATATTTTACAAAACAAAGATGTTTTTCCAGTCAAAATAGATGGAAAATCAATTCTTCAGATCAATGTCCCGAGAGCTATGCGGCAGCAAAAGCCTGTTTCGGTAAATGCTAATCCATATATAGGGACTTATAAACGAAACCATGAAGGTGATTACCGTTGTAGTAAGGAAGAAGTCGATGCGATGATATCTGAGAGTACCGATATAGAGCGAGATGGTATTGTTCTTTTAAATTATGGTCTTGCAGACTTAGATCTTGAGACATTGAGGGGGTACAGGCAGAGGTTTGAAGTGAGGAATCCAGATCATGACTGGAATGGGCTGGACAATGTCGAATTTCTTAAAAGAATTGGCGGTTGGGGTGTTGATCGAGAAACGCAGAAAGAAGGGTTAACATACGCAGGATTGTTGTGTTTTGGTATTGAAATGACGATTTCATCTGGACTGTCTCACTATTTTTTGGATTATCGTGAAAAGTTATCTAATATTCCAGATCAGAGATGGTCTCATAGAATCACTTCTCAAGAAGGTACTTGGTCTGGAAATCTCTTGGATTTTTATTATAAAATAATTAGGAGAATCCATGAAGATATTGAAGTTCCATTTGCGTTAGAAGGTGATGCACTTATGCGACAGTCTGAGACTAGAGTGCATAAGGCACTCAGGGAAGCGTTAATTAATACGCTTGTTCATGCAGATCACTTTCGAGATGGGAAGATAGTAATCGAAAAAGAAAAATCCAAGTATACATTTAGAAATCCAGGTCTACTCCGCGTTCCGCTAGATAAAGCAATTTATGGTGGAACAAGCGACACTCGTAATAGGAATATCTTCAAGATTTTTTCTTTACTTGGTCTAGGAGAACAATCAGGGTACGGTCTGGAGAGCATCCATACAATCTGGGAAGAGCAGCGTTGGGAGCGTCCGATTATTAAAGAGGAATTTCAACCAGAGCAAGTTACATTGATATTGAAAACGATTAGCGAAAAACCAGAGATGCTTGCTGATCATATGCAAGACAATTTAATGAAAGAAGTATCAAACACTAAATCAGGGGATAAAGCTAAATTGTACAAAGTTCTTCAATCCTCAATTGTTGATATATTTACTAAGAAAATGCCTACAAAGGAATTTTAGAAACAAACCACCTACAAAACTATTAAGGAAGATCCCAATGAATATAACAGATTTACATACAAAACCATACATCAAAAAGGCTTTAGTCGACCTAAACTTCACGGAACTAACACCAATCCAGCAAGAGGTTATCCCCCTCGCTCTAAAAAAAGCTGATATTATCGGTCAATCGCAAACAGGCAGCGGGAAAACTTATGCATTTTTGATTCCGATTTTTGAGGCATTAAAAGAAGACGAACAGAAAGTTCAAGTTATCATTACCACGCCAACCCGAGAGCTTGCCGAACAGATCTATCAAGTTGCGATGCACATTGCATCATTTTCAGAAGAGCCTATCGCAATTTCGAGGTATATGGGTGGAACAGATAAAGAGCGCGCTTTAGCGAAACTCAAGTCCCAACCGCAGATAGTCATCGGGACGCCCGGTCGTATCAAAGACTTAGCCATTAACGAACGGGCACTCCTTGTTCACACAGCTAAAATTTTCGTTGTTGATGAAGCGGATATGACCCTCGAAGCGGGATTTCTTCAAGATATCGACCAAATTGCGGGTACGATGGCTAAGGATTTGCAGATGATGGTTTTTTCAGCGACGATTCCAGTTGGGCTAAAGCCATTTTTGAAGAAATATATGCAGACACCGAAGCATATCCACATCTCGCCGAGGCAAAAAACCGCCGTTAAAATTGAGCACATCCTCTACCCAACAAAGCACCGCCCAAGGATTGAGGTCTTGAAGAAAGTGCTCACCGCATTGAACCCTTACCTTGCCCTAGTATTTGCTAATACAAAAAAGACTGCTGCTGAAATTGCCCGTGACCTGACAGCTGCAGGTTTTAAAGTTGGTGAGATTCACGGGGATTTAGATCCGCGTAAACGTCGCCAAGTGATGAATCGGATTCGCAATTTAGAATATCAATATATTGTAGCAACTGATATTGCAGCTCGCGGCATTGACATTGAGGGGATTAGCCATGTGATTAACTTTGAATTGCCGTCCGACTTGGAGTTTTATATTCACCGCACCGGTCGGACAGCACGAGCTTCATTTGAAGGGGTCGCCATAACACTTTTTGATACAGGAGAAGAAGAGGCTTTGGCTGGACTTGAAGCCCGAGGAATTACATTTGCCTATAAAGAATTCGACAAATCGGGGGAATTGACGGAAGCTAATCAGCGCAATCGCCGTGTGTCGCGGGTTAAACATGCAAACGAGATTGATAAAATAGCGAAGGCAAAAGTCCGCAAGCCGAAGCGGGTATCACCTGGGTATAAGAAGAAGATGAAGTATAAGATGGATAAGGTTCGGCGGCAGGAGCGGCGGAAACGGAAGAACTCAGCGAAAGATTTAAAAGACGGCGTTAGGCGTTAATTTAAGTTTCATGGAGGTTTAATGCATAATAATACTTAGTTTATTGAAATGGTTTATCGGCAAGAGAAAGGAGGCAAAAGAGCTAAAAGTTTGTATTTTGGACGTAAATGAGAAATTTTATCTTTGTTTAGTGGCTTTAATTGGCAAAAAATGATATAATTTTACAAGGAGCTACAAGAGAAGCGCATATCTATTATGATGACATTACTAGTTACACCGTCATTCGATGTTAGAACTTTTACCTCTACTTTTTCTTAGAAAGAGGTGAATGCCATGTACGATACAAGTTAAATAATCCTCCCTTTTTTCAGAGAATTACATGCGGGAGGTGGTATTGTGGATTTTTTAGTAATAGTTAAGGTAATTAAGTATGTACTAAAGATTGTTAAGCTGGTTCTAGAACTAGCAGCAAAGATCCGAAAGGCAGAAAAAAAGTAATGGCGCTCTTAATCCGTTACCCAAACTGATTAGCGTCATTACCCATTCTGTTTATGGGAGGCTAGAAGTGCGTGACACTTGTAGCTCCCTTTTTATTATATGTTAATTCAATTCATTCATGAATTGAATATAGTATAACACATAGGCGTTTATATGTCAAACTCAATAAGAACTGATTTTAGCACGATTTTAGGAACTGATTTTAACAACTATGCTTTAAACCTTTGAAAGATTACGTGAATAAAATTATATGGAGGTTTAGGGCAGAATAATACTTGATTTATTGAAATGTTTTGTCGGCAAGAGAAAGGAGGCGAAAGAGCTAAAAGTTTATATTTTGGACGTAAATGAGGAATTTTATCTTTATTTAGTGGCTTTTATTAGCAAAGTTTGATATAATTTTGCAAGGAGCTACAAGAGAAGTGCATATCTATTATGATGACATTACTAGCCAACACCATAAAAAGTAATGGCGCTCTTAATCCGTTCACCAAACTGATTAGCGTCATTACCCTGTCATTTTAAGGGAGGCTAGAAGTTGCCCTAAAGGACTGGTTCGACTAATGGCAATAAATTGCCAAGTCTCACTGGCGTGCGTGACACTTGTACCTTCCTTTTTATTATATGTCAAATTGTATAATTGTATAAATTTTATGGAGGGTTATTATGAAAATAGGATCACATGTAGGAATGTCAGGAAAAAAAATGTTAGTTAGTGCTGTTGAAGAAGCAATATCGTATGAAGCAGATTCTTTTATGATTTACACTGGAGCACCGCAGAATACTAGAAGAAAGCCAGTTGAGGAATTAAATATTGAAGCTGGTTGGGAATTAATGGGGGAGAATGGGATTGATGAGATCATCGTCCATGCACCGTATATCATTAATTTAGCTAACACCGTTAAACCAGCAACGTTTAAGCTAGCAACAGATTTCTTAGCTGAAGAAGTAAGACGCTCCGAAGCGCTAGGAGCAAAAACAATTGTATTACATCCAGGGGCTCATGTAGGAGCAGGGATCGATGCTGGTTTGCAACGTATTGTCGATGGCTTAGATATGGTGTTGCATGAAGATATGAAAATCACGATTGCTTTGGAGACTATGGCAGGGAAGGGGACGGAGTTGGGGCGTTCTTTTGAAGAATTGGCATATATTATTAATAATGTTAAACTTGGTGATAAGTTGAGGGTTTGTTTCGATACATGCCATGTGCATGATGCGGGTTATGATATT
>Ga0131853_10014915_pt1:0-12500 | contig 14224 bp, 10 predicted proteins | sample TergutLab28metaG_FD_92764 | JGI IMG/M metagenome (GOLD analysis project Ga0131853, IMG submission 92764) | Labiotermes labralis P1 segment gut microbial communities from Petit-Saut dam, French Guiana - Lab288 P1 (version 2) (version 2) | ecosystem: Host-associated > Arthropoda: Insects... | reverse complement strand
GTGGCCGAACGGGGGCGGTACTTACGAAGGCGGTGAGCGTGGGTAAGCTGGTTACCCTCTCTGCAATCAGCCTTGCGCCGGGTTTCAATCGAAACTTTCATTTTCCTGGTCCCTCGACGACCCATTTCTGCACCTACAGCGTCGCTAAACTTGAATGCCTACAGTTTCAGTCCATTTCTAACGCAGTAATCCCTCATCAAGAAATTATCCATCGGACCGGAAATCCATTACCGTGACTACAAAAGCATGGTTACTGGTTGCCGTCTTGAGCCACATGAATCCAATTCACATCCTCACGCACTGCTTCCTTAACCTGGAGTTTAACGTTCCTCCCCTCCATTCCTAGAAATTCCGAGCAGTTTCTGGGCGCATTCGCATAGTCGCGAAAAGAGCAAATTAGCTTCGTATTGTCAGTCCGTCTGTTCCGCATGTATCAGCGCGGCTCCCACTGAACGGATTTCCGTTAAATTTGATACCGAATATTCCTACGAAAATCTGTCGACAGACTCCAAATTTTGTTAAATTCGAACACTTTACATGAAGACCTAAGAATGTTTTTATGATTTCCGACCATAAAAACATTTCTGTTCGGCACTCAATATTTGTTTATTTTTGACAGTGGCAAATAGCTTCGCAATACACATAGAACGCACCGTTAATTTTTACTCCAATAATGGTTACGCGAACGCGTCACATGTTATGCACACACACACACACACAATACGTACCTAGTCTACCTTGTTTAACCTTCCGGTTTTTCCGATTAAAATTCTGTATGGATTTTTTGTATGTGCATCCTGTAGCGTCGGTGTCTTTTTCTTGATTGGATCATCCTCGTAATGTTAGAGAATATACATTAGAAAAGACAAACAGTGCACGCATAAACGTAACATAGAGGCGTGTTAGCGTAAACTTTCCTTCCGTGGAAAAGCAGTACGTATTTCATACTCTTAAATTGTGTGTGTGTGTCTTATTAGTCATCCAGCATGCAGTGTGCATGCCGCCATATTGTCGTCTGTGGCCTGTTTGGGTATACCATATTTTTCCCGTTATCTCATAGAAACCGCACGATGTTAGAGAAAAATTACTGTCCATAAAATGTAGACTTTGATTTTCTCTACAACTTTTGTATGAAACATTTCTCATTCTAAAAAGAAATGAGTGAAGTATGGCCATACATGTACACAGGCCGTCATGAGACGTACCCGTTGTTCTTGTCAAATTTTAATTAAATTTGAATTTTCTCTACAGATTTTTCTAAAAATAATCAAATTTCATGAAAATTTGTTCAGTGGGAGCTGATTTGCGGACGCATTACGTTAAAGCAGACATACATGACGAAGCTAACAGTCGCTTTTCGCAATTTTTACAATCACTACCCCACACAAAATTCTCGTGATTATGCAGTTCTCTTTAGGCCCTTCTTACTGCCTTTCTCTCGCAGGTACCAATGTTCTGCTCACGGCCATCCTCTCAGACGCAGTCAGTGTTCGTGCATTACGATAAACCCAGACAAACTACAACTTGATTTGTTCTGTTTATTAGGCCGTGTACATCCTCATACAATTTGTATAACGTGTAATATAGCTTACACCGCGTTAGGTTATGTTTTGGACATGACATCCTTCAACTATCTAACATATGTCAACAGATTATTAAATTCCACTTGCATTTCTTTTCTGGAAATTTCCGACACTTCACTGCTGATGAAACGGCCGCTGCGTCGCTCATATACGGCCAGTAATATCGTCACGCGTACGGTGAATTCGAATCATCTTAGTAACACTGTCCAGTTTAGTCTGCTGGATTACAGGTGTTTGAAGCACGGTGTAACGTAAAGTTCTGTTGTTAATGCGCGTGCAGGAGGTTTGTCAGTGTGGGAACATGCATAAGGAATAAATCATGAAGTGTCGTACGATATTTAGTATATATGGTTTCCTGGTGTTTCATTTCCTTTGAAATGGAGCATGTGTGAGATTATGAGACCATTTCCAACACCTATCACACATGCGTTAAGTTGCATTGTAAAGTTATCCCGTTACAGGCCCGGTGTGGCCCAGAGGGTGGGTAGAGGTATAGCTCTACTCTTCCATGACCGCGGCACTAGAAGGGGTGAGTGGTCAGCAGCACGCCACGACCGCACTTTACCCGCGGGAAAGACCCCGTACCCATTTTACAGACGGCTGGGTGGGCCCCAGGGTCGGTCTGGTTGGGCGGAAAATCTCGTCCCCACCGGGATTCCATCCCGGACCGTCCAGCCCGTAGTCAGTAGCTGTACCGACCGAGCTACCGGGTCCACACACACACACACACACACACACACACACATATATAATACCGAAATGTACGGCTGATAAATGTTGCAGTGTCTCGGGTTCCGTTTTCAGCAGAATTCCCCGTGATTTAAACTGTGTCACGAAATACCTGTCACGCATTTTTTTTTCTGTAATGTCTGATCGGCCCCTGTCTTGATGAGCCTCTTTTCGAAATCACGAGAAATAAACGTGTAAAACTGACGGTCTAATTCTTGGATTACATAATCACAAGATTCAACACCGCTCATAGGCTACTCCAGCCGTTCATTGGACATGATCGTGACGCAGTTCCAACGACGACCTCTTTTTTCTACACCTCATTCTCAATTCGCAGTTTATAGCCACCCCCCCCCCCGCCCCCATTCAACGATGAATAATGTCGCAGTCGGTAACATTGTTAGTGAAAACAGCATGGAACATGCTTGTTCTTATGCTCCTCTCTCCATTGTACTTACCTCCTCCGACAATGTACCTGTTGTATTCTTTTTGTACATGTTGTATTCTTTTTGTGCATGTTGTATTCTTTTGTACCTGTTATCATCTTTTTGTACCTGTTGTATTCGTTATGTACCTGTTGTATTCTTTTTGTACCTGTTGTATTCTTGTTGTACCTATTGTATTCTTGTTGTACCTATTGTATTCTTTTTGTACCTGTTGTATTCTTTTTGTACATGTTGTATTCTAATTTGTCTCATGTGTATTGTTGCTAGTTTTAAGTTTTCTTGTGTGTAATTGTTGTTGTTTGGCCGTTTGTATTGTTGTAATTGTGTGTTTTGTTGTCATGTATTTGTTGTACTATGTGTGTATTGCTGTTTTTTACTTTAGATGCCGGACTGCTGGCTAGAAGTCAGTATTCGGAAGGTCCTGCGACCGGCCATCTCGACACAGGTTTTTTTTTGGTTTCCCTGTGCCTAAAAGCAAATGGTGAGACGGTTCCCAAGATTCCAAGTTGCAACTGCATGCTTCTCATGCAGCCCTCCGAACTTAAATTTAGTAGTAACCAATTTCATATTTTGTATACAAGTAAAATAACCACTGCCACCGGGTGACAACCCAATTGCAGTAAATAAACATTATTATTATTATTATACACACTGATACAGTATTAGCTAACATATATTCAGTAGACGCACATTATTTAGAGCGATGTCCTGAAAAGTACGAAAAAGCGAGGTGGATGCTGTTATCCGGAGGCTCTTCACAGTACCTTAGGGCAGCGAATATTACTTTTGTAATTTACCGAAACAGCTTGAAAAATGAGCCCCCCCAAAGTAGTGCATTAGTATGATTTTGTCATATTATCGCCTTTGAAGGAATATTTGAGTGTACAAGGACAGTACGAGACTTTTGAACCAGAGTTAGGTCCCTCTTGTGTAAAGCAAAATGTTGTCAAAGGTCCAAATTGAATAGGCGATGTGTTGGATGAAATTTGAAATGCTTTTAGCAGTGTAAGGTGGCGTATAGCGCTGACAAAGGGTGCGTTTAGGTTTGTGTATTAGCCCTGAATAGTGGATTCCGTTCGAAAGTGGGGTAGGGGCATGCAGAGTAACCATTTGTCACGTCTATTGTATTCCAAAATAAATGGAGATTTTAAGAAGCGATGTCCCTATAAACCTTTAAAGCACCATCTATACGGAGTGGAGACCAACTTTACCTCTTTTGTATTTGTAGTTTTAACTAGCTCCTTTTTATTTTTATCATTTATTTTTTTTAATAAGAATATATATATTTGCTGTTAGGTGGTACATCCCAGCTGCTGCTATAAAATATACTGAGCTTCACGAAGAAAAGAAATGTATATTGAAGGAAGCCGTATTCCTAAATTACTGGAATGGGACATTTAATCCTGAAACTTTCGTGTTATGGAGATCGCGTCGTGGAAGACGGTTATAGGCAAGCTGTGATTGTCAAAATGGCTGGTATAATAGGTACTTAGTTTCGGCTGTTCCCCTTCGCAGCCGTCTGCCGCTATACCGTCTTCCCTAACAGCCCATGGTGACTTTACGTAACTCCCATATTGGCCATTATAGAAGGGAACTTGGAAACCCCTTCAACGTTACATAGAACGGCGTCAGTCAGGAGCAATGAGATGTGTGGACGTAAAACATTGAGGGGATGAGGCTAGCAACTCTTGCCAAATTTTGTCTTATTGATATTCACACAAAAGCTGACTTTTTTTTCAGTTTGTACTGTGGAAACAGAGGCTGTGTTTTCACTGAGTCACATCAGATTTTATTATGTTGTTTGTATTAAGAATGTAAACACATAGTCGAGACCGTTTGTTGTCCGCCAGCGCGTTTCCTGTTATGAACTAAGTTATACGATGCATTTTAATTAGACGTATATCGAGTGCTTGTGATTAACGTAACTGAAAGGTAAAGCCCTACCTGTAGAAGCCTGGAGAGGCCCTGAGACTTTCAAGAGATTGAGGCTCCCAGATTTCAAGACAATCAGGGACTGGAAGTTGGTAAGGTTGTCAGCCCTACGCACCAGCCCCCTTTACCCTCCCCCCCCCAAAGAAATATTCCTGATGCTTATTACTGTTACAGGCTGAGTCGACTCCAGGGCCATAGTGCGACCGGAAGGAAAAATGCCATTTGCGGGCTTTATTTCGGTTCTGGTTGGTCCATTATTATTTCATCTTCTTTGCACTAAGCTTAAGCCAGACTTTGTTGATTTTCTCGAACACTGTGTGTCTTATTGAACAAAATGGAACAGAATGTGGATGGTAGGTCTGATTTCATAATCCCTTCAGATTTAACTGAAGCGTTTCCAGTAGGCTAGGTTGATAGTCGTTGTTGTTGCCTACTTTAACACCAAAATCTGCTTCCTGAGCTCCATTGCTTCTTCCAGCAGTATCGATTGATCCTTCAACACTATACCGAGCTTCTGGTGAATCTTGCCTACGTTTATGTTTAGTTTCCATTCCTTCTAACAAGGTCTACGCAGTTATTTCTCTTATTTGTAATTCTGTAATTCCAATTAAGTACTTTTAATTTCCTGCTAATGTCCTTATTCCTAATTAGATTCTCTAACGTCGATTCTCTACCTAGCCGCTTTTTTAAATAACTAGATTTCTCCAGTTCCTGTTCTTTGATTTTCCCTTTCCGGTGTCCGTACCTAAGTAAAGGTAAAGCAATCCCATTACAGGCCTGGAGAGGCCCTGAGGGTTTCAGGAGGTTGAGGCTCCCAGATTTCAAGACAATCGGCACATGAAGGTGGTAAGGTTTGTCAGCCCTATGCACCGGCCGCCTTTACTCCCAGGAAATATTCCTGGTACTCATTTCTGTTAAAGGCTGAGTCAGCGCCAGGGCCATAGTGCGACCGGAAGGATTATGTCAATGAAACATTTCAGTGACACTCTCGGGAATCGAAAACGCGACCTTCCGGCTTGTAGCGCAATGCCTCAACCAGCTGCGCCACTGCGTATCCCGTCCGTACTTAAGTGCTGCATGTTAATACTGCGATTTCTATCTGCAGTACGTGCACACAGAATCAGTAATGTGTTCAGAATAGCAAATAACGCATCTACGAATAGTATGTAGCCCTAATTTATCCTTCGGTACATTTTCTACTCCGCTACTAAATCCTGCCAGATTCTAATATATTGAAAGCTGCGACATGGTAACCGACATTTCTACAGTGTCTTTAATATTTTCCGGATTTGAATCTCGGGGAGGGAATTTATCAGTATCTGCAGGTAGATCCTGTATATACGGCAAAGCATTCCAATCGGCATCATTTCTGACTCAACGTCACTGTAGAAAGTGAATTTTTAAATACTGTTTGGCCAAAGGTCAGTCTTCGAATCTGATCTTCCTGTCATTCTCTGCCACGAATGGCTGTAATTTAAGTGCTTGATAAATGGGTTAAACCAATCAAGAAATAGTCGCGATCCGGAATGTCCGAGCCATCTGAGCCCCTAGCTGTCGACTGTACAACATGGTAGTTAGTCGCCATGCGGTAGGTGACAGGACCCTGTTGGCTAGTCAATCCTGGCTTTGTATTTCACTTCCCATAGGCCCCAGCGATACATCTCGCAGCTGTCACGTGGTGAACGGTTGCCATATCCGCATGAGGGTTGGACGAACATCCAGCCGCCATTTCATCTGTGTCATGGCGATTCAACAAGACACGTCATTAAATAGTACTTTTACATGCGTGACAGGACATGGAATATTTATGTATTTGTGTTAGTGTTGTAGTATTGTTTTGTAATGATGCTTGAGAAAATATTGTGTCTATAGACGAAACGAATGACTACCAGCCTTATGGGATAATGCAGAAAGTCTAGAGAAGACGGGGGACCGCGGTAGCACAGTGGTTAAGGTGCTGCGCTACAAATCGGAAGGTCCCTGGTTCGATTCCAGATCATTGACATAATCCTTCCGATCGCACTATGGCTCTGGGCTCGACTCAGCCTCTAACAGAAATGAGTACCAGCAGTATTTCCGGAGGGTAAAAACGGCCGGTACGTGAGGCTGACAACCTTACCACCATCCTGTGCCATTGTCATGTAATCTGGGAACCTTAACTTTCTGGAACCGTCCGGGCACCTCGGTTCTGTAATGGGACTTATTTACCTAGAGTAGACGCTCGTTGGTCTGCTAACATTTTTCGGGATTGCCTGCAGGTTTCTGCAGCTAGGATATCCATCGTCGGTACAGTAAATATGCTACAAACTGGACGTTTGAAGAATCCTGCTTCGATTCCCGGCAGGGGCAGGAAATGTTTCTTTTCTCCGACTCTGAGCCCATCCAGGTTCCTATTCAATGGGCACCGAGAGCTGTTTCCTCGTAAAAACGGCTAGAACGTGGAGCTGATTATTCACCTCTATTTCCGAGGTTAAGAATGAGTGGAGCCGTACCTTCCCGTTCCTACATTACTTCATGGCGTGTACAAAGACAACTTTCCTGACAAGGTTACTGCTATTGAATGTAATTCTGTTTTGGACAGGGTCTTACTCTTTTGTTTTTTCAACCATCTTTCTTATGATAGTGTTATTGCTTATAATACGGTTTCACATCGCACAAATGTCAGTGTACTTACTTGCATACTTACTTACTTACTTGCTTACTTACTTCGTGGAGCAGAGTTCTTCTTGAGAAGCTTACAGGTCCTCAGGTAGCCAGGAAAACCCTCGCATGTTATTATCCCCTAAAGTTCATTACCACCTTCACAAGCTCCAGCCACCTGTACCTATCCTGAGCCAGATCAGTCTAGTCCATGCGGCTCTCCCGATTCCACTTCCTGAAGATCCGTCTTAATACTATTCTCCCATCTACGCCTGGGTCTTCCCAGCGGTCTCTTTACCTCAAATTTCCCTACGAAAACCTGTATGCACCTCTCCTCTCCCCTATACGTGTTACATGTCCCGCCCATCTCATTCTTCTCGATTTGATCACCCGAATACTATTTGGTGAGGAGTACAGATCATTAAGCTCCTCATTATGTAGTTTTCTCCACTCCTGTTACCTCGTTCCTTTTAGGCCCAAATATTTTCCTCCAATACCCTCAGCCTACGCTTCTCCCTTAGTGTGAGCGACCAAGTTTCCCACTCAATCAAAACAAAAGATAAAATTATGGTTCTGCATATCTTAATCTTTATATTTTTGGATAGCAAACTGGAGGACAAAATATTCTGCACCGAATGGTAGCATACACAAATTTTTCAAATTAATCCTAGGAGTAAGACTAAAAACAAAAACAAACAAAAAAATAATATGTTAGAAATGTTTGAATAAAGTATGTAACCAAGTAACTACTTTTGTTAACGTAACGGAAGAAGTCAGGTTATTTATAGTAAATAAAACGGTAAGCTGGACCAGGTTTGTTGATCAGGTGAGCCGTAAAGTTAAAGATTGGGAAGACGTTGCTGTACTGGTAAGGCCCTTCTGATTGTGCCCGCTATAGATACTGTTATATTCGTATGCCTCTCTTTCCATCGCCTCTGTGGCACACGCTACCAGGTGGCATCCTGCTGCGAATAACTTGTTAAACTGTTGGTGTTGTCCGTTTAAAGACCGTGTAATTGTGACTATAACTGATAGGCGGTGGAGAGGCAATATTAAGATTTCGCGTAATGTTTACTCCTACGTGTGCATATAATGTGGATTATTGTCTTTACTTTCAGGAAGAGACTAAACTGAAAATAGAATATTACATGAATAATTCTTACGTCTGAATACGTCGTTCAGATGATGCATACGGTGGCACACATTTACATGGACAGACATGCACAGTAACTCTTCGCCCAACGCGGTTTTGACTACACGCGATTGGACATAATTATGTAGGAAAAACGTGTCAAACGCTGAAAAAATTTAAATGCATAAGGATAAACGCGGGCGGTTACTCACACAAACGCTGCATAAGCTGATAGCATCAGCTATTCAATTACTGCCCACTGCCTAAATGTTTAATGTAGAAAAATGTATGTATCTTAATAGACTGGGATTTGGGCGCTTTATAAGCCTTTCCGTTGACGTAAACATACTTGGCCCATAAGAATCAGCGCAACTCAGTTTTGCGCAACAGGACGCGTTCAATCTCCCTAACCCGCGCGTTGTACGAGGGATCACTTTTGTCTGAACTTCCGTGTGGGACATACGACGTGACAGGGAGAGGACTGCAAGCACAGTTCAGAAATGAAAACCAGAGGGAAGGCTGTCACTTGGAAACTCTGGGCTGGAATCTTGTGACTCGTGTTCGAGTCCAGTGACTGTCTTCTCTGAAAACGGGACTGATCTTTGCTTCCTCGTAAATAGCGGGGGATTTTTGTACTGATTGAACAACGGACGGCTTCTTAAGACCGTTCTTGCTCCACCGAGTAAAGCTTATATTTATTGTTATCACCGATGTGGATTTAAACTATAAAATCCTTTACTCAGAAGTATGCTAGCCTTCACGGCGTGGGCAGAGGCTTTTTACACTCGTCACGAATGTCGGAGGAAAACGTATAAATTCTGCCACGTGCATGATACCGTATCACTGCATCACGTAGTGTTTTTAGCAAATACTTGTCGCCATTTATTGGGTGTTTCTTTTGTAACAAGCTGCAAATCAAATTTACGTACAGCTGTAACCATAGAGAACACTGAAGAAAATAACTGTATGATCTCACCTGCACAAAACGCGACAGAACTTTAGTTCCATGTATATTTAACTGAACTAAATGTGTTATTGCCGGTCCCAGTGGCCGCGCGGTCTAAGGCGTAGGTCTACGGCCGCTCGCCTGTTGAGATCGTGGGTTCGAATCCCACCGGGGAGCATGGATGTTTATCTGTTGTGAGTGTTTTGTGTTGTCAGGTAGAGGTCTCTGCGACGAGCTGATCACTCGTCCAGAGGAGTCCTACTGACTGTGATGCGTCGTTATGTGTGATCAAGAAACCTCAAGAATGAGGAGACCATGACCCGCGTTGGGCCGCAGTGCCACAGGAAAGAAAAAGAAAATAAGGGTTATTAGTCACAAACATGGGATGGTCGGCATTCCGCAGCAGAAAACACTGCCAAGGTCAACTGAAGTCTCCAAGGTCATCAATAGTATGGATTGCACGACGGCCAATTGAACGAACATAACACAGCCACAGAGTTTGCGTATAGCCTGTGCATATTCCAGCGATGCACTAATGTGATTTGCTCTACACTAAAGCGCCTCTTGTTTTTCAATTACATAGGCGCGTATCGTTTACGAGTCTTGACTGCTGGCGACGACCGCACATATACTGCTGGTTAGGCTAGTATAACACGTTGAGTGGAGGACAACCACAGCAAAGCCCTGACCGCATTACGCTGTTTATGACCAATGTTGTTCTACAAAAAGTGGTACTGCGCAATTAGTGTAATAGCCATGGCCCCAGAATAAAACCACTCGTTAGGGTATTGATGTCGCCCGGAGTCAAATGCATTAGTATGGTAATCATAACCCCTCCCCACAGTCTCTTTACCTGAGCTTAGCTCGAATTGAATACTGTAAAAAAAAAACCCCTGTGGCTGCACATAAACACCGTTTTAGCTTGAAGCTGTAACAAAACATAAGCTGTTATTTATATATAAAAAAAGCAACAATACTGCTGTGAAAGTAATTATGCACATTTCTCACCCTGCTGGGGCGAGAGTCTGTGAGAATTCTAATGACAAAAACGTTAAGGTTTGTGCAAGAGGCGTGCCGTTTTGCTGGGTCCCGATTGTACAGACGACTGCCCTACCAACTGTTCGCTACGAGTTTACGGGGGCGATAACCTAACTACCGCTCTACACAACTACCAGTGCCCTGCTCTGCTGGCGGTGACCTGAAAGGTAGTAAAATTAATTTTTGTCCCCAACTCCAGATTCTTTTTCGGATGGAGAGGTGCAAGTCACTGTCCCCGCTGTGGTGGCATGGGTCAGTACACTTTGATTGTGAAATGGGCGTGGCAACACAAAGATACGGGTGGCGTGATTTAGGCAATGTAGCCTACGAGAAAATATGTTTTGTTTATTTATTTCATTATTGTTGTTTATTACATCGTTACTTTTGTTAAACTGTGTTAAGTATGTGTCCGCATCACCTTGGGCCTAAGGAATTGCAGGGTCGCCAGAGCAGAATGTCGTATTTTGAAGAGTTACAGTACGAAGTGTTGCATTTAATAATTGGATAGAACAATGGAAAAGATGACAGTAGGCAGAGAAAACTGCCTATGTATAAACATTACAACATAATTAGATGTATTACCGTGGCGATTTCGCGAACGAAGATGCAATAGATGAGACATGACGTACAATTGGAGGAGGCTACAAATTTATACAATTTTATGTTGTAAAACCTAATGGGAAGACCGACTTCGGTGACATATGTGTAGATGGGGGAACAATGTCAAAACGTATCTAACAGGAATGATGCGATACTTTACATTAAACTCTTAAAATAAAACCAACGAGAAACACTAATTTCTCAAATTTATTTTTGGAATATGACTCTACGTGTTTCGGACAGTCTCTCTACCCATCATAAGGAGTCTTAGCACTGTACACACAGCAATAGGTATAGGTCATACAGGTTATGTTGACTGCTTGGTAACAAGCAGTCAGCATAACCTGTATGACATATACCTATTGCTGTGTGTACAGTGCTAAGACTCCTGATGATGGACAGAGGTACTGTCCGAAACACGTAGAGTCATATTCCAAAAATAAATTTGAGAAATTAGTGTTTCTCGTTGGTTTTATTATAAGAATATATCACGATACACGGTCCTCTGAATGTCAAATTGCATTAAACTGCCTGAGGATTGGGTAAGATGACGCCGTTAGTTATAATGGCAAAGAAACTGGGCCGAATAAACGAAATAACTTTCTTTGATCAGTGGATTAACTATAAGATTTTAAAAGATTCTGCTTTGTGGTGTGGGGCATGTTCATGAAATGACTGTCAGGCTAGATTCTTCTGTCATAGAAGTTAACACGTTAACCTGTTTCTCTGTGCGCCATGTAGGTGAAGTAGACCTAAAGCTCCATTCATTCTTAACGTGGGCATTGAGTGAAGATAAGTGTTCAGTTTTACGCCCCGGCCTCTTTACCCGAGAAGAAGAGCCCACAGTCCCGACTGAATAGGAGGCTGGTTGGGCCACAAGCCTAGTCTCCATGTGTTGGAGAGGAAGAAGATATTTTGAGTTTTTCGACAATCGAACCCCAGCTCGTCCAACCCCTCGCATTCTTCTTTCACGTTGTAAGAAAAGAGCCTTGAACATTCGTTTTCTTTAATGTTGTGGCTGTGGTGTGGCCATAGTGACTCCAGGAACGGGTCTGTGCCTTCATGGTGTCTTATGTTCCAGTAAAGTGGAGATCTTTAAGGAAAATTTCACTGAGTGTTTGTGGGAGTTAAAGTGTGTCAGTCGTGTGAGTAAACTGCAAGTTCCTTGTGGGTTACAGCAAACTTCACATCTCTCCTGCTTGTCATCAGAAAACAAAGACTCGTCTTTTTTTTTGACGTTTTGCTGACCGTGCATCTCAGTATATTTATATCAGTATTTAACCAACTTGATGCACAGAATTTGTTTCACAATAAGTTTTATTTCATGCCTCTACACCTATAGGTGTGATGATACCAGAGGCTGTGTAATGCAATTTTGACCTCCTGATGATGAGCGCATGTGCTCGAAACATGTAGAGGCATGAAATAAAACTTATTGTGAAACAAATTTTGTG
>Ga0131853_10014914_pt1 | contig 14224 bp, 6 predicted proteins | sample TergutLab28metaG_FD_92764 | JGI IMG/M metagenome (GOLD analysis project Ga0131853, IMG submission 92764) | Labiotermes labralis P1 segment gut microbial communities from Petit-Saut dam, French Guiana - Lab288 P1 (version 2) (version 2) | ecosystem: Host-associated > Arthropoda: Insects >... | reverse complement strand
CTCCAGGAGGTGGGATGTGGGTATATGGACTGGATTGGGCTGGCCCAGGACAGAGACAGGTGGCGGACGCTTGTGAGTGCGGTAATGAACCTTCGGGTTCCGTGAAATGCGGGGAATTTCTTGTATAGCTTCAAACCAGTTAGCTTCTCAAGAAGGACTCTGCACCATGGAGTAAGTAAGTAAGTAAGTAAGTAAGTATGAGCATTGTTTATTCGTTCTGCTCTATTCGAGTAACTGGCTGTCACACAAGCTTGTCTGTTTGGCACAGCATAGTTAGAGCTTTAAATATTTATTGTGCAATGTTTGTTTGGTGATATCGCAAGAGGAGTTTAAACAAATTTTAGTTTAGGATGTTCCTTCAAATGTAACTTAAATGTAATAGCTTAGAATATTACTTTCAAATATCGGACACCATTTTGCAGATACAGGGGTGCTGATAAGCCCTTAGCCCGACCAGGAAGGCTACAAGCTAATGCTTCTGTCAGAATGGCTTGAATTTCCTTCGGCACCTTGCCTTGCAGGAAAAAACTTGATGAGATCTTGTGCCTCGATGTTGTTGAAATCGCGCGCGTCCCTGACATGCTTCCGAGCATGTTTCCTTCCTGGTCGGGCTAAGGACTTATCAGCACCCCGGTAACTTCAAATCTTATTTGTGTTTTTTCAAAGGTACATTTTTCCCTGGGTCCACACCATGAATGTATACAAGTGGAGATGATGTCTAGTTCCGATTGTTCTTAGCCTCCACACTAAATGGAAGTTAGTGGTTTGCTTCAGACACCTGGCCCGCGTGTTTCAGCGCGGTTTCCACTGGACGGATTTCAGTGAAACTAGCTACGGGCGACGTCTATGAAAACTGTAGAGAAAATTCAAATTTAGTTGAAATCGAGCAAAAATATTGGATACTTCACATGGAGACTCAAGCGTGTTGCATGCAGGTGGCAGCAACATGTGGAGCGCAGCAGTGAAGGGACCACATTGTTGCGTTTCCATGGTAACGCTTTCAATATTTTTTTACGCTGTTGCTAGAGACAGATATACCTCAACAGTACAAAGGGACTGCATTATTGCTTTTTCGCGGCAACAATGCGTACGTGAAAGCGCCACATTGTTACGTTATACATGCATTGCATTTCTTCTTCTTGTTCATGCCTACAATTTTTGCCTTACAAAGCTATAAATAAAGCAAAGTGTTTGTTTATCACAACATTTTCAAGTTACTACAGCTGATTTGAATTAATCTGGTGGTTAAAGGGATAAATTGATACACACATTTAAAAATAAGACAATTTTCTTCTATGGCTTATAGTAAGGTCAAAGGGCTATTAAATGTTATTGTAGCGTTTTGGATAAGCTATAACTTTTTAAACCATGGCAATTAAACAGCAGTCCTTTCGTGGTAAGTGTGGCATTTTTTGTGGTCTATATTTCTCAAAGCATGTTACAATGCAACTGTAATTCTGTTTCATCCTAGACATTAGACAAAATTCACATTAACGAAAATACAGTAGCACAGTGCTCTGATATTAATTTGCGTATTTGATAAGTGTGGGTATGTACATAGTAAAGTTTAAATTTTCACTCTCCTGCCCTATCATATCCCATTTACAGTCAACATTTGTTCAGCAGCGTTAGAAGGGTTTTTATGAAAACGTATGCCCTTTGGTGCAATACTACTTGATTCCAGCAGTTACATTTGGCCACCAATGTGCTCAATATTTATGAGATCATGTGCTAGTACATTGTTACAATTCATGGCAGAACTTGTTCAGATATTTAGGTATATGAGCTTTGAACCCAGTGTTAGTAAAAATCACTTGATACTACCTCGATACTCATATCAGAAACCAACAGTCTAGCATAAACTGATAAATGCCATAAAGTCTGGTAGACATTTCACTTTCTTTGGCAGCAATTTATAAATATATACACTAGTTAGTGGACCTGGACCCAAATTAGCGCCACAGCATGTAACAGTACATTTCAATGCAATACAAATAATTTTATGTGAATGTTAGAGATCACTACCAAGCCTTTCAAACTCCTGCACAAAATAGTCCATGTCAGCCCTCTCTACACCTGAGTTCTGCAGAACAAGTCGGAAGAAGTTGGGTTGGTTTCGCAGTGGTTGGTAAGTCACCATCATAGAACCGTCCTTCATCATGCGTTCCTTGATTCTGGGTGCAACCTGTTCAAGAATAATACAAGCAAATAATTCAGTACTGAATTCAGATGTGTATTCTAACTGGGTGCATTCTGTCACACTTTTTTACAAAGATGCATTGATACATTTGCCAGAGTTAATCATAATCTCATAAATAGTTAGGGTGTTATGATGTAAATTTTAACTTCAGATTTCCAAGACATCTAAACTGCAGAGTATTAGAAATATGTTTTTTCGTCATTTCACAGTAAAAGTTATGCCTGATTTGTTACAAAGGAAGTGTCAAATTTTTCACATGGCATTTTAATCTTCTACTGTGACAAAGGCAGAATTTTTTAATACCAGCAATATCAAGTCCACATCTAACTCTTCTTGTGCACTCTGACTACCATTATACTCATCACTCTGTCACTATACATTAACAGCTTTCTGCCATTTGGAAATTTCCACCTCACCTGTAGTACCTTCATCCCTGACTTGTCAAAGAGTCAGCTGATCATAAATAGGTGTATCAGACAAGGAAAGGAATTGCTGCATACAGTACCTTGTGTAACCTTTCATTAAAGTCGTGCTGGACTTCCTGGCCTTGCAGACTTGGAGGAATGTACCAGAAACACACGTTTGTGCACTCAGGCTCCCACAGTACCATTCGGAAGCCTTCTGTCTTCTTGATTTTTTCCGTAAAATAGGCGGCGTTATCAAATACTGTGTCAATATGCTGCTCTAGTCCATTTGTTCCCTGTTAGAGAAAGCTAAATATAGCAATCAAAAATGGAAAAATCTTTTGAATGAATTCTGGTATTGTAAAGAAATGTGTTGATGCATAATAAATGCAGTACGCATTTAATGTAAACTGGATCTCTTTAATTTCTAACAGGCCCATGCAAAAATAATTTTTTTCTTGCAATTTGGTTACAAAATATTTGTAACCATCCAACGTCACTTACATGACTTACATGTGAATATTAACAATATTATAGATAGTTCATATTCTCAAATATTCACATAAAAATATAATCCTATTTATGTGTCAAGTAACAAAAAAAGAGATGAAAGGAGAAAGAATTTTCTGCTGTAATTATTTTTAAAAAATGGACACTATGAGATTGAGATGAGATGGAAATTTTTAATTGAAGTGATATTAGTTTGACTGTAAGATGTAAGGTATACCCTACCTAAGCACAGAGATCTGTTTTGTGATTGTATTTATCTTTCGTGTTTTTGCTTTCAAGTTTCTGACATTAGAAAAGGCTTTAAATTGCATAATACCTTGAGAAGGTAATACTAGTCCCTCAGCTCATCAAACTTCCTGCATTTATTGGAACCTAAGTTTAATCGCCACATTCACAAGAGACTGCTACTTTTCTCTATCCTCAGCCACTTTAACCCACTCCATGCCCTTCCAGTCTCTTTCCTTAAATCCAACTTTATTTTATACTCCCATCTGTGTCTAGGTTGTCCCTTTCCTTCAGGTTTCCCAGTCAAAAAACTGTATGTTTTCTTTATCTGCCAAACATGTCATGTGTCCCGCCCAGCTCTTTCTCCTTGATTTGATCACCCTAATATTACTGTGGGGGTTATCATTAATGAAGCTCCCCACATGCAGTTCTCTAGTCTCCTGTTACTTTTCCTTCTTAGTTCTAAACATCTTCTTCGGCACCCTTTTCTCAAACACCAAAACATAACAACAGGCAAGATCACAGTTCTGTATATTTTAATCTTCATGTTTTCAAATTTCAAATGGGAAGGTAAAATATTCTGGACCTAATGGCTGCAGGCATTCCTTGAATTTAAATACTTGTTACTTCTTCACTCATGAAATTTTGATTTGTTAGTGTCCTTTGAAATATTTGTAATTTTTCACACTTTGCAGGACTAATTATCTGTCTTTATGTTGTGATGTCCCACACTTTCTTGACAAGACACGAGCATATAATTAGTGTTTTAAATACTGTACTTATTTCTAGAACTACTTTATTGCAGTTCACATCCTGTTACTCACTTCCCAAACATAACTTTAATATTATTTTCACTTCTACTTCACACTTTTCAAAGTAACACTTTCTTAAATATGTAACGAAGGATTGGAATGATGATTTGTGCCTAAAATAATGAAAATGTAATCCCATAGGATTAAGACTCTATGTCAATCCCCAAAGGAAGGAAGGATTCTGTCTTGTAAGAATTCAACAGGACTGCTGAGCCTGACAAGGGGGAAGGATTATTGCAGCAGCAAGAAATTCTGTTCACCAGAACTTGGTTTTCTGTGACTGACAGCTATACTGACATAGAATTTTAAGTCTCAATGCAAACGTCATAATAGTAATTTCAAGCAGGATACCGCCATGTCACTCCTTTTATCGTGCACAATCATCCACTTATTATATAGTGTCAATTGATTGCTTCATTACATTAACCTTCACCAAAATATCTATAAACTGACTAGTTGTCTTCAAATTAAAAGAAAGATGTTTAGTACCTGTGACACTGAGAGTAGAAAGATGGTTTGTCATTTCCAACCCACCTTACATATCAGCCCCACTTATCATTCTAAGTAGCTTCAACAACTGGTACAGAACCATGACTGTTTTCCTTACCTTAGCCTTCCACATGAACCAGAACTTAAGAACATCAGCACGTCTGCCACACTGGATATGCTTGTCCCCGGTGTCATATTGAGTGTCATAGAACTTGTCCTTCTGGAAGAGATATTGTGCACTTGCTGAGTGGCAGGCAGAGAGCATGCCTTCGTGACGGAGAAGAAAAGTGGAGCACTGTTGTGGGGCTGCCAGTAGCTTGTGTGGATTCCACGTAACAGAGTCAGCCCTGTATACATTGTCCATGATTTATAAGACAGAACAAGAGTGCTTAATGACACGTACAGGTTTGTTGCCAATTTATTGCAGATGCAGAGGGTGTTTTTGGTAAAGTTTATGAACAAAAAATGCAAACAGAATTTTGTGAAGAATTTCATGGGAAGGAACTACTGGAAAGACTACAATCAGAGGAAACCAGAATATTAAAGGGATGGGTTATGAAGACGTGCAATAGATGCAAATGCCTCACAGTTCAGTCCTAGGTTGGATTTTGGTATTAGTGGTGTTGTACCATCAAGTTCTATTAACAGAGTATTTTTTGTTTATTTCTTATTTTGCCAGCCATTCGGTTGACTAGCTAGGTAATTATGTGACAGTAATACATTATTCTGCAAAATTATTGTTACCTTTTCATTTTAGCACACATTATACTAAAACTGATGTGAATTCATGGTTATAAATTGAAATTCTATACCATACGCCCAAGCATCAGAGTTTATAACTTTCATGAATTTTGCTTATATTTATGTAAGTTATGGATTATAATAACTTAATGCAAATTAAATTCATATTCCTGCTACATTACTTGTAGTGCAGATTACTTATGGCAAACTTACTAGAATTCTGTGAACTAGCTGCAGGATAAATTTGTAAGCTGAGGCCTCTTCACTATGTGTTTCATTAGTGAACAAAGTGCATCAAATTTTTAGTAATCATGTAGTGCATTTCAAATGCATCAGTTATTTGAGAGAAGCTGTCATCTGCCTAAACACACAACTGACTAAGAAAACACTCAGTTAAATAGCAAATCTTCTTCTTCTATCAGCATGACAGTCCATCTGAAACATGGCCTCTTGTACTGTTGTCCTCCATTGGTCCCAATCTTGGCACTTCAGTCCCCAGTTTCTATTGCCTATTATGTTAAGATTATTTCCATTGAACACAGCCAGCTTTTTCAGGTCTGTCTACTCCTCTAGTAGCCTTTGGTGTATGGAATGTTAGCTTCCTGAAAGAGGTATGTTCATGCACTCTACAGAGATATACCGACCACCTCAATATTTCTGCATTGAAGACTTTCGTTTCTGTCTCATTGCATAGTTTATACAGTTCATGATTGAACTTTGATCACCATATATCACTTTCCTTAAATGACCCATAATCTTTCTTAGTATTCTTATTTCCAAGGTTTCGAGCAAATTGTCATATTTTGTTGTGAGGGGCCAGCAGTCACTGCCATAGGTGAGCACAGGCCTGATAATGCATTTTATATAGAACATATTGTCTGTCTTTCAAAATATTGTATGCTCAGTTGTTTCTTTATGCTGTAACTGTTTCAGTTTGCTATTACAATTCTTCTTTTCATTACAGTAGTTATGTTATTAAGGTAGATCCAAAACACTCTAAGTCTCACCCTTTCAAATTCTTGATCATACACTGTCAATATTTTTGTATTTTGACATTCAGAGGACCGTGCATCATGATATGTTCTTATAATGAAAGCCAATGAGATGCACTATTTCTGAAATTTATTTGATAAACTACTCTACATGTTTTGGACATTTCCATTGTCCATCATCAGGAGTATATCTCAACACTGTATACATGCAATAGGTATTTGTCATGCTAGTTCTGTTGGTGTCTGCTAGCAGACGCCAACAGAACTAGCATGACAAATACCTATTGCATGTATACAGTGTTGAGATACTCCTGATGATGGATTTGGTAATGTCCAAAACATGTAGAGTAGTTTATCAAATAAATTTCAGAAATAGTGTGTCTCATTGTTTTTCATTATAAGAATTTCTGTATTTATTAGATCAGCAGCAAATTGGGGGGGGGGGGAATAAATAAAATAAAAAATAAAATTAATAATAATAATAATACAGTTCTAATATTTGGGATGTTAGACCATTTTGCCTGGTAAGTTGTTTCTGATGTTCTGGAGGAGCCTAATGCCTCCATCTTCAGTGTCAAGCAATATAAACCTTGGACTGCTTGACCTCAAACCTCACAGGTCTAAAGTGAGAGAATTGAACTTCTTACTCTAGAAACATTATCTATTCAAGGCACAGTCATTATGAGATAGAATTAAGGTCAGATATTTATTATAATAAAAGACATGTGTTAAGGTCAATATCAAGAAGGTAGTAGCAAAAAGTGGGCACATTTAGAACAACATGTTTAATTACAAGTGGATATCAAGTGAAATATTTCATATGCAAAAGAAAAGCAGAATTAATTTCAAGGCTGCTTTTAATAATATGTATAATGCAGCTTGTTGTAACCTTCAATAAATCACGTGAATAAACATACCTTTCAATTCCTTCAAGGAGATGCCTGTGTTTTTTTGACATAAGGGCACCACCCCCCCAGGCAGCATCTACATGCAGCCAGAGCTTGTACTTGGAGCATAAGTCTGCAATTTCAGGGATAGGATCAAATGCACCAAGCACAGTAGTACCTAGAACACAATGACTTTGTTAAAGATGTAGGATGATCTGTGATATGCATTATATGTAGGTGTTCACTGGTGTAACTGTTAACAGAACTATGTAACCTACTAACTAATTCTCAAATTAAGCATGGGTAGTGGAACTGAAGGGCAGTGGAGGAAAGAAACACCTTCTTAATATGTGGCAATACCATAACAATTTTTGCACAAAAGTGAAATATTCCAAATAGGTAAGATAAAGTACAAATTATTTTATCAGATCCCCTTATGTGGTTTACTTGAAATGAATTTCAGTGTGACTGAGTATGTTACTTACAAACAAGTATAGATGAGAATTCAGATGTGATGGTGATGGCTGCATCCAGTGGAACAACACATCTGCCATGTTAGTATTTCAGTGTTTGTGCTATAAAAATTGTACTTCTCAATTAAATTTAAATGTGTACCACCTTCCCTAACCATATTGCCACACACCCTATCTTTAATTGGACCACCCCACTACCAATGCCATCATCGGCAGTTGATAATTACTTGGAAGTTTGGTATATTCCCTCTTGTTGTGGCAACCGAATGCTCATTGCTATCTTTATAAAAGCTGTCACTTCGAAACTCTACTAGGTCTGTTCAATGAAGTTCATATCACATACTTGTAACACATTTTAATAATAACTTTTTGTCTGTGCCTAGGGCTCCAGAGTAATCTCTTTTCTTCAGCTACGCAAGTAACCTATTGTTTTCCGTGTTCACTACATGACCTGCCCATGTTATCCTTCTTGTCTGTGCATGCCGGTTTATTTTTTTAACTTGCCTATACTGAATGGACAGCGTGTCTTTTGATCCTTCTCAGTATTGCTCTGCAATTCATTATTTCATTATTTCTCTCACCTGCAGTCGCAGACACCATGAAGGGAGCAGCTCCTTCTTCCAAAGCTCTCTGAATTTCTTGTTCAAGATGCTGCACATCCATTTTTCCTTTTGAGTTGCAGTGAATCAGGTACACATTGTCAGAGCCAAGACCAAGAAAAGATGCCATTTTTTTGATAGAATAATGGGAATCTTCTGAGGTGAAGAGTACAAGCCGAGGAAGACCATGCAGACCTTTGTTCTGTGACAAAGAAGTACCTTTACTGCACTTGATCATCTGTTAGTCATTGTGTTTTATATACAAATATACAAAAGATGCATGTATCATCATGGCACTAACAGAAAGAGAGGTTAACATAAAACAGGCTCGATTTCTAGACACCTTGCCATGAACTTATATAGTGACATTGGAGGTAAGCTGCACACCTCCTTAACCTTGGCTCAGCTTGAGTGTTCATGCTGCTCCATATTAATTAACGTATCTATCACAGTCAAAGAATACAACCAACACGGTACCATTTATACAAATGCCATAATTATTAATTTAAACATCTCATTTAAATAAATAACTTTGGTATTTGCATAAAGCATACCTTGATGGTTGTGTCCTTTGATCAATGGAAGTAAGGGTTAGTTCACTACATAGGGCCTAGAATAGTACTTTATAGGTGCCTACTATATATATCTTGACAGCATCCCAACAAAATATTAGCCCTATTTGTGTGTCTAACTTTCAGACACCCAGAGCTGAATGTCTTTATGTCAGTATTAAAAAATACTGAATGAAGGATGTGAGACCTGACCAGAGCCAACTTTATTTTTAAATGGGCTTGAAACAAACATTTTGTTCCTGTAAATATTTGGTTTTATTGTTGTAGCACAATGGGATGAATTACCTTATATTGAATAATGGCAGTCAATGAAATCATGACTATTGTACAGTCATCCTGCATCCATCTACCATAAATTAATATTAAACATCACTGAAAATTCCGACTTCACGTTGAAGAAAAGAGGTTTTTAGTCTTTATGTGCGTCATCCCCGTTGTGTGATATACAATTAGTATGGCAATACTAATGACTATGCGGTCCTAACCCAACATTCTACCCAGTGGAAACCGGGCTCTATTCCTCCGGGAGTAAAGGGGTCAAAATGTTAAGTTACCGAGTCACATCTATATATTATCTAGGCCCAGATGTTTCACCACCCTCTTTGCCTCGCTCCATAACGTGACCGAAGCTAATAGGCAATATGACACCACATGCTTACCCACAACACATCCATAAATTGTTCACAGATAGACACCTACACCTACAAAGAAGCAGGTAGAAGAGGAAGTAAGAGAGCTCAATAACAGGACTCACTGAAGAAATCCCACCGGACCACACTACACAGCAGGCCAACCTCAAGGACAAAAGAGCCGACCAACAAATACAAAAATGACAATACACAACTGAAAAAGTGCATAGGAGACTGTTACAATCAACCAGACCAAAAATACTAGCAAATAGAATAATTTGTACATACATGTTAAGTAATATAAGATAAGTGTCATACTCACAGGAAACTCCGGGGCAATTAATCCCGGTAGAAATATTATTATATATAGAATGAAAAAATACACATACCAAGGTAACACGCAGTATTATGGAGAGCTCTCCAAAACACCCATTACCAATAAGTAGCATGTAGTATAGCCTACTCTAGGTCATGACACAACCTGATGATGGCCCAGGAATAGGGCCGAAACATGTAGTTGTAAACCTTACAATAATCAACCAATAAAATAGTTGTGTTTGACGGTAAGTGCCACGCACATATATTGCCATACTAAAGGTTTTTAGTGTCAGTTATAATGGTTAAGAAAACAGCCACTGTGCATTTGTGTAACAAAATAAAAAACATACATGTATGAGAATTTGAATTACTGAATTATTGACTTGAAGGGCATATGGTACATTTAATTACCACTGCCCTTATAAATAGCTATAAGTCATTCCTGTTATACAGCATCATCATATCCTAGAGAGGACATAGACTCCAAGAGCATGGAATTAACTTATCTAGTTCAGGGTAGAGTCCAATGGTAAGCTCTGTGGCAATATTAATTACACTATAGGTGGCCTGAAGGGCTCTAACTGCACTAGTTGTGTAGTGTTCATGAAATTCTTACTATGAGCCATGAAATAATGAAGCAGTCATCACCTAACACTGTCCTGACATTATCTGCAGTAGCTGTGTAAATCTAAAAAAAACTTCTGTCAAGCTAGCTGTTCAGCAGTCTGAAACTGGAACACCTACCTTAATATCAGGTGCGAACTTGTAACGGGCACAGCTGATGGCATAGCCATTGGCAATGGATCCGCCAGGGCAGAAGATGCCATCACCATGAGCGTTAGGAAAACCGATGATACAGCGCATCTCACGAAGTACAGTCTCCTCCATCAGTGTGAACACAGGTGACACCTCATATGTGTAGACACTGGGGTTTAAGGCATCTCCCAGCCACTGTCCCACCAGACCGTATGGATCCACACTGTAATATTTATGAACCGTTTATAACTGAAGCCAGGGGTGTCCAACCCACAGCCTGCCAGGGTGTCTTATGTGGCCTGTGGCTACATTTATGAAATACATTATACATAATATAGTATTATATTATATTATAAAAATTGCAGAGTAATTTGGGATGTTAGGAGCACCACTTACTGTGATTTTCACACGTGCGGTCCATGAGCTAGTCCATAATAATGGTTGTGGTCCTTTGCCACAAAAATTGAAGTTTTCTTGGCGGCGAAGAACCATGTTGTGGTCTTTTTGAGCTATGGCGTCATGTAGTCTGATTGTTCATTACCAACATTTCAGAGAAACATACAGCTTTTATCTTCTACCCTAAGAATGGAAGCAGTATGTTCCTTGAAGCACTGATACCTCCCTACCAGAACATATGATTTTACAACCCGCAACCTTAAAGACGAATTAATCAACCTACTGACTAACTGATCAGCCAGCTAACTTACAGGCCTAGAAAGTAAATAATCAATCAGGTAACCAGCCCTAAAAGCACCCAAACCTGTAACTAGCCAGTTGACTACTTAAAAGCTAACCAATTAGTAAACTAATTAACTAAGCAAAAGCAAAGCAGCTAGCCAATCAGATAGCCATTTAACCTTCTAACAAACAACCAACTAACAAGAATGGAGAAAGCAAATACTGACATAAAGCTCCAATTCAATCAGTAACAGACATAAATTAATTCACAGCATATTCATTACAAAAACAGTAACAGCAGAAACGAAGTGCAGACTTAAAGAGCAAGAGTGACTGTGAAGTTGTGTGAATTCACGGAGTCCCTGGAAAAGTAATAGCCCCCTGGGGATCGATGAACCACAAGCTGGGAACATAGGGTCTGGCCTATATACATGGGTCTTTAATAATTCTCAGAATGACTATTAGGTCCCTAAACTGCATAAATTGATGGGTCTCACTAACTGAAATACACTATGCTTTCTTGGAAGTAAGGACCAAATTCATAAGTGGGCAGGAGATTTTTCTCTTCTCACAAAAGTTCAGAAGGGCTCTGGGGCCCACGCTGACCCGTATTTATGGGTACCTTTTTTTTTTGGCCGGGAGTAAAGCAGCCGGGGATTTAAGTCAATCCCCTCATCTCAATCTAGTGCCGAGGTTAAGAGCCAGAGGAATTGTATCTCCAGTCCCTTTGTATGACTTCATAGCATGGACAGAGGTAACTTTATATTTATAGTTTAAAGGACTGTGAGCCTTTCAAGGGCTGAAACACTTTACATATCTCTGATTTCAGTACTTTGTCCTATGATAACCAGTAGTGATGGTGTACAGGGACAATGTTCGCCTGTTAAGTGACATTTGAACTTGCAGGATTTATATCGATCTTCTACTTTTTTTTTTTAACTTATGTCGCGTCACTGACATTACTGATTATGGAGTCCATGGCTGACCAACTTCAACACACACAAGGGCCACATAATGCGTTAAGGACTCACTTGAGGGCAGCACGTTTGTACACGTGTATATCGACAAGGTTAGGCGGATGGGATTGAATTATCTAGAAGGCCGTTGTTTATAAACATTAAGTACCGTTGAATGACAAGGTAGGAGGCCTTACTAATCTTGGTGAAACACACACAAAAAATGTTTGGTTTAATGTATGCCGCCTTGAAATTGATGAGTTATGGTTTGTAAACACTTTCTCTGCTAATAAATTTGTCGAATTATGTTGTGTAGACGTATTATATTAAAAGGTAAAGGTACAGTAATCCCTGTACAGGCCTGGAAAGTCGCTGAGGGTTCCAGGAGTTTGACGCTTCCAGATTTCAAGACAGTCGGTACATGAAGGTGGTAAGGTTGTCAGCCCTACACACCGGCCGCCTTTACCCCCCAGGAAATATTCCTGGTACTCATTTCTGTTAGAGGCTGAGTCAGCCCCAGGGCCATAATGCAGCCGGAAGGAACATGACATGAAAAATTCCAATGATACCATCGGGAATCGAACCCTCGACCTTCCGGCTTGTAGCGCAGTGCCTCAACCAACTGCGTGCTTCCCAGACATTTTATATTTTGTCTTCCTGTGGCGCTGCTGCCCAATGCGAGCCATGGCCTCCTCATTCTTGAGGTTTCTAGATCACACATAACGACGCATTACAATTGGGAGAACTACTCTGGTAGAGTGATCAGCCCGTCGCAGAGACCTGTAACTGACAACACACACACACACACAACACTCACAACAGGCAAACATCCATGCCCCAAGTGGGATTCGAACACACGATCTCAGCAGGCGAGCGGCCGTAGACCTACGCCTTAGACCGCTCGGCCTGTGGGACCGGCTAGACATATATTACATTTGTTAAATTGTATTACTGCAACTATTCGGGTGTCCGACTGCCGCACACTGGGCAGTTCCTAAACTAGACAGTTGTTGGATGCACGCTATATGACATTCCTTTATAGCCATAATTATCATACCAGACACAGGGCGCAAATAAGTAACCGTGTGTATGTGCCAAGCAATTTTTTGATTGTACACAAAATTATGGACGGTATAAACCAGATAGGTTGTTAGAGTCCAGTTGAAATGTGATGGCCCACGGTGACGCACGGGAGGGGAAGTGAAGGGGAAAATGGCGGATGGAGTGGGTAGCCAGTACCCTTCACACTACCTCGGAACATGGTGTATCCAGCATTACTACCGCTGATGCGCACACCTCGGCTGCCAGTAGTCGACCAAATTGACGCCTCCGCCGATTTAAATGGATTCGTCCGTTTCGCCGAAAGACGAAATCTGGTTTCTGCGCGTGTGCCAACACATTTCAAACGCAGTCTACTGCTGTAGCAAATTCAGACTCTGATCTTCAGTGTTGTAACTCAACCCATTCCTATCGATGGTTAGGTAAAGACTATATTGTCACAACACAAAGATAACAGTCTAAACAATGGCCGGTCACCGCTGAAATACCCGCCAATTTTATGCGTTCAGAAAAATATTTTCTACAATATTTATCATAATAAATTTCTCCTAAGTGACCTTCCGTGCTGAAACTCTTGTAGTGAGTCTATCGAATGTTTTCCTGGTACAGCTTACAAATTTTTCCTTAAGCTTCTCGTTACTATTCCAGTGGCTCCAATTATTACTGGTACAATCGTACATTTCAGGTTCCACATTCGTTGTATCTCTATACACAAACTCTTGTATTTTAACTTCTATTCTGCTTCCTTTTGCACAACATTTCTGTCTGCAGGTATTGCCACATCTATCAGTGTGCATGTTTTCTTTTTGTTTTTAATTATTATATCTGGCCTATTTGCTGTAACTTCTCTGTCTGTATGTACTGCTTGATTCCACAACACTGTAACATCTCCCTCTTCACACACTGGCTTGGGCATGTGTGTGT
>Ga0131853_10014913_pt1 | contig 14224 bp, 13 predicted proteins | sample TergutLab28metaG_FD_92764 | JGI IMG/M metagenome (GOLD analysis project Ga0131853, IMG submission 92764) | Labiotermes labralis P1 segment gut microbial communities from Petit-Saut dam, French Guiana - Lab288 P1 (version 2) (version 2) | ecosystem: Host-associated > Arthropoda: Insects >... | reverse complement strand
TTTTTTTTCGATACGTATTATATAGTCACCTGTGGCCTGTCTGACTCTACCGTGTTTTTCCACACTGTCTCATAAACAGCATAATTTTCGAAAACACTCTTTTGAACGTAAAATGTGTTTTCATTTTCCCTACAATTTTTATGACAAATTCTAAGAGAATTTCATCGAGGTGTTATCATAAATGTCACCATAAATGTTACCATAAATGTCAACATAAATATTACCATAAACGTCAACATAAATGTTACCATAAATGTCACCATAAATGTTACCATAAATATCAACATAAATGTTACCATAAATGTTACCATAAATGTCACCATACATGTTACCATAAATGTCACTATAAGTATTACCATAAATATTACCATAAATGTCACCATAAATGTAACCATAAATGTCACCATAAGTGTTACCATAAATTTAACCATAAATATTACCATAAATGTCATAACAAATGTTACCATAAATGTCACCATAAATGTAGGCAATTCGTCATGTGAATTGCCTTTATTCTTGTCAGATTTTAATGAAACTTGAATTTTCTCAACAGATTTTCGAAAAATCTTCAAATATCAAATTTCATGAAAATCCGTGCAGTTGGAGCTGAGATGTTCCATGCTGAGAGACGGAGGGACGGACAGAGAGACATGATGAAGTTAACATTCGCTTTTTGCAATTTTGCGAACGCGTCTTAGTAAAAGCAAAGAACGTCTTATGTGCAGACTACTGCTGTCAGCCTGTCAACAGCTGAACCCTCCGTCACATTTAATTAAATTACGTACAACAGTACTTTTTCAAATCCCGTCCCGTCAGCGTGAGTTTCGTGAAAATCGCCTTTATTTAAGAGCTCAAGAGCACTTGTAGGCTACTTGCAACATTTCCTGGTCGATTTGCATCACATTCGGTGTAGAAGATCTACCGGAAATGCTATTTGGCGGTTCTGTTTGTGAGTTCCGTATCAGTTGGTCATGTGAAAGTCGTATTTCAATTACAGAACTTAATGAATATTTTCCATATTTTCTACACTTCTTACCCCATCCGGAAATTGTTGGTATGGAAAATGTACAGATGTTTCTATCGATTTTCAGCTTTAAAAAATGGTGCACTGATAGACACACATTCACTGGTAGACACACATTCCCTAATAGACACACATTCTCTAATAGACATACATTCACTGATAGACATACATTCACTGATAGACACACATTCACTGATGGACACACATTCTCTAATAGACATACATTCACTGATAGACATACATTCACTGATAGACACACATTCACTGATGGACACACATTCACTGATAGATATACATTCACTGATAGACATATATTCACTGATAGACACACATTCACTGATAGATATACATTCACTGATAGACACACATTCACTGATAGACACACATTCACTGATAAGCACACATTCACTGATAGACACACATTCACTGATAGACACACATTCACTGATAGACATACATTCACTGATATACACACATTCACTGATAGGCATACATTCACTGATAGGCATACATTCACTGTTAGACACACATTCAATTATAGGCACACATTCACTGATAGACACACATTCACCGATAGACACACATTCACCGATAGACACACGTTCACTCATAGACACACATTCACCGATAGGCACACATTCACTGATAGACACACATTCACCGATAGACACACATTCACTCATAGACATACATTCACCGACAGATACACATTCACCGATAGACACATATTCACTCATAGACACACATTTACCGATAGACACACATTCACTGATAGAAACACATTCACTCATAGAAACACATTCACTGATAGACACACATTCACTGATAGACACACATTCACTGATAGACACACATTCACCGATATACACACATTCACCGATAGACACACATTCACTGATAGACACACATTCACTGACAGACACACATTCACTGATATACACACATTCACTGATAGACACACATTCACTGATAGACACACATTCAACGACGTAAACAATTTTCCTTCCTTACTTTACACATGTATTTATCCAGGCTCAGGTCAACTGTAGGTTTCACCCGGTAGTTCACTTGAGCCAGGCTCAGTTCTCTCTGTTTGTATCACCCGGTAATTCACTTGAACAAGGCTCGGTTCTTTCTGTTTGTATCACCCGGTAGTTCACTTGAAAGAGGCTCGGTTCTTTCCGTTTGTATCCCCCAGCAGCTTACTTGAACCAGGCTTGGTTCTCTCTATTTGTATCCCCCCCAGCAGTTCACTTGAACCAAGCTCAGTTCTCTCTCTTTGTATCACCCGGTAGTTCACTTGAACAAGGCTCGGTTCTTTCTGTTTGTATCATCCGGTAGTTCACTTGAACAAAGCTCGGTTCTTTCCGTTTGTATACCCCAGTAGTTTACTTGTACCAGGCTCAGTTCTCTCTCTTTGTATCACCCGTTAGTTCACCTGAACCATGCTCGGTTCTCTCTGTCCATACCACCCGGTAACCCATACCTCTCCCATCCTCTTTCTCATAATTTCACAAGTTCTCTCCCCCGCTTCTCTTACCACGATGCGCGCATAAATATTCTGTTTTGCCTGAGGCCGGTGCCCGTCGCCCTGTGGCCGTGCGCCCGGAAGCTGCTTGGACTGATAGCATGTTAAATCGAAGCTGTACCAACTGTTAATACCGGTTCTAATTTGATCGCTCCGTTCTGCACGTCTTCGGGGATTATCCTGCACCCACGTCCGGATAATTGTTTAATGCATTACGAGGTTCTTCCGACCAGAGCTGCCTGCGATATTTGGTTCACCGAAGATGAGTCACACGAAAGGCTTGAACATTTTCATTATCTGCACTATGACAAACAGTGCTGGTGCAGCTCTCTCATATTTGTCATCATTTTCCATTTCCACAATTCCCACCAACACACACACACACACACAATAGACCCATTCATTTCCAACTCATGCTGATGACTTTCTGTGCCTGCAGCTGCAAACATCACAGACTAAATTCTTCTCGCTTTCTTCTTACATCCACGTCACTCATCCTCACATTCTCTGCACACTTTTGTGCTCTATGTTCTATCATTTCCCCGTCACACAATCCACCTTTTACCAAAATCCGTTTGCACTAACGAATTAGAATTCGCAATATTTGTTGCAACACTCACAAACTGCCCATTACATTTTGTGTTTTCTCGAAACACGAGTGTCCGTTGTGATTTACTGCAGGTACCGTCAGTGTCGCCGTAATCAAGTTATGACCTTTAATTTCCTGGGCGATAGTAGAGCCAACCCAGATACGCGGTACGCAGTTGGTCAGAGGTTCATGATAAGCAACAGGGAGAAACTGACTGGCTGGTGAAATTCCACGTCTTTTATTTCAATGTGGCATTCAAATAGTTCTTGCAGCCATATGTTGGTTCTCTGCTTCGTTTTAATTCTGGAAAATTAATCTGCTTCTTCAGGGGCGAAGAGAGCATCAATCATTAATGTTAAAATCGTTAAAACATTAAACGTAACCTCAATTATATTTAAAGTTTTATTTCCTACCGCGCAGTAAACACACTCCGTCTCTGTTATACAAACCAGTCAGTTAATGCTGTACAGTGAAATAATCGCTGCTTGTTCTCAGATCTACACAAAACACACAAATACAGCTGTGTGGGCGGAATGTAGAAATTTTACTTCTTAAGGCTGGTCAACATTGGGGTTTAAAGGGTTACCTAGCCTCATTTATATGACGTCACTGATAGCTACTCATGTCACAAATAACAAAGTTTTCTTGCCTGCCCCTCGCACTGCTCTCCCGTATTGAACCCAAATTTTGTCTGCCCAGTAATAAATAACAAAGGCCATAGCAGTAACCAAAACTGAACCGTCTAAAACTGGGGGTTTATAATGAGGAACTTTGATCTGTCACCAGAGACATTACTGATTACAGGAGGTGATTCTGTGATAATTACACAAGAATTAAACACAGCAGCATAAAATATTAAATCTGTGCGTTTTATTATCTTAAACGAAATGAACTGCATAATGTTGCATGGCCTGCAGTTTCGGTGTGAGGGGAGACGAGCATTGTTCATTTCGTCTGCTGCAGGAAGTGATTTAGATGGAACTGGCCCACTGGCTTTGCGATAATGGGAAAATAGCAAAGGCCTGAATCTTGTGATTTCGAGGAATTGTATGGATCGAACAGAGTCTTCCACAACACAAAGGATCGGTGTCTCGTATTTTGTACGAATACTGCCTGTGTACGTGTAGTTTGGCTGCACTTCCTTGCCGACTGTTGGTGACCTCCCTAGTGGTCTGCCCCTTGCAGAATTTCTCATCAACTCAAACCGTTTACCTAACATTCATTCTGACATGGACGTTTCCCTGCGCCCCTTTCTTCCTAGCTGTTTGTATTCTTCAGGTTTGCGACTTTTGCATTTCTGATTTCTACCAATTATTCTACATGTCCCGCCGATCGGTGTTGTGTAGCATAACAAGGTGTCTGATTGTTTGGTGCTGTCTGAAGTACCAGTGAGTCAAATACGAAAGTTACGGAAGGTGGTTGTATGCCACTCGTCATCTCCCTGACAAACTTAACTAACTGACGAGCAGCTAACTGCATGCAGCATGTTCCTACTTCACAAGCTGATTGCCCCACAGATAGACAAAAATCGCCGCCTTTTTTGGAAACCAAAATATCACTAAGGTCTCAAGAACAGTCCGCCGCCCTTCTCTTTCCTGAGCTACATAAATCCAATCCAAACGCTCCAACTTTATTCCTTTAAAATCTTATTTGATATCTTTCTATATGCACTTAGGTCTTCCAAGTGGTTTTCTTCCTTCGGGTGTCTCCACCAAAACCCTGTATGTATTTCTGTTCAGCATTTCGCAGGGCAAGGTAATGAATTTGAATCACAACGGGCTCTTTTCCATTCTTGTTCCAGCTTTTGGCACTTTCATATCAGATTTTCAAAATTGTGCATTTAGAAACAAACACGGGGCGGTAGATAATTCGAAAGTGTCAGTCGGAAATATCTCCTGTCAACTTTTACGATTGGATACCGATAGCCGATCGCCAGCAGGATCCATCGAGTTCTGTCTCAGGACTATGGCGTTTCTTTCGTTAAGACGTGGTTATTTTACATACATTTTGTTATTTTGGGTCTCACGTTGAACGGACCTACCAAGCGGTCTAACAGCAACCTGTCTGTCTGTCTGTGTTCCATGCAGATCCACAAGCAATGCGCCTCCTCTGTCGGCTTCGTCCCCTCAGATGTTTCGCAGTATTGCTAGATCTTCCTCAGTTGCATGTTTATCCGCCAGCCGTCCAATCTGACGGTCTCCCAGCTGCCGCAACGCACTGTCTGCTCTTACTAGGCCGTTACCGTCTCCATATACAGGGTGCTGATAAGTCCTTAGCCCGACAAGGAAGGAAAGAAGATAATGTTTATGTCAGAATGGCGTGAATTTCCTTCGGCGCCTTGCCTTACAAGGAAAAAACTTTATGACAGCTCGCGTCTCGAGTTTGTTGAAATCACGCGCGTCTCTGCCATGCTTCCGAGCTTGTTTCCTTCCTGGTCCGGCCAAGAACTTATCAGCACCCCGGTACATTCGATATATCAATGGTTCGTGTTTCATTTCTGTAAATTGTTTCAGCCATCCCAGTTGTACCGTCCAAGTGTTTTGTTGCCCTTGGGGGCGGAGCCGGCTGAACTGCTGTGGCACTGTCACGAGTGCACGTGATTTATTTGTATTGCCAGAGAGGAAGGATTTATCTGGCGACCGGAGGGATAAGCAGATTGTGAAAAGACGATTAAGTAGCTCTCTGCATTAACGGCTACTTTTTTGGAAAATCTTCATATATAATGCCAGAAATAAAGCCGACCTTTTCGCACTCAACATGAGAGTTGCGGATTTTCCGCTGGTTGCACACCTGTCCACTCTATGTCGGATTTATGGTGGACAAACTGACACTGGGACAGGTTTTTCTCCCAGGATTTCACTTCTTCTCTGGTAGTTTCATTCCACCAAAGCTCCAGGTTCACAGTTTTATCTGTACAGTGCGTACAGTTGATAGCGTCTTTAAGTAAGACACTTAGGTAGGAACTTACGTTTATTGGACCGTGCATCATCTTGATAGTTGAATAAAGAGAGACCAACTTGATGTCACTTGCTTTATTTATTTCGTTATTTACTGCTCAACATGTTTTGGATGTTAATACATCTATCCTCAGGAGCTTGCGACTTATTTGTTGAGTTATTTCATGGGTTGTATTGCTCTGGTTCGATGTGTGTTGGTGTTACGGTGTGGTTTGGCTGGGGTGGTGTGGTATCCGTATGCAGGCGAGCCAGAGCAATACAACCCATGAAATAACTCAACAAATAAGTCGAAAGCTCCTGAGGATGGATGTATTAACATCCGAAACATGTTGAGCAGTAAATAATGAAATAATAAAGCAAGTGACATCAAGTTACTCTCTCTTTATTCAGCTATCAAGTAGGAACATTGTAACCATTCTGAGGGCAGCACAGTTGTACCCTCAACAATAAAATAATTATAGAATATAATACTAAATTTCTGGTAGGCTCTGTAAACTCTAACATTGCACGATATTTAGTGTGGCTGTTTGTACACAGATATTTGCTGTCCAGCTAAACGTCTTCAACCCGTCATTGCAACCTATAGCGACTGACCACTTCAGCAGTGTCCCTGACCTCTTAAATGCTTAGGCTGTCCCTGTAAACTTTCTCTATATCCCTGAGCTATACCCCACATCCTATATCCGTAACCTATCCACGCCCCACATTCCATACCAATTCTCAACGTACCCTTTATCCCACATTCTGCTCTACCCGCTGTCTCAACCCCACATCCAGACCAACCGTTGTGCTTTTCTTACTAGCAGCTGTGTTCAGAGTCTCAGAAAATTTAATTCAACACGGAAGGTGCAATGAATGTAAATAGCAATAACAATACAACAGATAGAAATGGCACGAAGGGCGGAAGCAGACATCTGAAAAGGGAGCAGAAAGAGAAGATAAATGGTGGTGGGGCGGGTGGTGGTGGTTGGGGGGGCGGTTGGGGGCGGTTGGGGGGGCGGTTGCGGGTCGGTTGGGGGCGGGTAGGGGCAAAGTAATTGTTTAAAGACGTGCAGTCCCGAAGCACCTGTTTGCAGGTTCCAATTGTCTTAATTTTCTTTCAATTATTTCTTGTTTAACGACGTTTGAAAGAGCAGCAGCAGCAGCTGCTGCCATTTGGACACTGACATCAGACAAGTGTTTCGCTGTTGTGTGTAGTTAGATACAGACTGCCTGAATGAAAGGTGCCTTTGGCGGTCCAGTGGGAAATGTCACTGTAAGTGCTTATCGACCTCTCAGACGGACACGTGTTTTTTACGGTTCGACAGCGGTAGTGTGTCTAAGCTATCTAAATATCTGAAGTTTTACGATCACTCTCTTAGACACCCCACACTCGGTAGGACTTCTCTGCGCGAGTGATCAGCCCGACGCAGAGACCTCTACCTGACAACACACAACACTCACAACAGACAGACATCCATGTCTCCGGCGGGATTCGAACCCGAAATCCTACCAAGCGAAAGGCCGCAGGGCTACGCCTGAGACTGCGCGGCCGCTGGGACCGGGGCGTTTGTATGTTGCCCACATAATTAAGTGCGCAAAGTAAGAACCAAACAGAGAAATGATATGAATCTTATTGTAGCACCGTGCATTTTTGTAGAATCACTTCAGTTTGTCAACAAATGAATGCACATATAATTTCACATAAAACAAAACACAAAACACACAAAAAAAAAAGTGCATTCGTTGGTTGATGAATTAAAGAGAAAATGCTATATATTTCGTGGGTGAAATGGCAGTACGATTTTAAAACTGAAATTTTATACGGTGGTTATGATTCATGCACTGCCCATGAAATATTAATCATGTGATACTTTATGAACCGCCAGGTTCAACATTCAACAGTTCTACATTCTGCCCACACAGTGTATGTATGTGTTCTGTGTGGATCTCAGAACAAACAGCTATTATTTCCCCATACGGCATTAACTGACTGGTTTGTATAACCGAGACGGAGAATGTTTACTGCGCGGTTCGGACTGAATGCTGCTCTGTTGCGAACTGTTAATGCTTAAATTTGTCACAAGACTTCGCACATGCTGTATACAGCAAGTACCAACAATGCTTTACGTCTGTGAAATCTGAGGACGTGTAATGTAGTCACTGGATTATCGGGGACCTGGGTTCGATTTCCGCCTAGAGCAGGGATTATTCCGTGTTTTACAGAGTATAGATCCGTCCGTTTGATATCGAGTGGGAAAAGGTGACTTGACCTTTGGTGTGACTTCAACCTGGAGTTGGAACTTCCTCCTGAAGTCCACCCAGATATTTTTGGGAAATATGTGTGCCTGTACTTAGTCTTCACCTTTTCATATGCTTTGTTTTCAAGCCTTGTTTTTACTGCCTGCAGGCAACATCGAAGTTTCCTACAGTCTTAGTATCTTGAACACTGTAGATCAAACCGTGCTTAAGGAGAGTTAGAGGCTGAACAAACTCGCTAGCTCCTGTGATCGAAGCTGTCGGCAGGACAAACAAATCAAAGGTCAGATTCTTGATCGATGATATGTTTGCCTACAGCAACGTCTGTTTGCTCATGGCGAAGGGGCTTTTAAGGGAGAATTAGATGACAGCTTGAAATTATCGGCACAAATACCGTGCACATCAGCACGAGGGTCGGTGCTTCCTTCGCTCAATCAGAATTCCTGTAACATGTACAGAATTTAAAATTTGATCGTTCTCAGTGTACTGATTTTCCATTTAATTCTGTTCCCATTTCTTTCTTAATACTTCCCCCCTCCTCTTTCCTTCACTCCTCTGTACTAGACCACCTTCACGGCCTTCGACAGCTCATTGTTGGTTTCGATTTTTGAGGCATGTATGCACGTACGGTTTACTGACTGAATTTCTAAACCGCTTTTGAAGAATGACACTGTCTACGATTCGTCGAGAACCGCTGAACTGCTAAGAAGTATGTAATATTTCCGATACTGTCAGAGCGTCGCGGTGGCACAAGCCTCTTACGGAAGCCCCGACCAGTGACGAAGAACTTCCCTATTTCAGGATAAATAAGTTTATTTTGAAAAACAGGAACGTCTACTTGCGACGGGAACTTCGTTTTGAATAGGCATTACTGAGGAATAAACGTATGTATAGGAACCCAGACGGTATCTAAACTACATACCGTGTCTAACCTACACTTGATTACATCACTTGTAGCCAACAATACGTAACATTTTTATGCTCCCCTTCACAGTGATAAGTCAGCTCTTGCTAAAGTGGGCACTTCTTTGTTTTTACATAAATTCTTGGAATTCACTGCGGCCGATAAACCGTTCGGCAAGTTTAGAGTCATATCTGCTGTCTGCTTGGCCTCACACAGTGGTCTTTCTTTCCATAGAGTGTATTTTAATTTAAACGCTACTTAACTTAGGTAGCCGTACCGTGACTTAGGCCCTTGGTATCCGGCATCTCAACGCGGATACCAGGGTTCGTTTCTAGACCAGTGTACAACGCTTTGATGCGAAAGGTTTTTTTTTTCCACTGTATTTCTGCTTCCCCCTGTCCGTATCATTCCGCAGATTTTCCATACTCATCTTTTCATCCATCACGAACAGTGTATACTGTTGACAGCTTAGGGCGCCTGTAACCATCACATTTAAAACAAATAAAGTTATGTCATTTTAGGTTATGTTGCGGTATGGCGTCCGCCTGAATAGCGATTCGATCATTCTCACGCAAGGTGAGGTGACCGGAAGTGCAGGGTCGCTGCTGATGCCAACAGCCACAACTGAGCGCGGTGCCTGGCCAATTCTGCCGCAGTCACAGTTGATCTCACTCTGTGATATCCTGGCATACCTGCACGCTGTTTAAATTGCACAACCACTCAGCCAATAGAAGCTAGACATTTTCATTCCACAGTACGTATCTCGAATATCCCTCAGTGCGTGCCTATCGGCACTCAGGCCGTCTGTACCGCCCTGTGTCAGTATCATAGAGCTCTCTGTGACAGCCTGACCCCTGCGTCGGGGTTCGTGGCCAGTTTCAGACCTTCTGTGCTCCAAAGTGTGCGTCTGGCCATTGAAGTTCCTTCAGGCTTTTGTGTAAACAGGTCCTGCAGTACAAACTCGCCGCCTGTGTGCGTCCTTCAATGCAGGAAACATGACTGGCCATCTAATCAAATTTCGTCTCAGTTTATTTGGTACTTCCGAATTCCGGTCAGAGGTCAAAAGCGCCCTGCACTATAGAGCTCATGCCGATCGGTAAGTCGCATTGCTACGCAGGCCTGTTTCTGTCTTTGTATATTCTGCCCGTTCACTTGTACAGCATACAATTTTTCCTTCACCAGAGTCGTCGCACCCAAACGAGCCCCGTTCTGGGGCAGTTTGGTACTCTTTCTTGCCTATCTTTCTTCTTTGACGTGTTCCTTTCTTTAAACCTTCTTCCGTACTCCTGACATCGCAACGTATCGAAGAAGGGTGCAAAATGCAACATAGCGCCCTGTATGAGGAAGTGATGGGGCACCCTGTATTTTGCTTGCATTCCCCTGCGCTGGATGCTTGAAACCCACCATATTCCATATTGATGACTCACATCGGTACCATTAATCAATTTTAAAAATTCCAGTAATTGGAAATAATTGCTGCTTGCCATACCGCCAGCACTGTTCTGTGTGATTCTGCAGTGAATGTCTGATGTGGGTCGTTTGCAACAATCGATATTCATTTGTTCTGGGAGTTCCCATGTAATGTGCTCAGTAGGTATTGGAAAAATGGCTGTATTTCTGCACGCAGGTGAGACTTATCACTTGTCTACCGTCATCATTGGATGGGGCAACAGGAGGGTCACGTTAATACGCAGGTACTGTTTTTATACATGCAATTGTGCGCACAAGTATGCGTTTTTGTGCGCTTTCGTAAAATTGCAAAAAGCGACTTTTATCTGTCTGGCCGTCCATCCGTCTGTCCGCGTGGAACAACTCGGCCCTCACTGAAAGGATTTTCATGAAATTTCATTCTTGAGGAATTTTCGAAAAGCTCTCGAGATATGTGCACAGCATTTGGTAACACAAATGTTAATATAGACCTGAAGATGACTAGGTTACAGTCGAAACATGTAGCCTTGTATTACGTTATATAATAAAGTGATTGTGCTGACGTACACTGTATAACGTTATATTCAATTTCAGCTAATATCTGACAAGAATAGCGAGCACTTTGCATGAAGACCGATACACACTGTTGCCACATTTCGCTCAGCTCTACTGAGAATGAGAAATGTTACTGACAAAACACTGAAGAGGAAATCGAAACACACATTTTGTGTTCAGTAACTATTTTTTTTTTTTTAGAAAATTGTGCCGTCTGTGAGATAAGGTGGAAAAATATTGTACAGCCGGACAGGTCACAGATGACAATATGGCGCAGGCGCACTGCATGCTGGATACCTAAGGCCACAAACACACACTCACAATATGTAATATTCATTGCTTTTCCACCGCATCAATGGTTGCACCAACGCACGTCATTGTCACGCTATATGTACAGTGCAGCTCCTGTCATATACATTTTGTGTTGCAGTTTATGTTGTGTTCATGCAGACCAAATTTTGCCCAATTGCCGGCACTGGGCCTGATCTGGCGAAATTTGCTTGTGAAAAAAGGAACTTACTTAAACTCTGAATGTACCGAGCACTTCGCCCCCCCCCCTCCCTCTCCCCCCTCCCCTGCACTAACGGCACGTCATTCAACAGACGCACACAAAACGCTTTTTTAACTTTCCCCGACACGTTTCGATTCGCCATGGAATCATTTTCGGAGATAATCCGACAAAGTTGGTTTTTTGTTATTTTAGGATCAATTGCGTGGGCCAGGATAGCTCAGTCGGTATAGCGACTCGCTGCGGTATAGACGGTCCGGGGATCGAATCCTGGTGGGGGCGGGATTTTCCGCACCCGTCCGGACCGTCCTTGGGACTCACCCAGCCTCCTGTACAAAGAGTACCGGGTCTCTTTCACTGGGGTAAAGCGGCCGAGGCGTGGCGTTGGCTACCCACCCCATCTAGCGCCGAGGTTAAAGAAAGAGTACAGCTCTACCTCTATCACCCTCTGGGCCTTCGTGGCCTGTTCTACGATAAAATTTACCCTTTTAACTTAGGGTCAATAGCATAAGTGTCGATATTATGCAGTAGTACATGTGCAGGTACAGTATGTACGGCGCCATCCGCACCCTGTCTTATCCTGTAATGCAGCATCTGTCTCTTGCAACACTAAAAGATAACAGGTACTGTAGTATCGGGTTATTGTGGATAAGTAAGGAGAGAGACAAGACATCAGCTGAACACAACTGTGTACAGCGACTGACATTTCAGAGGATCCTGCACACTAATGTACAGGGATTAGTGCTGATCCGTCACATCCTCCCGACAAGTACCTATGTTAACATTTTGTGTTATTATTTAATGCTGGGTTAGCTCAGTCAGCTTAGTGACCTGGCTACGGACTGGATGACCTGGGTTTTGAATCCTGTCAGAGGCATGAGATTTTCAGTTCCCTAAAGCACCCAGCCCGGCTCTGGGGCACACTCAGCTTTCTGTTCAATGCATATCGTGGCCCATTTTCCCCGGAGTATAGCGGCTAGAGCGGAAAGATGTCCAAACTTCTCCATCAAGTGCAGAGGTTACGAATGAGTGGAGTAAACCTCAACTTCTCCTATGTACCTTTATGGCGTGTTCAGAGACAGGTCTACCTTTACCTTCTCGCCCTGTTTTAACGCCGAAGTTTTTCTCCACATTTTAGTAGCCTTGACCTGAACGGGACCCGGTAGTTCGGTCAAGATTTGTGGCCAGGTCTTGGCATCTGACGTGCAGAAATATAAGCAACCTGTGCTGACAATCAAACGAAAGTTTCTCTTATTACGGTAGGTCACCTAACAGCAGGACGGTGCACGCCAAGGTGAACGTTACCGTATGTCGGTACGAGATTTTGTTCTGGCTGAAGTGACATTGTAGACTGGGCAGATCTTGGGGGTTTTTTTTCTTAATTTGTAATTTAAGGGGTCATTCCTCGCGATAGAAGCCCCCGCATATGACCCCTGACCCCGATTCCGAGGAATGGATTTTATTATATTTGACAAAACACTTCTGACACTCATCATAAAGCCACTGCCAACATTGCAGCTCTTCTCTCGATGGTATGATCGCTGCTGCTGGCACTCAGCCCGCTATAAAGTGAAGGGTTCACACAGTCATTGTCCTATTTATGTGCAAACTTTGTGTTAATGTTAATTCCGAAGAAGTCACACTTCCTCGAGGCTCTCCTCAACATTCGTGCCCCCGTCACTTTTTTGTGACTGGTGAAATGTGCAGAAGGGCACACAATTCGAACCGTAGTGTTTTCTATCGCCATGGGGAGTTTTGCAAGTATTAATTTCTTATATACATGGCAATATAAATATACATTTCGCACTGCTTCCACTTTGCCTATCGTCAAACAATAAATTGTGGGCTTTTCATCAATCTGTCGCAAAACAAAACTTTTGACCATCAAGTGAGGCTAGTGCCATTACCACCTCAGAAATTTGCACGAATATCATTTTAGCGTTTTGGTAATAAAACCAACTAAATGCACTAATTTCTCAAATTTAATTTTGGATTAAAACTCTATATGTTTCGGACGGCTCCTCTGTCCATTATCAAGAGTTTTTCACTGTACACACAGAAATGGTATATGTCATACAGGTTTGCTGACAGCTTGCGAGCAGGATCAGGACAGAACGTCCTGATCCTGAGGAACTGTCCGAAACAGGTAAAGTTTTATTCAAAAAATAAATTTGAGAAATTAGTGCATCTAGTTGGTTTTATTATAAGAATTTATCACGGTGCACGGTCACGATGCACGGTCACCTGAACGTCAAATTCGTCATTTCAGCACTTTGCAAGGCAGTAAGATTCAGACTGTTAATTAGACCTAGTAGCACGCGTATACCAAAATTAATAATAGAAAATATTGGTCCATTCAGAACTTGCAGGCAGACACATGCATGGTGTCTGCTTGTATAAGACACACACACACACCACACACACACACACACACACCCACACACACACACACCACACACACACACACACCCACACACACACACACACACCCAC
>Ga0131853_10014912_pt1 | contig 14224 bp, 9 predicted proteins | sample TergutLab28metaG_FD_92764 | JGI IMG/M metagenome (GOLD analysis project Ga0131853, IMG submission 92764) | Labiotermes labralis P1 segment gut microbial communities from Petit-Saut dam, French Guiana - Lab288 P1 (version 2) (version 2) | ecosystem: Host-associated > Arthropoda: Insects >... | reverse complement strand
TGTGTGTGTGTGTGTGGTGTGTGTGTTTGTGTGTGTCCCATTTTGAATATGAAAGCAAGTGACAGAATTGTCGCTAAACTTGGTGCAATAGCTTGCCATCCGATCTGACATCAGTGCCGCAATCTGTAATTACCCACAGTCTGATACACCGTACGAAGAAAGAGAAATATACCGTTCTGTAGGCACGCTTGACTGCAGTGCCTCTCCTACGATACAACCAGTTCGCTCTACACAGGCACGCTGTTACATTATCCTTAGTGACCTGTGTCAATAGGGTTTCATTCGTAACATTAATAGGCATCGATATGGAGGTTTGTGTTCCTTCCGGTATGACAGTCGGCCTAGCTGTTAGGGCGCGGTTCGCGTGTCTTTGTTCCTGCTGCAAGTATACATAAGCAAACGTGGATTACATATTTACTGCACTATTTTGTAATGGCGCAGAATACAACGGAATTGTGCGCGTGTGCGTGACATCTAAGCGCGTGACTTTGGCAGTCTGCACTCACTTCTACTTTCATTATACGTTTTTCTCGTTTTGTTTTCCGATTTACTCTTAATTTCTCATAACGGGTTTTCCGACTGACTGACTGGTTAACTGATTAACTAACAAACTAACCAACCGTCTAGCTCCGTAGAGCATAGTCCTTCTTGAAGAGCCTATAGCTCCAGATATTACACTCCACTAAATATATTCGCTCTGTCGTTACAAGTTCTTGTTTTTATGCGCTACTTGACCTGTAGCAACATTGTACATAAACATTATGTTTTGCACATTTTGTTTGTGGGCGACTCGCCTGTGTGTGTTTAACATTTCCGTATTCAAAGCATATGCCAGGTTGCTTTTTTTACATTCCCTTTCTAATCCCCCATAATTCCCAGCCAGCCTCCTGCTTTCGTCCAAGTTCTGCCATTGCTTTTTTCCTCTGCCGCATAAAGTTACCTGCACTAGTATTAATTTCCAGCTGTGTGTACTGAAATAGGAACTGTCACTAAATTGTACCCGGTGATGTGTGCTAAACAAGGACGTATAATACCGCAAAATTCAGCGGTTCAGTCCTTGGGGTGCCAGCAGCAAGTCAGATTTGTTACTGATAAGCCAGTATTTAACCAGTAGGCCAGTAGAGCCTTAAAACCTGCCTGCCCGTTTTGTATTACTGATAAAATAATACCCATATTTGTGCATAGCTAAATGACTAATGTTACAAACGTTCTGGCAAGACCGAAAGGATTTAAATTTAGTGGGGCTGCCAGGTTCTTGTCGGTGCTGATGTTAATGTATGGGCGAGCGCACACGTGCTATGAGGAAACTTGCGCAAATTTAGTAGTCGCTAGTAAGGAGGTTGGTCTGGCAGTGAATGCTGAAGACACTAAATAGATACCTTTTGCTGCCGAGTGAGCGGACGGAAGGAGAAGAGCACAACATGTGGTTGGAGAATAAATTGTGTGGAAAGGTGATGGCCGGCATTCAGATGTGCGGGAATTAGACAGACGGAGAAACTAAGGGCAAATTGAATTTGAGGATTGCCTCGTGCCATTCGGCGCAGAATATTTAAGTGTTTGCTGTCTCAGATTAAAAAGAATTAAATGTAGTAAATCATAATTTTGCCTGTTACTGCACACGGGTTTGAAACTCGGTCTGTTAACATTAAGGGAGTGACATAGGCTGAGGGGATTCGAGAACAGGGTTTTGAGTAAAATGGATGTGACTCAGAGGAAGTAACAGGAGACTGGAGAAAACTGCATAACGAGGATCTTCACATGATTTGCACTCCTCAACAAATGTAATTCGTGTTACCATATCGAGGAAGATGAGTATGTTGGGCATGTGGCACGCATTGGAGAGAAGAGAAACCTGAAGGAAAGAGACCACTTGGATAACGTAGGCGTAGATGGCAGGATAATATTAAAGTAGAACGTCGAGATGTAGAATAAGAGTGCGTGGAGTGGATATAACTGGCTCAGGATAGGACCCACTGCCGATTTGTTAACAATGTAATAATTCCATACAATGCCGGGAATTGTTGGACTAATTTAGGAACTTTTAGTTTCCCAACAGAGATTCTGGTCATTGCAATTAATTGATCATTTATTCTGTTTGTTTGTTTGATAGCTTTACATGCGAAACAGCCAATAAAAATGCTAGCCCCATGTGCACCGACTATACGGTATTGTTCAGTACATTTTATCTACCGCGATGTTCGAGGGCGCTCATGTTTTCTTACGTTTACATTCCCCATCTAACAGCATTTTAAATCAGTGCCTGATTTTCACAAAACTTGGCATAGATTACACCCTTTTGTAGGCATTTCGGTCATCTGGCACATTACGCAATGTCAGTTGGTTTATAATTACGGACGTTTCGAAGTATCGTGGTGCCTACATTTTGCTGGTCGAGCGGCACTGTCTGCCGTAGAGCGACAGCAGAACATTTAGTGTGCCCATTTGTGTGGCCGCAATGTTACAAGACTGTCTGTCATGTCAGCAGGCTTATTTGTGCTTGATGGGAATAAATGATGGGCCGCTGCAATATGTGACATCTGGCGTGCAGGTATGTGGTGTGTCGCCAGAGGGCTTGGTAAGACAGCATTGCTGTGTGAATGGAATTGTGGAGACCAGTTGCATTTGCAGTTACTGCCTGTTGCACTGAATGTAAAGATGTGTTTAGCAATACGAACCGTTGCACACACACACACACACACACACACACACACATGCTAGGGCGCACATCACTGCTTAATATAAGTATCGTCAGTTCTTTTAGCAGTTCCTGATGGTATAGACTGTCAATGTGTCTTCCTGTAATCCTGGATTGTCAGCGTCTTAACATTCAGTATCCTTGTTGTCGTTAACAAGAGTCACATAGCTCAGTTGGTGTAGTGACCAGGCTACAGGCTGTACGATGGACGTTTCAATACCTCACAGCGATACAAATTTATCTTCGCCATGATGTACACAGAGGCTGTGGGGCGCACCCAGTGGCATGGGTGTGACTTGACTGATTGTTAAAATGAGTGGAGCTGTGCCTCCAGTTCCGTTATAACCCTGCGGTCCGTCGACAGGGATAGCTCTGCCCTGTCGTTTAATGGACAGGGGTATAGCGTCTTGCTTTATTCCATGTGCCACCGACATGCTGTAATCTCGTTTCGGATTCTGTTGAAAATGCGTTAAAACTTGAAGCGAAATGCTATGCCATAAAGGGAAAGGCAAGCAAGCAGGAGGAGGCTGCAGGGACGTAAAACCCGCCCGTCGATGAGCGTCCTCCCTTCCACCCCTTTCCCCATTCCCTCTCTATAAATTGCGATCCTTCTCTCTTTTAGACTTTGAATTGTAATTAACATTTGGTTCTCCCATTAGTGTAATTAAAGTGCCATTCCATAACGTAGCTGTACCTTATCTTATCGTCTCTCCGGGCAAGAAACGCTTTCTCTGTCTTCGTGTCTCGCTCGGGCCCCTTTGCTGTAGCATGTTGCCCTCCTTCTCCACACTCGTCGCCGCATCACGACGGCCTGAGGGGGGAACGCCGGGTCATCAGGGATCCTGCTGCTTGCCCCCTCCCCCTCTGTACCAGCATCCCCAGCAGCGAAACACTGAGACAAAGATACGGCACAAGAAAATGTCGATCCAGCGTACAGTGTCTTCGAAAGTTGGTTGAAATTTCGTCTTTTCTGTTCCTACAAAAATGGCATCTTCCTATCTCTAGAATCGCAGGATTAAGCATGGAGGCTGAAAGAGATGCATTAGTTGTAATTCAGCTTGTAAGGCTGTCAAGTGTCAGCATCTTGTAACCTGCCCTGACTTCAAAGGCACTAACCAGTTCATATTATGAATGGGAAGGTTAGCTGTGTCAGCCAGAATTCTACTTGCTGGCAGTAAAGAAATACGCTAATGACGTCTGACGAAATATTTTGGTGTTAGAAATTCTGTCCATTCAAATTTTATTCCTAGCCTGCCTGACAATGTGCTTTGTTAAGCAAAGCGTGCGTGTAACTGAAACTGTGACTGTAAATGTAAATGTAACTGTTACTGTAGCTGTAAATCTCACTAGCAGGGGAGTGTGGTGGTTGCGGGTGAAAGCCCATCAGATAATTCCTTATTTATCGTGCGCATCTGACCACGACAGTCATTGTAACGCCAGGTGCCACAGTGCAGATATCCGTTCTTTAGAAATGTGACGCACTGCCATTTGGCAGCCGGTTTCCGGCGTTTCCAAACAACGTAGTGGCTTCGTCTCATTTTTTCTCAGAGTCCAAGAAAAAATTTGGACGTTTCGACCCTCGACGGTAAGACCACTGCTTTGTCTCGAAAATTCGGAAACCGATTGCCCAGTGACGCTGTGTCCCATCCAAGACGATCTGAGGACTTAGCTGCATCGCTGAGAAAACTTTAAGCCTTGCACAGTGCCTTATTAATTCATTAATTCAATCATCTATTGCTTCCGACATGGCTTGGGATCTGCAGCGCCAACCAATTTGAATTAATAAAGGAAATGATTTGGGTTGATACAGTTGTGTACTTTAATCTGTCATGTGGGTGAATCTGTTGGATTAACTTTAGCCCAGAGTTTGAAGTTCTTAAACCGAATTCAAGATTGTATCCAAAAATGATACTTTTAAAATCTAGTTAGTCTTTATGATCAGTGCAGGTGAGAGTCTTACAGTTGAACGTGTGATATCGGGTACGGGCTGCAGTGCGTGACAGGTGCAGTAAGTTATATAAACAGCGACCGCTTGAAGCACTAATGTGGACAGGCTGGACGCGATGTTTGCGGTTGGTAGATTAGTTTACTGCCTTCATTTCGAAGGAACGTACTGCCTCCGTCTTCACGGTATCCTACAATATTTTCTACCCTGAACAAGGGGGAAGTAGGTGCGTTGGCCCGTTGGTAACTACACGGCGTCGTTTCACCGGATTCCTTAGTTTTAACGCTTGCTCGTCGTCTGACTGAAGACGCTGGCCGGATACCAGACTTGTCAGGACAGTTGTGATTGTTACCAAAATGGAAAACTGGTCAATGCGGGATGACGTGTGTGCGTGTGTGCGTGTGTGCGCGTGCGATGGTCGTGTGTAAGTGCTGCCTTCTTCAATACCTTCTGGATATCCGAGCTAGAATTACTTTATGAAAGTTCCCAGCTTTCTTCCGTTGCAGTTCTTTTCATTTATACAGTAATCCATGGTCCATCGCGGGGTTCAGCGGAGTGGTCATTGCGTGTTGGGCGAACTTCTCTGGAGAACACAACGGTTACGTGAAGGTGGTCACTGCCCCTGCCCCTCGTCATCACTCAAAATACGCACATTTTTGGACATGAGCTGTTCGATACAGTGCTTGGGGAGTTGACGCTACCTGCTTTCGCGGCGGCCGAATGCGTCACCGCCCGCAGCTAGCCGTGCACTGTCCGACACTTTCTGTCCCATTTACACTTCTTTCCAACAGCGCGTAGTCAAAACTGCGTTCGGCGAGAGCTTGGTGTGATAGAGCGTGACGTCACAGAGAACAGTCCTCGTGTATTGTAAAGGCCACTCAGTAAATTCTTGTCATGTAGATCGGACTGGCCAACTGCAACCCACAACTGGTGCAAATAATTTGTAAAGACCTCGTCTGAGGGCTGCAGATGTGTGTGTGGGGGGGTGGGGGTGGTAGGGGAGGGTGGAATGCATTAGAAGGCCATTATTTGCTGACAGTAAGTGACGCTAAAATTAGGCTGAGTGACAACGTTGTAGCTGTGCTGAGCTCGGTGCTGCATGGAGAGTGGTTCCTGTTCTGTGTGTTAAGAGTGGTGAGTTACAGAAGTAAACACTTCTGTGCCAGTCAATTTGCCGTATTACATTCTGTTGTTCTGTAGACCTCATTATGTTTGTACGTTTTTGCTTGTTGCTATTGTTCAGTTGTATCGCTGATAATGTGCAGATGACCGACAGCCGCATGTTGAAGTAAATTCGTAATTGCCCCTTACTCTGAGATTCCTGACAAACACACCAGTCCACGACGTTCGCAGCATGTAGAGAGTCCTAATGTTACGAGCAGAGGAATCACATGGCTCACAATGTAAGGCGTAAGGTCCGGCTGCTTCATGGTCAAGTCTGAGAAGGTTTTCCAGACGTTTCTGTCTATCCCAAGTTGTATGTTTCATAGTAAGGAGAAACGTGGACCTGCCCCTGTGCACGTCATGAAGTAATACTGTGGAGGTGAAGGGGGGGCTTATTCTTAACCCTGGAACTGGATGGAAATGAGTGATCGGCCTGGCACCTCAGCCGTTTGCTCCAGGCAAAGGCCTCCCAGTACATGTAGAGCAGCAGGTTGGGTCGGCGCCAGGCCGTTATGAACGCTCACGAGTGTTGAGATATTTCGTGATCATGCCGGCATTCGAACCCTGGACCGTCCAGCCTGTAGCCCGTTAAATGTGCCGTACGAGGTACTTCGGCTGCTTCGTAAGGTCTTCCGTGTATGTTTAATGTGCGGACTTATTTAAAGTTTTAAACACGAATCGTTACTGTATTTGCCATGATATTTAGCGTTTCAAAATTCTACGTTCTGCTCACACAGCTGTATTTATGTGTTTTGTGTGGATATGAGAACAAACAGCGATTATTTCCCTATACAACATTACCTGTCTGGTCTTTATAACTGAGATGGAGTGTGTTTACTGCACGGTATGGACTGGGTATTTACATTTAATACAGGTTAACAGTTTTCTTGAATGTGGCTGTTTGTACGACGCCATCGTTAGAAGCTCACAATCAGCAGCGCTTCTCACGATATTGTGATTGATGTTGCACGATTACAGCTTGTAAAGTTAGGATGACGCGTCGTCTGTCATGCCATTGTGCAGATGCATTTCAAACGTACTTAGCGCGAAGTTTTGTCACAATTTGCACTGATTTAGAACGTTCCTTGGGGCATGAAAGGGAGCCACGAGAAAAGAATGCGAAATCCACAAAACGGAGAGAAAAATACACAAAAACTTTTCATGTTGGGAAGGGCATACGGTAATGCTGGATGCAGGGAGAGCATGGCGAATGGGTGGAGGGGGGGGGGATTTAGACCGTGATTGATTTTGCATGCGACACGGATCGGACAGCTTTGAGAAATTGGGTCTGTCTGCCTCACTACGACTCCTTCTGTCTGCTTCTTTTCGTTATGCTTTTCCTTTTTTCCTTTCTGTGCAGAACATAACCCTCCCTGAAAGTTAGCCCTCCCCACAAACTAACCACTCATATTTCCCTTTAGTCTTTCCCCTAAACAAAATTGCTATCCGTCCAGTAGCATCATCCATTTTGCAGGAGCCCTCCCACGAAAATTGTTAATCAGACTCGCATGTCTTGTGTCATGGTAACCCAGATTCGTAACAGCAGGGACCACAGGCCCTTTCCAGAAGCTGATAGTTTCTCAGTCATTCAACACATTCCCCTCATTTTACGCAATTCGAACTTTTGAGGTGCGCCATCCCCGTTGTGTGTGTTTGAACTATAAGATGCGCTAAATTCAGTCATTTAGCCATATATACATTCATAGTTGTGTTTTTGACTGAATTTACCTCACCTTATCGAACTTTCACTTCCATGTTCAGAAACCTCGTCACTTGTCCCTGTCTTGAGCCAGATTAATCCAGCGTACACCCTCCCATTTTGTTTCTTAAAGACCCTTTTCTACATTTTCCTCCCATCTGCGACCTTGTCTTCCAAGTGTTTTGTTTCCTGTACGTGTCCCCACCAAAAGCATGCATGCGTCACTCCCCCAGCCGTACCTCCTGCACCACCGACCCACTCTAATTGAATCCAATGAAGTCATGATACATATTGTGTATTTATTATATAAATTATTGTCCACAGTTACTTGAATAGGCTGACCAAAAGTTCTCTTCATGTGGCATGCTAACTCTCAAAAACAGTTAATGAAATATAATTCTGGAAATAAAAATGAAACTTTTAGACAAAATTGTGCGTTAAAGAATATTGGCCGAACAGTAATTGAAGACACACATTAACTTTAAAAGTTGGTCATTAAATATGAACAGGGTTCGTCATTTAGGCGTTACTGTCCATGAAGAACATTTTGACGAAATGTGATTCTTGCAATCCAAATGAAACTTTTGGGCAAAATGGTGGTTTAAGGATGTGGGCCTGTCAGTCGTTGAAGGCCTAAATTAACTTTTATAAATTGCTGATTAAATATTAATCGAAAAAAGGGGGAGCTGTGGTATAAATACATTCTGAGCAAGTGGAAACGTTGGGACTTCTGTAAGTTATTTTTTACAAAGTTGGTATTCTGCTTTTTTAGTTGTATGATAATAGACTGAGCCTAAGTTAGAAATAATGATGAAATTAATACTGGAACTTGTTGGGTATTTTGTGTTACAAGGACTAAATTTGGAGGGTCTCAAAGCTTACTGTGCTGTTGAAGCCCGCAGTGTCAGCATATTTCAGTTATATCACACTTCAACTGTTTTTCAATAAAACAGCGGTTGTACGAAAAGCAGGGCCTGTCTTCTCTAGATATACGAATGACAGCTTATCGTTAACCAGTTTGATTTACTTTCACAATAATTCTGTGGTTCTCGAGCGCCATTAGTTACAAACGTATGGAGCTCTCCCTGCACGCCTGATGCTGTTGGTAACTAATGAATGATACAAGTACCTGTATACTCTACACTTAGCAAGTTAGTCACCAGAATGCACCAGCGACAAAGAAATCGAGCAATTACTTTGTTTAGAATTGGTATTGTCTGTTAATAATTTAATATTAATAACCATAAGTTGTTGTGCGTTAACGTGGAGTTTATATTCCTGGGTAATTGTGACGATTGAATAGGAACGCGACAAAACACTCCTGCTAGTCGGTAACTGCATCGTATCGCTGTTACCACACACCAGAACGCTCTTTCATGCGTGCTGGAGGTTGAGTGGCGGAGATCTGCTGCTTGGTCCAGCCACACAGCTCCGCGATACAACTGTGTAGGACTGTCAAGAGCTCGGTGCATGTGCTCTGCTGTGCAGCTCTCCATATATCACACTTGCCCTCCTTTCAAGTACATTCAGTATGTTTTGTACCTTAACCCTCGGAAGACTAAAGTTAACCTGCATTGCATGTAAATACCCAGTCCGTACCGCGCAGTAAACACACTCAGTCTCGGTTATAAAAACCAATCATTTAATGCTGTATAGGGAAATAATCGCTGTTTGTCCTCAGATCCACACAAAACACATAAATACAGCTGTGTGGGCAGAACGTAGAATTGTGTAATGTGGTGGTACATAAAGTGACCACTGGACATTAAAGGGTTAAATTAGAACCAGATGTACCGCCCGCCCTGCCACTCTCTTTCACTGTGTAGTGCAGTCGAATTGTTCACAGGGTCACTGAAATGGAAAGAACAGGTAAGATGATAGAACAGTCGATTGCCGCTTGTCTGGTGCTCATTCTGTAATCTCTGGAAAGGGGGGGGGGGGTGGAGTTCCGTTGATATGGGCTTGCGACCTTTATGGGGGGTGACAGTGTTCAAACAAAGGTCCCGCATGCATCTCTTCATTTGTCTCAAGACTCTTCAAACAAAGTGAAAACTTGAGTGTTCGTGTAAAGCAGATGTCTGATATTTCTCATACCTGGACTGACATGTTGCTTACAGAACTGCTGCTGTCGTAAAATCGTGGTAACAGGTAATGTCCGTCCATCTGCGTCTTCATATTGTATCTGCGAAATTAGTGAACAAATTGTTACTAACTCCATGCAGTACAAGGTCCATTCTTGGGATTAAAATGTCCACCGAAGAAATCCCCGACCATTTTTAGAACCAGAAATTTTAGAACCGTATTCAGACAAGGCGTCCGCCAGTAGGCCTGCCTATACAATGCCAGATGGATCCAGTGTTGCCGTAAGAGCAATTTTAATATTATCGTCCTGTGTACATATCGGCTGTCCCGTAACATGCAAAGCGGGCACCGATGGACGTAGGAATATACCTCTGCCCATAATCTGCCCCGGCGCTATTGGAGGTGGCGTTCCCAAAAAGGTTTTTGTGTCGAATTTCTTTTTATACTCGTATCATTCATTCTACATTTTTCACTCACCAAGGCGTCCTTTGATTTTATTACCCTGTTCTTGAGGGGTGCAAGTGAACGATATTTGGCCTTCAGTTTGCTTCTACCCCTTCCTTAGCTCAAAACTTTTTCTCGGCCCCCCTACGAATTTTGGTGTAATTTGGTAATGGTGTGTGCCCTGTCAGTGGGCAGAACAAGCACAGTGCACAGTATGCAGTGAAACCTGCTCTAACCCGAATCTCTGCACCTGTTTCCTGAAACTGTTCATGATTTTGTGTTCTTAACGGAGGAGGAAAAAAGCTTTGCGTGTACAGTCTGTCCGTCTGTCCGTGACCTGGTACATTCGACCAAACCCTTCTCAGAGCAGTATAATAATCATTTTACAGATTTGTCCGTCCAGCGTGAGTTAGGCAATATTCGACTCGCTGAGGGGTGGGTACGGACCTCAGCTGGTACTGTCCATATTTGTGTACCGATTTGCCTAAAATTCGGTGTACAAAATATCCACGCAGTACGATTGGGGCATTTTGAGCTTCGTGAAAATCGTCGCAGTGAAAGCCGTAGTTCACTTACGTCAATTTCTGCCCACATACATAATTCCGTTTTGAGTGAAATCCGATGTGCAAGATTTGCGCCTACTGCATTATGAGTCTGTGACAATCTGCATAGTCAAGGCCGTACTTTTGTTGTGGCTGTAAATGAAGTTACGAGTTCAGATACTTGTGTACTTTGAAATCATGTGGCCCTGTGGGAACGCCTTGGTACCCTCACGGAATGTGTCGTTGGCAGTGAAGAGCCAGCTCGCTACCTGCACTTCACTGCACCGCACCTGTCCACTCCACATACAGCAACCTGAACAACCTGAACCGTGTGTATTCCTTTTCGTGCGCCAGAACTCCACACTGACCAACATATCATCCACTGTACTAACACCTGTTACTGAATGTTTAATGTGGGTATTTCGATTGACGTGGCAGAGCTGCAGCGTCCAGCAAGGACACGTAATTTAATGGGCGTTCCCTTCGTTTAAAGGCTACTGTCCATCTGTTTTGTTATTAAAATTGTTAACGAAAGAAGCGTCACTTACGTAATACTCATCGACATGTCTGACGTAGGTACATCACGTTGTAACGGCACAGTGTCGCAGCCATACCTCGTATTCAGCACTGTTACTGCTGATCGTGAAAACAAACCAGTGCTGCCAATATCGGCAGGGGTCATCTGCTGGTTCAGTGCACGAGCCAGTCATTGTTGGAAAATACACACATTGCTATCTGTTGTAGGGGATGGGTGGGTCCTGAACTTCAAGGACTTGGAAGGAAACCAATGTATCCTCAGTATAACAAAGACTGGACGCGAGCCTAGAACATTACAGCGACATGGGACTTCTCCGTAACAGGACTCAGTGCGTACTAAGTTCGCCTTGAAGATGGCGGCTGCGTAGTCTGTCTTTACAAGATGCTGCATCGTACATAGAAGATACAAAATTGCACTCACCCTGTCAGCCAGCACGTCGTCACAAACCGTGTACCTTCCGGGGTTATTTAAGTGTTAGCAACTTAACCTTTTGGCGCCGGAATTATTTTTTTAATTTTAGCACACCCTGTATATAAAATGTGAATAATACAGGAACTAAATATGTTAGAATTATGAAACAAACTGCATTTTGAAGAGAAAAAGACGGAGAGTATATACCATGTTTAAAATATTCAGTACCTATATTTGTTGAATAATTATATAAAATGCAACTTTAGAGGTTAGCGGTGCGGTACGACCACTATAGTTGACATTAGGCGTCAAAAGGTTAATTGCACAGTGTCCGTTAGACAGTTTCACAGCTTAGTGTTCCCAAAGTGCCGTGAGTTGTGTTTGGTTTCTGATTGGGAAGAGTCAGTGTACGAACGCGGTGGACTTTTAAAGTGGTGACGTAAGTGTGACTGGCGGTATCACGCGATCAGTAACCTTGACGTAATTACGTCACACAAGGCGCTCACCCTGAAGGAAAGCCTTTCAGGCAGTTAGTGTTCTACATAAACTACAGTTGCATGAAACTTACGCTTTGATTACGATACGAAAAGACAAAATGTATGCGTTGAGTTTCTTGCAACTTTAGTTTCTTGCGTGCACTCGGTGCACACATTTCGCCTTTTCCATGTTGAGAATCAAAACGCCGGTTTCATGCAGCTGTCGTGTTAGGTTGCATGAAAGTAATTGTTGGAAACGAGTTGTTTCTGTATACGTGCCGACATGGGCTTAAATACTGGGCGGCAGTGCAGAAAGTGGGTGAACTGATGGAACTTGGTGTTTTATGTGGGTAACAGTGACGTAGTTAGAAATACGGGTCAATTCTCGTAGCTGCACAAAACGGACAGCCAGTGCTGTAATTGTCCTCTGCCATCAGTTAGTGACCTGGAGCGGTGTTCGTGTTTCGAACAGAAGCGTCTGATTGTGATTTCAAAAGACGAAAAGGCAGTTCTTATGGAGTTCAGACGGTAAATGTGATATAGATCTTAGTTCTTACGTTACGCTTTCCACCTAGAATTTTATGTATGTTGTTGAATGGCACTGTTAATTGCTGATGTTGTGTGCAGTTGGTGATTAATGAATGAATGAGTGTAGAGCAATGAAGGAATGCTACCGGCAGGGGAAACTTGAAGTGAGCGGAGAGAAGCCTTTCCCAGTGCCGTTTTATCGACCACAAATTCCACATGGACCGGACTGGAACCAAACTCTTGCTTCCGCGGTGAGAGACCGGCGACTGACTCCCTGAGCCAGGGGACGCGTCCCTAGGATGTTACAGACTAATGTGTTTGTGGTCCTGCAGCTTCGAGACACTATTTAGACCGGTCATCTCCCTCACTGTGCTAATCTTCTGTGTTCTGGAACACCGCAGTTTGTCACAGATACTATATACATCTGGCATGCAGCCGGACCTAAGCCACCCAATCAGTTATTTGCTAGTGTCCTTGAATTAAGACCTGTAAAGTACGTTTTGCACCCCAAACTGTGCAACAATTTAGTGCCTACAGAATTACCTCAACAGGGACGACACTTTGTACGACCTGCTGCAGTGTGAAAAAACTCAGCATTCTGTGTTCACGTGACTGCTCAGAATACACGGCGAGTGTATTTAGAAGAACGTTAATAAGTGGGTGTTTATAATGTGAGAAGGATTGTGTTCTCTTTGACGTACGAATTAAGGTTGAAGCTGTACTTGTATAACGTATTGAAACGGTTCCGTACACTGAGCATGCGCACCAAACACGGCAGGGACAAAATAAGACGCTTCGTATATTAATTTTGACTGTGGAGACAATTTAGAGACACTCTTACACGATCAAAAGTTAACAGTTCAATTATATCTTATTTTCCGGTATCTTAAAACTCTGACAGCGTCCTGGTATTCATGCATTTGTGCACGTTGGTTTAGTGTGAAAACCGAAAAATTTTGGCACAAATCACATACAAATACTTTGGTGGATTCGAGATTTGATGTTCTCACAGGTTCGTTGCTGAGAGGGGGGAGGGGGGTTCGTCTGTGACACGACGCTGTGTCGATGGGTGAGTTGGTCCCGACGTATCGAAGGAACGTAACCTCTTCGTCTTCAAGGTTGAAGAGTCGCATTGGCTTTTTTCTTCGACCTTTAAGATGTGTGCATTACCTTCCTTTGGAACGTCGAGAACCTCCCCTGTTTCATGAACGCATTTAGACGGCTGCTGCAGTACGTAAATGTATCTTTGTGTAGCAGCCGTAGCGACGCAAGTACCGCTGCCCACTGCTTGTCCTGTAGTTATCGTATTACTGCTGTTTGTCACACACGACGGAGAAGGCACAGCCTGACCGGCACTTTGTGCTGTGCAGCAGCACAGTGGCGATACAGCAAACAGGGAAATATGACGAGATGCGGCTGAATAAGATGTCATTATGTGGACAATCAACATCTGTAACGCGCGCGTATGTGCGTGCGTGTGCGTGATAGTTTTGACATACTTTGACATGCCGCGTGGGAGCTTTCCTCTGATTGATGATTTGTGTGTGGGTGGGTGTGTGTGTGTGTGGTGTGTGTGTGTGCTGAGTGTGTGTGGTGTGTGTGTGTGTGGTGTGTGTGTATGTGTGTGTGGTGTGTGTGTGTGTGTGTGGTGTGTGTGTGTGTGTGCTGAGTGTGTGGTGTGTGTGTGTATGTGTGTGCTG
>Ga0131853_10014908_pt1 | contig 14227 bp, 10 predicted proteins | sample TergutLab28metaG_FD_92764 | JGI IMG/M metagenome (GOLD analysis project Ga0131853, IMG submission 92764) | Labiotermes labralis P1 segment gut microbial communities from Petit-Saut dam, French Guiana - Lab288 P1 (version 2) (version 2) | ecosystem: Host-associated > Arthropoda: Insects >... | reverse complement strand
AGAGAGAGAGAGAGAGAGAAAGGGAGAAATCAAACCAGTGAAGTTGAGATTGGCATTGGGTGTGGCATGTGGCAGAGAACTAGATTGCATATATGGTTTTGGTGGGGAGGAACATGAAAGAAAGGGACTGCTTCGAAGACCTGGGTGTAGGTGGGAAGGTAGTGTTAATGTTAAAGAAAAAGGATGATAAGGGGGGGGAGGTGGGGGTTGGGTGTGGGTGGTGTGTAGGTGGGTCAGTAGCCTGTCAGTCAGTCTGGGGAGCTTGGTAGCTAGGACCACCCACACAGCTGCAATGTACATTGGCACTTGGTTTTTGTAATACAGCATTAAATGACATCATATGTGGTGTGTGCTGCTCAGTTTCAGTTGATAACACTGTCAGTGGACTGTCTGGCCACCCATTTTATTATATTATGGAGCAGCATTTTGCATAGACAAGAAACATTGGCCTGTGCCTTCCATCATGCCTTAACTAATTCAGACTTCCTTACAAGACTGTGCTGTGGTTCATGTGGTTAGTTGAGGGCCTGTCACCATGGAAGCCAAACTTCCATTTGTGATGGACAGAGTGGCACTGGGGCAGGTGTATCTCTGAGTAATTCAGTTTTCCCCTGAATAATTTCACCAACGTTCCATACTCATTCATCTGTCAGTGAACTGTATAATCTTAGCTGCTGACGGTGTTCTTAAGTAACATGCTTAAAAACAAAACCTGTTTCAGAAATGGGTGTATTCAAATCTTGTTATTTTCCTAACCTCCATCTGACATGTAAGATTGTACCTTGAAAGTGTGTTTTATGTATTTTTTGCACATTGACTTTCCCAAAAATGTTTGGTAGGAAATGTGCAGTCCACCTGCGAATGGTCAGAATACATAAAGGATTAAAAGCAAGTTGTCCATCGGCATATTATGAAAGCATGGAGGAGTGGTTGTAAAGCTCCACTCATTCTTAACCTTGGCACTGGATGGAAATGAATGGTCATATTTATGGCCTGGATGCTTTGGCCCTGGCAAAATGGCCCCTGGTACCCATTGAATTGGAGACCAAGTGGGCCCCAGAGCTGGTCTGAACTTTTCAAGAAGAGTAAATTTTATTGCAAAATACTGTCTATACACAACAATTAATATCAAGAAGAGAATAATTTCTTGTCTCTGCTGGTAATGGAATGCTGCACTGTCCAAACTGTAGACTAGTTTTGTTACCATACTGCATAAATGAGACTAGTGTTGGCCATTCACCATAGATAATGCAGATGTACATGAGCTGTGTAGATTTGGATGGACATGTTTTAAAGATGGTTATATCCAAGGGACAAGTTAGGGCTTTTCATGTAATTTCTGTGTTTCAAAAATGCACAAACATTTAAATGATTGACATAAATTATGTTTGTCAAGTGCAGTGTTCATAGGTGTGCTATATTTATTCGTCTTTTGCTATACTTGCTTCTCTCTGTTTTTTCCCCTACAGTTAACCACTATTTGAAATAAAATAAGTGTCCCATTTAAGTTCCTCTTCTGTGCTTGACCTTGAATTCAAGAAAGCATGTTATAATGGGATTTGAACAGAACATGACATGTAAACTTAAACTGTGAAATCCTTTTGGCATGCAAACAGACTGGGATTCAGAGTTAGTACTGCATGTGTGTATGAGAGAGAGAGAGAAATTAATGTGCCACTGGTTTTGCACTTACTCAGAAGGAAGCAGATATTGAAATGCGAAATATTTGTTAATGCAGTGACTGGTATGGTCACAAGATTTGTGTTTTACACAGCAGTGTTGCTGCAGCTTCAAGTCTTCTGGGACATGATGCTGTGCTGCACAAGTAGTTCCCAACATTTTGTAGGATCGTAGTGATTTTTTCATCGGTGGTGGAACATTCGCAGAAGATTTCTAGACCCTGAAGGTGAAGGCACTACAAACCTCAAAACATGATGTGTCATTCACTCTGTGGCAATGTGTCACATCCCAGAAGACTTGAATCCTCAGCTCATACGTACGTCATTCCCTTACAATTATCAGGAAGGTATTTTTCACAAACACATTTTTCGAAGCTAATATACTGGTAACACAGTCTGTGTATCAGGTTTGCCAGTCAACAATCTTCTTTGTGGTGATGGAACTGGGGGATGAGATGACTGCTGTAGTTTTTAGACAGGAGTTGCTGATAGGTAAAGGAGGAATGTTTGTGTTAAGTGGTGCTGCTTGTGAACATGTGGATTGTACGTGCACATGATGTAAATATTGCAGTGGAGGTGTACGAGGAACAAACACGGAGATTCAATACCTTAACATTGGTGAGATGCTTCAAGGTCAAGGAGTGAACACGAATGTCGAAAATTTTTTCCGATTGACATCAGGTGGGACTATCATATAATAAGGAACAGATTTAGCATAATGTGGTAATGAACTGTGATGTCATTCAACAGCATCGACATGGATAAGTGCTGGCGGACCATTGAAACAGAGTGCTGGCGGACATTCTTGGATGACCAGGCATGTTGTTACTTTACATCTGTTGCCTGCCGAAATGAAGACTGGTGTACGCCAGCAGGAGAATTGAATAATAGGTTACGTGAATGACTCGTGCGCTGTTGTTTTTACTCTTTTGTATTGAATGTTTGTGTAGTAATTTCATGTTAATTCCTGTTTTTCTCTTCAAGAGTAATAATAATACAGCCAGTGAGCAGGGAGAACAGGAATTGTGTGTGATATCTGGTTTTAACACTACATTGTGTTGATCCATCTGTGTAGGTGCATCACGAGGCTTTGCTTTCGTCGAGTTTAACACGCTCCAGGAAGCCTCTCAGTGGATGGAAATGAAACAGGTATCCTGCAGGCTCGCTCGGTTGCTCTCCCAATTGCGCGATCTCGTCCATGTTGCCAACCCTGTTTGCCCTAAAACATGTATCGTAGTAATCCACACTGTGGTATCTGGTCTGTCACTTGGGGCCAGAGAGTTATTGTGTTCTGCTGCGCTCTGCAGGTTGACTCATGTGAAGACAGAGAGCGCCACCTGATGGCTTGCTTCAGAGCATTGCCTGCTTTTAAACTGAGTATTGTCCTAGTAGCTTTAATTTGGTGGGATTATTTGGTGTACAGTAATATGTGTGACTGGCCAGTCACTGTGGTGATTCTGTTTGTTAAAGTCTTATAACACAGGATTTCAGAATAAGGAAACATATTTAAGTCTGGGTACAACACTGAACTGTTTCCTTTACTTTCTTTTTGCTCATGTAATTTGTTGCTAAAGGGGATGTTTGCACTTCAGTGTCCCATGTCATTATTGCACTGTTGACATTAAAATTCTCATTTTCATTTGTCTTATATTTGTAGGAAAATCTATAGCCTTGAAATTTTTCTAAAGACCGAGCTCAGAATAATGAAGTTTTGTTTGATAGTAATTGTAGATTTTGTTGTGGGTAATTGAGTTCTGTTGACACAACATTGAAGCATGCCTTGTCCATATTCGGGATTTGAACAGCTTGAAATTTCTCAGGTGGTTTTGTGGTAATTTATATTTACAGCACTCTGGCACCAATTATTTGAATTTTGGACATACAGGTGCACTATACACAGGGTATCATATTTAAGAGTAGACTGGTTTCCATACAGTGTTATGTCAGGCTTCCACAGCAGCACAGATAGTGCTGATGTTGCACAGCTGGTTGTCCTTGTGATTGTAGCATATCTTAGTTAATGGCAGACCAGCAGCTGCCAACCTTCTGCTTCTCTGCAGGCCTGGCCTGGAGGAATACTTCTGTATATACAGTGAAATTGTTTTTGTGGGATGGCATTTTTAGCCAGACTTTTCTTTCCAGCCAAGACTGGAGAGTGTTGACATGAACCGTATCATAAGGGTTTCCCTTAAACGGAAGTGACATGTTTAAATAATTTCCTCCATGATCAGATGTTCTGGAAAAGTGTTGTAAATACAATTTTTTTTTGGGTTGAAGTTTTCTTGGTAGTGATGCTGTGTTTTTGAGTGAGTGGGTCTGATATTTTGAAGGATCTTGAAGTGCTAACAGTCCAAGAAGAACAGCCTGTGCAGGAGATGTGAGGCAGTGTAGGTATCAGTAGCTGGGGATGTGAGCATGGTAGTGTACTGTGCCACTGCAACATTCGTGTAATGTGACACGTCAGACAGCAGGGCCACGGGAGGTAATGACTAGGCAGCATGGGTTTGTCTTGCTATCATTTTACCTTCAAGAGACCTGTCTACTCTTAAACTGCTTTCCCTGTGGTTGGATATCATATGAAAGTTACAAATAAGGCGGGAGACCCGTAGGACACATCTTGGCTGCATAGGTTCTAGTTTCCTGCTATGTTACACAGTAACCCAGATTGGAGATTTTTGGACCTGTGGAACATTTTATTAGAATTTAAAGTCAATTGAATTCTCTGCTACCAAACAGCGATGGAAAGGGAGGAGACAAAGGTATGGCTCCTAGTGACGCTTGGCCTCTCTCTCGAGAGGGGGGCTGCAAGCGTGGTCGGGCAGGTTGTTCCATTACTGTTAGATTATGATCAGTCCTCATTGGTTTGATTTCAGGGAATATTGATGCTGCAAGATCAATATCGAGCTATCATGCACTTCAGTATCCCGAAGGAAACTCAGATTGAAAGAAATGCTTTGAAGTCCAGTCAGGATTGGATTTGTATTAAGGTATGTAAATTTAGGGAGTTGCAAAGTATTTGTTTGGTGGCCCAAATGAAGGCGATTGAGATGGGCCAGAGAATGCGGTATGTGTGGGAGAGAATAGAGATGCATACAGGGTTTGGTGGGAACACCTGAAGGAAAGAGACTCCTTGGAAGACATAGGCATTGATGGGAGGATAATACTTAAAGGAACTTAAGGAGAGTGGATGGAAGGGTGTGGACTTGCCTTGTATTGCAAGGGATAGGGACAAGTGGTGGGCTGTTACAAGCTTGAGTTCCGTAGAGTGCAGGGAATTTCTTGACTAGCTGAGGACCTTTTGGCATCCAAAAGGCAACTCTGCTACAGGCACTTACTTGTTATTATTTATTTATTTACGTATTTAGTTGTTTGTTGCTCTTTCCCAAACTAATCCATCTGCACTTCCTTGAAATTATTTATTTTTTACTGTGAAAAAAGAGTTGAAAAGTTTCATTTCACATTATATATACAAATTTGAATGCTAATTTGAATCAAAATTAAGGAAGATGGTGGTCTTTTTGGGGTTTAAATTACTGGGGGATGGTTTATTATGGCATATTGGACGAACATGCTGCCTTCTTTTTGAGGGTGACTGTCTGGCTCAGGTGGATGCAGAAGCAGTTGGGAAGAAGGAAGTGTATTGGAAGGCAAAGAAGGGGTGTGGCTTGTACAAAGTCAGTGGGACTAGGAGAAGGTATGTAGTGAAACACAACTGTGTCACTGAGGTGTATTTAATGACTGTAGTCATTAAATACACCTCGGTGATTAAGTTGTGTTTGACTACATACCTTCTCCTGGTTTCACACACACAACGGGGATGACACACTTCCTAGATAAGGTCAGTGGGAATTGAGAGTTCCTATAACAGCTGTTTGCAGGACCAACAGTGGGAGACGTTCAGGTGGACATTTGTGAGTGATAGATTTGACTCAGATGGGCATTGGTATTAGAGTGAAGACATGTTGTATCAAGTGGGCAAGGAGCATCAGAGGAGCAAGAACGTTGTGCGTTATCTGTGATAGCAGTTCTGAAGTCTGTGGCACAAGAAATGACAAATAAGGGTACAAAGTATTTTTGTAAGAGTTGTGGTACTGCAACAGGCTGTGTACTGCAACACGCTGTGTACTGCAACACGCTGTGTACTGCAACACGCTGTGTACTGCAACACACTGTGTACTGCAACACGCTGTGTGCTGCCACATCACCGGACTGTAACAGAATGCTCTAGAGCTGCTCTAAAGCATGCATTTGTTCTAAGCTTTCCCTTATTTTACTGTTGGCCCCAATTTTCACATTGCTGATATTTCTGAATAAAGTCTTCCTCCACTTCAAGACTTTAAATGTTTCATGCCAGTGTTGTGGTTGGATTTAAGTCTGTCACGGTTATACATCAGAAATAAAGTGTTTGATTACACTGCAGACTGTTTGTGTTCATGATTACTCTGTTTTTTAGTGTGCTGCACATAATTTCAAGCGAAGGGATGTGTGCTTCAAGTGCCACTCCTCGCGGCAGGAATCAGAAGGTGGAGAAGGGAGTGCCGAAGTCAGTATGCAGCCCACGCCAAGTGAGTGAACTTGTAACATCAGTGGCACCTTGCTGCTGTTTGGTCTTGATCCAGAGGAAAATAACAGCTGCTGACCTTGTGCTCATTGTCAGTCCATATATGCCCACTGTATTATCTTTATAACATAATGCAAAGAACATATGTAGAACTTAAGACCTTTGTGGCAACTCGCTCGAGGCCTGTCTGACATCAGCCCTACCAGCTGCGCGGCTGCTGCTAGCAACACTTTCAGTTTGCTGACATATGCAAACACCCTCACCTGGCAGAAATTATGTTGTTAACAAGCTGGATATGCTGTTGAGGAGGAATCCCAATAATCTGCAAGAAAGGTTATGCTGACTGCACGGTTACTGAAGACATTGAAAGACTCTTTCCATCGCCATCAGCTCACATCACCACTGTCTACTACCATGCTGCACCTGTACAAAACATCACCAGGCTGGTGATGACGGTTATCATTTAGTTTCATGACACTGACGTCATGTCGCTGCACTGTCTATGTCACAAAGCTACGTGCACTGCAAGTTCTAGCCCATCACCGTATGACCTCCATTTGTTCAGCCCCCTAAAGAAAGTGCTGAAGGGCTGTAGACCTGAAGGTCATATTGGTGCAGTTATTCCCATAGCTACCCATTGTGCTGTTAGTAAAGGGGATCCACGTGTTGGTGGGATGCCCATCTCACTACCCATGGGGAATGTCATTAACAGGCCCTACTTTGTTGAGAGCAGTCACAGTCCCCAAACAGTTTTGACATGAACAAGCCCTTAGTTGTACTTGCTATGGTCACTGGTGTTGCTGTGTTCTCTGTCGGTTACAAGTTGTACTGAAGGTATAACAGCATTGATAGACCAAAACACTTGAGCATTGGGCATGTAATGCAACATAATACCAAATGGCAGCACTCTAATATACAAGAGGAATCCAGTCACCTTACTCAGTGTGTTCTGGTCTCCTTTGTACTTTGTCTGACAAGCTGTGGATGTCATGTGTAAGCACCCATATAAGTGCTTGTGTCTGATTGAGCAGTATTTATGTGACTGCCTTGTAGTCTGTATGTTAAGGTTTATTGTCCTAAGAGATCATATGCCGGTCTCTAAAATGTACTGGTGTATATCCCAGCATGCCATATGCTGGTCTCTGTGATTATGTGGTCTGTGCTAAGCCAGAAAAACTGAGGCCATCTTGTGGTACAATTAGCATTTAAATCTGTTTCCTACCGCGCCACACTAATGTACCTTACGATCCGTTCCAGCTGTTCTGTTGAGGGGGCTGGATGTCCTGTCCACTGAAGATTCAGTATTGCAGGCAATTAAATCAATTTCTTCTCTTCCGATACGAAGTATTCGTATTGGTCAAGATCCTCTCACAAACACTTCACGAGGTGTCTGCTATCTGGAGATGAATCATGTGATGGATGCCGTTTATATGCATAATGCATTAGTGGCAAATTCTCCAATTGTGGATGGAAAGAAAGGTAAGATCTTGTACCTGCATGCAGAATGTTGATGGTACTAATTGCCTCAGTTCACAGTAATAGATACAGTGAACATAATGAGTTATGCGTTACGCTTGGGACGAGACGTCCTTAACATAGTGGAAGGCTGTGGCATGACTTAGGTACTTAGACACCAGCATCTGACAGTGGGAGTGCTGGGTTCAATTGTGTGGCAGTCCACTTGAAGCTTGTAGTGAAGAGAGAGGCACTGGAACATGTTCTTCCTTGAGTGTCTCCCTGTGTTTGTCAGTCAGCTGTCTTTCCAGTAATCCTAGCAGTTGACAGCACTGTTAAATGACACACAACAGAGCAAGGAACCTGTTCTTACACAAGTGTTGCAGTCTAGTTCTGCTGAAATGATACTACCTTTACCTCTGTTTGGACTTCTCATTCACATTTCTCACCGTTTTGTCCCCTAAAAGGACTCTTGAACATCCCGGTATGCCCTGTCTGCACTTGTGATTAGCCATGCACCTCAAAACGCATCTGCATAATATACCAGTTTTCACTTTGGCATCTGCCTGGATGTCATTCCACCACTCTGAGCATGGATGCAGAACATTCCTTCAGCTTACAAACCTTCACATAAAATTGCTGTTCTGGTCATTAGCCACTATGAAAGCCTAGAAACCTTAATTGCAGTGCTTATATATAGATGTTGGTGGTTTGCAATTCATGTCTGCACTTAGTAGTTGGGAAGACGTAGGATTTTCTGGGTATCTGTGCAGTCAGGAATTAATCAGGTGCTTGATATTGCCAGTTGCTGTGAGCCATTCCAGTTCACTTTGGTCCATAGCTATGCATTTCATTCTTTGTGTCAATACATGGTGCAAAATGTTATATGCCATCTTGTATGTGAGAGATAACTGTTCATTGCCACTTGCTATATTTGAGTTCACTCTCCAGTTGGCTTGTTGTGGCAGTTTCACTGTGGCTTGAAAGAGTCATTTGATGTGTGTTTGTGTTAAAAGTCACTCTGCTGTGCAGTTAAAAGGGCTGAAACACATTTAGTAGCTTTGTAATGGTTTGCATGTGGCGGTCTGTCAGCATTACAGAACAGTTTTATAACATTTGTGTTGTTACTGTGTTGCTGTTTAGCTTGTACTGGAACGTGCGTTCATGCAGTATATTTGCCAAAAATTTACATTTTTTTTTATCTGAAAAATGCAGGACAGTGTGCTTCTAGTGTGCGTTGGTCATTATACAGGTATATTCCAGTATTGGCTTAGAGATGACAGTAAACTATTGGACCCTCTTCATTGTTTCAAGTCGGATATCTTGCTCTAGTTCTGTCATCATGTGGTTTGGGTGAGATATGACAGTGTGTGAGTAGATGCCCACAAACATGTGTCCAGTTGGCACAACTGTATACCCTTGTATTTACAATGTTACTGCTGTGTGTTTCATTTCTAAACAGATGTCTTCCAGCTGTCTGTTCAACTATCAGTACATTGTGCCACCCATCTGTGAGATTTATGGTGAACTGTGAGCATATTCTTAGTTGCTACATGTCGAAAGCTTCATTAAAAAAGTTGGGATTTTATGCTAGGTCTATTACTTAGATTGATTTGGTGACGAGGGTGATATTGCATCATCTCCATGTGATCTTGGGTTTTCACTGTGTTGTTGATGGATGCTGAAGTGTGTGTCACCCTGTCTGCTACCAAGTCCAGTGAGACCTGTTGTGGGTACTGCAAAACAATACTGCCATCATTTTACAGATCTGTGTAAACTCTTATTTTCCTTGTGGTTGATATTTTATGGTTTTAATATCCCCCCGTTCCTTGTGTGATGAAGTGTTATTACATCAAAATCCTGCAGATATCAATGATTTATTTCTTACAATGAAAATAAACTGGTGCAATGTAGTAAAAATTTTACAAATTACATTGTTACATAAATATTGTATTTACATGATTCTGATTTAAGTTTTCTTAATCTCTCTACATCTCCCTGAAAGTGTGTGACTTCACAAACAAAACTTAGCCAGAATCATTCTAAAGAATTGTATTTCCGTGCGTGTAAGTGTGTGACAGGTGGTTTGTTGTAGGCCGGCCTGCCATGTGTTGACACAAACATACCTGTTTTGCATTAAGAAGAATAAAAGTAAACATAAAGTTGTCCTCGTGCACACAGTGAACGTACATTGAGCAGTCATTGTTCGTTGATACCAGTACACATTGCACAGGTCGGGCCCCACAGCTGTTCTGGACACTTTGGAGAAGAGACCAATCTCCATTGGGATTTGGGCCACCATTCTTGGTTGTCCAATCTGCAGTATATCCGCCATACAGACTACACACACTGGCTCATATATCAAAAAATTATTACTGCTTAGTCCTGCAAAATGTATGACATTGTAAAATTGTGCTACATTATGGACCAATACAAGCACCCTTTTCCAGTTCTTGTCTCGTACCGAAAGGCACTGCAGAATCTGCCAGGTAATACAGCCACATCTGGAAGACTGGATGGAGATTCAATAGGCCAGCGTTCTGCAAGTGGGAACTTGACACAGTACACACTGGAGGACATCCCTCGCTTGGCTGATTACAGTGCTTCTCTGTATGCAACATCTCCTGCTGAGTATGCAGCTTATCAGCAGTATTATCAGCAGTACTACCGAACTCAGATATCACAGGCAAGTATTACATGAAAATTAACTTCTCAAATTTATTAACCCCATCACAACACAGAATTAACTTTGTTTGGTCCAGAACGTTTGGTGTGGTGTGTGTGTGTGTGTGTGTGTAGGCATGACTGCTTGTTGTACCCACATACGGTCACATTCAGGAGCAGCATTTGGCAGTATCAGCATTAAAACAGAAGATTCCACTGATGTTAAAATTATTACATTTGTGGGATTGTTTATGCAGTGTCTGGCATTCAGAACGCTCCATAAACCAGCTGTGTGTCAGAACAAATACATTTAAAATTAGGCCATGTAATTTCAGGGCTGGCCATCTGGATTAAAGCGCCACATTTGATGTCTTGTAATTGTGTTACGTAAACCAACATTCCTTCGTTTTGAAGGCAGAACGGTTATTTATTTATTTGTCTATTTATGTTTTTTTGTAATGTTTAAATGTGCCCCAAGTTACAGAATAAACATCATATACAGAACCCCAAGTCCAAAGCATCCAGCATAAAGGATGCCATTGCCTGTAAAATATTCAAAGTAAAAGTTATGTATGTTATCAGCTTCAGTACCTTAAAGGTTGAAAACGTTGGGTAGATTAGATATGCTGTGTGGTATGTGTGTAATAGTCAGAAACTGTGGCTGGACATTCTGCATCATCAGCACAGTCCTTTGAAAGTGATGATGGCATCCATACTGTTTTGATTGCTGTTGGGTGATCATATACACATCTGCCACCAGGTGCACCAGTCTAATTATGATGGCTCTTATCAGATATGTTAGTGTATTTCATTTTGTGGTGTACTTTGTAGTGTCCATTGACCCTGAGATATGTACGTCATGCAACTTGTCACTAATTTCTGGTTATTAAACATCATATTTGAGGTGTTACACTGCAGGAAACTGCTAATGACTGGGAAGACAAAAGTTAATAGTTCCGTATAATGTGATGTATCTACTACTACTATTACTACTACTACTACTACTACTACTACTACTACTGCTACTCCATGGCTCTACAGTCCTTGTAGGACCTTGGCCTCCTTCATGACCATCTTCCAGTCGTCTCTTCTGTGTGCACGTATCCTCCAGTTTGTGACACCCATCCTCCTCAAGTCCTCCCTCATGTTGTCCATCCACCTTAACCTTGGTCTTCCTACACTCCTGTTTCCTTCCGGAGTGTTCTGATATAACCTCTTTACCACCCTTTCCTCACTCATCCTCTCCACACGTCCCAACCATTTCAATCTTCCTTTTCTTATTTCTCTTACTATGTCCAATTCTCCATATAATTGCCTCACTTCTTCATTTGTTCTGCTCCTCCAGTATCCTGCTACACATATTGGCCCAAATATAATGTGATCTATCTATCTGTCAGTTTTCCAGTGGTCCACCAGTTGCTAGTTTTCATTTGTCTTAGTTGCCTGGTTATTGCTTTGTCACAGGTTAAATTTCTGTACTTTGTAACCCTCTCGACTTGAGTGGAAGGAAGGAAGGAAGTCTGAAAGATTTACCAAGATGAATTCCATGAACCTGTTGTTTATGCAAATCAGGGTGACCATAATTATGGATATTAGAGTGTCTTTTGTCACGTCCCTGAACACCCAAGCTATAACAATCTGTCCCACTGGATGCAGGCTCTATGTGCAACAAAGCCACTCTGCTTAGGCAGACAGGAAAGTGGAGAAAGACTGTATATTTTCACAAATACAAGTGACTGTACCAACTCCCATATCCAGTCTTTCCCAGGTCCAGCAGCACCATTTCAGTTGAAAAATGAATGATTATAGGCTCTCACTGTTTACAGGGCAGTGCCATCACCCTGCCTTCACAGTCACAAGCAGACTGTGTGAATGCTGCAGCTGCTGTAGCACAGTCTGCAATTCAGCAGGTGCAAGCTGCTAAAGAAATCAAGAAGCAGGTGGGTGTATGTGTCATTTTTGTATTTTGACTAGTCTAAGAGGTATTTGGTTTTGGATTATTTGACTCTATTGTGATGCGGGGGGGTTTTAATTGTACCTGCCTCCCAGAATGGAGTTGTTTTAAACTTGCAGTACTCACAAGTGTACTGTTGCAGTATGGTGCACAGCTGACCTTGTAGGGAATTACAGGATGTGCAGTGCTCAGGGGCTGGTGTGAAATAACACCATTTCAGCTGCAGTGATCATACAGTATCAATTGAAATATAAACATGGAAATGCTAAGGGAGTGAGAAATTGTTGCGGTCTGTTTGGGGTTGTGCTGGGATTTGCTGGGAGGGGTGGAGGAAATTGTGAAGAACCTCAGAGTACCTTGTACTGTGCCAGGATCTGAACCAGCAACATTCAGACTATCAGTTGAATTTTCTGCATTCTCAACCAGCTTGGGTTTTATCCAAACCATAAGAAAAGGTAAATTAGTCCCTGTGCACACTGTGAATGCATGTAGGGGGAGCAGAGATATAGCACCACTTGTTCTTAACCTCTGCATTAGGTGGAGGTAAATGATTAACTTTGTGCCACAGCCACCCTGCCCCCGGGGAAAGGCCCCAGAATGCATTGAGTAGGAGGCTGGGTGGACCCCAGGTTTGTTCTTGATGCTTTACAGAAGAGATGTTGCTTGTCGTCTCCACCAGTGCTACTCAGGATTGTGCAGCCCATAGCCTAGTCACTATACTGACTGAGCCATCCCAGCTTCTATTCAAACTATGTAATTGGCATTTACATCTTCTGATATTCAGTGGATGCAGAGTAATAATTTTGTAGGTGTGTGCATGCATGTGCACATGGACATACATGTGTACAGCAAAAAATAAACAGTTCTGTTGAGAGTTTGAGTACTCTGGTATGTGACTGTATGGCAGCTGGTGAGTGGTTGAAGTTGAAGGCACTGCAGTCCTTCAGAACATCAGCTTCAGTTTAACGCGAGCATAGTGTAACATCCCAGAAGACTTGTAACTTCATCAGCTCTGTTACAGTTCATCTTTGTTTGTCATTACTGCCTGTTGTTGTGGGATGTAAAGTTGCTGTGTCTTTATTCTGTTGTTATTATTGTTGTTGTGAGGTTTTACTGTGGTTCATGTTATGAACTGAAAATACGAAGCAGATTGATTTGACTTAAGGTGCACCCAGCTTCTCAGGGAGATATCTGTATTGTGTGAAGTGCAGCTCTTTGTAGTTGTCCGTCCCAGAACAGTGTGTGTTCCACTTGGTGAATACAGCCGTTTGAACTCATGATTACCTGCAGTGTAAAGTTGCAGACACAATTTGTAGGCAGCATTTTCAGGATGGTCTGTCTGTCTGTCTGTCAAAAACATGAGGGATGGTTCAGTTAAAATTAGCCTGACTGTTATAAGAGTAATTTGTTCAACTGTGTGTAATAAGTTAGAATTATTGGTAGTAGATTATTAGCAATTGTAATTCACCGTCTATTTGTGTAAAGGTATTGTGTTATTGTCTTTCTTTTATTCTCAACTGTTTCACTTCGTTCTGTCAACATTGTGTGTGGATCCAAAAACATACTGAATCAGAGAAGTTGCAGTGTGCTTGTTGTAGGCCGGTGTGCATTGTACATATGATATATAGGACACATTTCACTTAACAAGTGGTGTTAGCCACATAGGTGTGTGTTAACACAGCACAGTAACATGCACTGCAGTGTGTGTTAACACAGCACAGTAACATGCACTGCAGTGTGTGTTAACACAGCACAGTAACATGCACTGCAGTGTGTGTTAACAAAGTACAGTAACATGCACTGCAGTGTGTGTTAACAAAGTACAGTAACATGCACTGCAGTGTGTGTTAACACAGCACAGTAACATGCACTGCAGTGTGTGTTAACACAGCACAGTAACATGCACTGCAGTGT